>Ga0233432_10001208_pt1 | contig 25088 bp, 28 predicted proteins | sample SI_122_August201_6_FD_179870 | JGI IMG/M metagenome (GOLD analysis project Ga0233432, IMG submission 179870) | Seawater microbial communities from Saanich Inlet, British Columbia, Canada - SI_122_August2016_10_MG | ecosystem: Environmental > Aquatic > Marine > Inlet | place: Canada: British... | reverse complement strand
GTAATATACTTATAACATTCAAATGGGGTGCTTGTCAATCGACATGTTTTAGCAATACCGTATGCTTCCATGTCTACACAGTCACTTGTTAATTCGGGCTGTGCTGTTACAAAGTTATCACCTGTGCTCACGCTGTATTCATTAACATCTGATATTCTAATATCACTAGGGTGAAACTGATCAAATGGTGTTGTTCCTAAAGGCACTAACGGACGAGCGTCGATATCTCTTTGTCGGACAATACCGATCTCAAGCAAACTACCGACGTGTAACTTACTGAATGCGCCAGCAGTACCATAGTTAATGATTTTTTCGCAGTCGTTACGAAGAGATATCATAGTAGCTACATGGGTAGCATTTACTTTACCAACTCCGGTATAGATAATAGTATACTGATCAGGATACGGATTAGATGAGAGCTCATCCTCAAGAGCTACTAAAATGTAAATCATTTTGGCTCCCAGTGCTCCGTGCATCGAGGCTCGTACATGCCCATACTGCCTACCTGTACACGATCGCCACTAGCTTTGAGTCTGTATGTTTTTGTAGCAGGCGCACCGCATTTGGTACACACTGCTGCAATCTTTTCTACAGAGTCTGACAACGCCATAAGCAATGCTACAGTTTCAAATGGCACTCCCCTGCTGTCTTGATCAAGACCAACAGCAACTACGTTAACCCCGGCACTAAGCCATTTCTCTACAACTGCTACAGTTTCTTTTGTGTCAAAAAACTGTGCCTCGTCAAGACAAATAGTATCAAAGTGCTCGGGTATTACATTATGGTCTTGGTCAAACTCAGTAGTGGATTTAACACTCATGCAAGGATGACTTAGTTGGTTATGTGTAACAATTTCAGATTCGCTGTAACGATCATCTTTGCTTGGCTTGATTACTAATACTTTTTTACGCTGGTGACTGAGCCAAAGTACACGCTGTAACAGTTTACTGGTCTTGCCAGCATACATAGGGCCTACATAAACATCTAATTGTCCCCGCATGATTTAATCCTTTAGTCTTGCTAATCTAATAAGCGTAGCAGCCAGATTAATTTCAGGATCTACTACAAGGGTGTGATCGACCAAGCCCTGCTTAATAATTAGCACTGCTTGGTCTTGTTGCTGCTCATTTCCGAACAGTTCGATATTGTCGTATAACCAACGATAGATTTCTTCCATTTCTTCGGCTCGCACTGAACCACACAGCATCTTACGAGCTTCTTGGATCTTGCCTGCTTTGAACAACTCAACCATGTCAAGTTTCCAATCAGTTTCGCCGCTGTCGCCTTGCTGCGGAGTAACAAGTGTACCGTCGACAATGTTTTGCTGTACCATATTGATACACTTACGCAGATCAGGATATGTAGCCTTTACATAAGTATCAAGTACATCAAGATCAGGCACAGTGCCTTCAGTGATCAAAATCTCAGCAACACGAGCAGTAAACTCTGTTTGATCAATCTTGGCAATGTGAAAGCCTTGACAACGTGAATGAATAGCAGGAATAATTTTGTTTGGGTAGTTACACGTAAGAATAAAACGTGCGGTGCTGTGATACTCTTCCATTACTCCGCGAAGTGCTGCTTGTGCGTTTGGAGACAAATAGTCAGCCTCGTCGAGCAGTACAACCTTAAAATCACCAAACGGGATCATTTGTACAAAGTTTACAATCTTATCACGTACATCATCTACGGAGTTTGTACGACTTGCGTTAATCTCAAGAATGTCAAGCGGGTTAAGCTCAAGCTCGTTAAACAGCAGCTTAGCAAGTGTAGTCTTACCAATGCCTGCGTTACCACTAAACAGCAAATGCGGAATAGTCTTTTCTTTAATCCAAGTGTTTACTTGATTGCGCTGTGCTTCGTCACGAAACACATAACCGTCTACCGTCTTAGGACGATACTTTTCTACCCAAAGTTCTTTCATTACGCATTTTCCTTTAATTGCTTGCGAGCTTCCATTGTTAGCTCTCCGAGAATATTTAGACCATCCCAGTTAGCTTGGTCTTGTGCTTTTGTGTCATCTGGCGCTAACCCGATACCCCAGATTTTATCAACAGGTGATGCTTCTGCGATAATCTTATCACCTGTTTGTAGCAGTAGATTCTTAAGTGATGGATGAGACTTAAACTTAGCAATAATACCAGGAAGTACTTTTTCTCTGCACACTGCCATCCATGCGTCAGCATCAAATTTGCGTACTTTGCGTCCGAGACTCTTTTGCTCGCCCGGGAACGTTGCGTTCATAATCTTCTGTTCGATTTCAGTATCGTTGAAGTAGCGAGCTTTTTCTGCCATCATGTACTGTTCAACACAGTTATACTCAACACCTTCAATTACAAAGCCAGCTGGATACCAGTTAGAAAAGATTCCGTTCCAAAACAGAATCATATCGGTGTCTTCGTATTCCCAATGTTTGTTATCCATCATTTACTACCTTTTGATATTAACTTTATAAGTGTCGTAGTTGTTTGTGCTTCCTGTATAATCATCAATAAATGATTCAGGAATGTTAGGATTATAATGCTTGAGTTCAGCAGCAGTATAAGTGTTGGGGTCTTTTACACCATACTTGTCAAGTAGATCAAGAGCCCATTCGGTGTATTCTTCGCGAGACTTAAATGACATTAAAGATCTCCGTCTTTGCGGTTTTCACTGTAGAACGCATCAAACTTACCACCAGGGTAACGTGCTTCTAGTTTACGGACGTTTTCGGCAATTACTTCATTAGGATCTTCACCAATTGCGTTTACAGCATTTACCCAGTACCACATAATGTCACCAAGCTCACGCTTCATGTGAAAAACAGTTTCTTCATCGCAGGGCTTACCTTGAAAAACCATTTTCTTTACAACTTCAGCAAACTCGCCTGCTTCACTTGCTAAGCCAATAGCACCAGTAACAAGCCGTGCGCTGTTTACTTCAGCACCGTCTTTGCCTGTTTCCATGTCAACCATACGATTGTACATATCGACAGTAGATTTAGATTCTTTGCTGGTTACTTCGTCTACAAATTCTTTGTATTTGTTTAGATCTACGATGTTAGTCATGTTAGTCCTTTATGTGTTGCTTTTAACTTTAGCTATTATAGCAAGAGCAACACATAAAGTCAACTAAAATCGCCTTCGATTCCGTTTATAGTATAAGTTTTTCCGTCGAAGCCTTGATCCATTTTTTCAATTTCGGTCATAGCTTCGCCGTTCTTTCGTTCATACGGATTGAACTTTGTTTCGTCCATTTTTTCTAACAAAGTGCGTGGGCGCCTTTCTTTGTTAGACTTTGGTTTATGCCTACTAAAAATACGCATACGCTATCCTCCCGGAGTAAAGTCTTTAGGCGTATACCATCTCTTTTGATTATGTAATCTACCTAGTAATTCTTGTATTTCGTGCATTTCTTTTTTGAGTGTAGTGCTAGTGGCTCCTTGCGCAATAGCCATACCTCTACGCCCGGCTTTTGCCATTAGCGCTGATTCTATTATTTCTATATCTCTAACTGTAAGAGTAAACTTTGTGTTAGGTTTTACCAAAATCCTAATACCTTTCCGTTGCCTGCTATAATAGCAAAACAAGTTATAATGTGTAACACAATCCAAAATGTTCGGAATGCTAGTGCTTTCTTTACGTCTGTTTGAGAGATGGGCAAGAATTCTGGTTTGTCGTTGTCATTAATGCCGATTGGCATGCCAACAGTTCTTGCCCATACTTTAAGCCAGCGTCGCTGACCACTCATTAAACAAAGTCGCTTGGGTCAACGGTCATATGCTCACCGTCGTTGTACTCAGTACCAAATAACACATCGTCTGGCTTAGTCTCACTGTAGCCAAGTATAGCAGTGTTCTCTACCATACGAATAGTGCCAGTAAAGTCTTCTGAATCAAACTCTACGCCACGAGTCCAACGACCGTGTTCAATAAGAATCCAATCACCAACTTTATAGTCGTCAGTGTTGCGTGGGCCCTTGTCAAACACACGACCCCAACGTGCGTGCACGCCGCGGCTTTTGCCGTCGTCGCTGCCTAAAATAAGTCCGCCTTTGGTCTTTTGTTCACCAAAGTCCATATCAGATACAAGTACCTTGTCGCCGATTGCTTTTACTTTAGATGTAAATGTTTTCATTTATTCCTCGTCTGGTTTTGCTTTGCCTGGGTCAGCCACTACTACTGCATCATTGTTTTTGTAGTAATCAGCTAATACTTCGTCACGGGTACGAATAATCTTACCGCCGGGACCGATTTCGTCTCCCCGTGCGTTTACTTTCATGCCTAGTCCCACTGCTGGGGTAAGTTCATTCTTTTTACGCAGCATGTCCATATCAATGACTGTGCCACGCATAGTTCTGTGTTGTGGTCTACCTTTTGATTTTTCTACCATGGTATTCTCCTTTGTATGTTACTTATCTTAAGAACTCTTTGTAGTCTAAATTATACTTAAAACTATCTACCTTGTGTACATCTAGCAAGTATAACACGTAGCTTGCGACTGAGCTACCTCTGCCTACACCCCATACGATATTATTTTCTCGCATAAAGTCTACGAGATAAATCATGTAGCGTAACAGATCCAGCATCCCGTGTTCTTCAAACTCTGCTAGTTCTTCCCATATACGATCCAACACGTCCTGAGGACACGGCGTTTTTGCTTTGCCTAGTACGTACACATGTACATTAATATCTTTGTATTTCTGAGGCATTAGCCATTCTGATTGACATACAGTGTCAAAGGTCTTTTGATCTACGTCTAACGAAATATACTTCTGTAGTTTACTCAGCCCTTGTTCTTCCATAGCAGCATTAAACTTGTCTACTTCGTCACTTGGATCGCAGAGAACTACATGACATTTATCAGCATTGCCCTGATAAATCATGTCTATTAGATCTTTATTCGTAAAACGAGGCACCCCGAGGTTGTCTGTTTTTATAAGCATAGTATTAGTTTAGTTGATGTTGATTAAGTTGTCAAGATCTTTATTGTCGTCGTCTTGTCTTTGTTGAGTTCGAACTTTTCTTTCTTCGAACTCAAGCTTATACATGTCAAGTATTGAAGCCATTTGCTCACGCACTTGAGGATTTGACGTCATAAAGTACTTTCGAGATAGATCCTCGATTTTATCTATAAGTTGCGCTTCGCTAAGATCCGAAGCCCCGTCTACAAAAGGATTCATTAGCTAGTGTACTGACCTAGGTATCTTGCGAACACAGTTACGCCGCCATTAGTAGTCCAAAGCTCAACAAACACAGGATCGTTAATGCTAGTAACTGTAAAGGTTGCCGGCCAACTAGAGTCTTTCTTAATAGTACCGCCGTTACCTGCTATCCAGCTAATTGTTCTTTCAGTACCGTCGCCGGTAATCTGTAGCTTTAGCTTGCCGTGCTTTGGCGAAGTAGGCCAGTCAATGAGCGTTAGTGTAATGTCTGCGCTTGCCTGTAACAATTGATACGGAGCAAACTCCCAGTCAACGTCAAGGTCATTAGATATAGCACCGTAGCTATAAACTGTTTCGGTGAAGTTTTCTTGCTGAAAGTTAGTAAGCTTATTGCCAGCGAAGTTGTTATCGCTGTTGGTCTTAGCTGTGTTAGTCTGCAAGTCTTCGATTTCACTCTTAGCTGCGACTAAGCTATTTTTTGTAAGGTTAAAGTTATCTCTAAACCCTTGGCTATTATTATCTTGCCCTGCGACAGGAAAGTTAGCATCAATGTTATCTGCGGTAATGTTACTGGCCATTTTTTGTCTCCGTAATATTTATCTTGTTAGACTACATACTCTTTATTTTGGAACACTAGATACTGATCATCTGCGTTCGACTCTGCGTTGTCGATTACTACTCGATCAATATCAAGCTCAAACTGTTTAAAGTTTATTTTTTGATTTTCGATCTTTTCTTTAATTAGTGTACTGCCTCCTGGCTTACAATAACAAAGTACTAAAGCAGGCACATAACCTATTTCCGCAATAGTAGTCTGTGGTGTTTGCATCCATAGTGGCAGGAAGTCTTTCTCAGTTTCACCTATTTTAAGTATTTCTTCTCTTATGTTAGTAATACTGGATATAGTTTTTTTGTTTTTATAGATACCGTCGGTGGTGTAAAGATCCATGTCTACAGTAACTACATTTGGATTACTAGGGCGTAGTTCATAGTTTGTACTAGAGCCAATTGTTTGTAAGCTAACTTCTAATATGTTGCCCAATCGAGTATACACAAAAAGTTGATGTGCTAGTAAATACTGTAATACACCGTTGTCTCTAGTTTCTATATCTAAGCTACTAGTAAAGTCAACAACAATATCGCCTTGTTCTTTAGTAGTGACTACTAGTTCATATGGGTCGCTATCGTATGTTTCGTCAGTAACGTCATAGTGGCTGCTGTTAACTAACAAAGGCGTGTGGTCCTGATGTGTGTAAGACTTGCGTGTTTTGCGGTTAATCAACGTATCGTTTGGATCAACTAGGTCTAAGTATACAACTTCGTAAATAACGTTTTGTGTACCAGGCTCTTTGGCTACTGCGGTTCTTAGCTCGCCTATGCTGTATGTCTTACGCTTACCGTACAAATTTGCTGCTGCTACATAGTAGCGCATGTTCTTAGTTTCAATACCAGCGTACAACAGAACTGTAGGGTCGTATTGTATACCAAAGTTAGTATCATTTTGTCTGTACAGTTGCTCTGGTAAGAATATTTGAGGGTCGCCTATAATATCTCTAAATGTGTCACGCTGCTTTCTTGTTAGCATTGGCTTTAGATGTAGGTTACTAAATTCTTTGTTGTTTGGATCGTCTACTACTAGCGTAAACGTGCGTGTAGTTATACTGTACCCAAAATGATCCTTAACTTCTACAGTGAATTCAAACTGTCTGTCCATGCGAGTCGTATTAGCGTCGAACTTTGTAGCACCGTTATCGAAAACAGTAAGCCCTTGCTCGCTTGTATTGCCAAAGCTTTTTACAGTACCGATAAGTTCGCCGCTAAAATCAAGACGCATCCCAGGAGGAAGGCTCCCTGATTGTACACGGTATACTAATGTAGCGTTTGGAACAGAAGTGGATGCTTGTATTCTCTTTGTGCTTGTATAGTTTGCGCTCACGCTACCAAGATTGCCGCTAGTTATCCAGGTAATTTCACTGTTTACTTCACCTAATAAATTAACAGTAAATGTTTTTGTACTTTTAGCTTCTTCTGCTTCTGTTAAGTCAAAGATACCTAAGTTAATGCCGGTGCCCTTTGGCATAACTGTGCGTGTACCGTAAGTAAGGGTGATCAGATCATAGTCTGCATGGCTTAGGTCAGCTAACAGAATTTTGTAAGTGTTACCTTCAACTGTAAATGTTCTGCCTATAAGATCAGTAGCAGTAACTTTTTCAGTTTTACTAATTTTTAGAGTAGCGCTGTTTAGTGCTGCTGCTTCTTCTGTCTTCTGTTGTAGCTCTACACGTTCTGAGTCAAAGCTTACTCGTATGGCAGATACAGTAAACTTGTAAGTCTCAGTGATATCTTTTTGGTACGGAGTGCGACCTACAATGTAACCATTACGGAAGTCAAGTCCTAAGCCGGGCGGTAGTACACTGTCTGTACCGTCGTCGTTAATTTCTTCCATACGATACCAAACAAGCCCGCTAATTGTGCTGTTGTTGATTACTTGTAACGGAAGTGAAATATAGTTGTTTGCTCTACGGTAACCAAAGTCGCCCGGTGTAAGCCAAATTGGCCTACGCAGCTTAGAAGCATCAGCAGTAAACGTGCCAGTGCCAGCCTGCATTGTAGTAATGTCGGCAGTAAAGAAATCGTCACCTACTACAAATATTCTAAATGTTCTTGGTATTACGCTCTCGCCGTCGGTTACATCAACTGTAAACTGATAGTATCTGTTTAGTTTTTTTGGTGTACGTGTGTTTACAGAAATATCATACTTAACTAAGTCGTAGTAGTAACTGTCGTAACCGTTAGTTGAATTGGCAATAGCACTGTACCAGTCGTAACCAGTACCGGCACCGTAATCATAAGGCGCAGCATCGTACCCGCCTTTGATGCTCTTTTCAATTGCTAGTATAGGATCAACTATTCCTTGAATTTTACCATCGTGCGTTAGCGCCAAGCCTGGAGGTATTTGTCCACTTTTTAAACTGTAGCGCAACACCTGCCCTGCCTTAATATCGTCGTCTTCGACTACTAGTTGAAAATCAACGTAAGAGTTGTCTAGCACAAAGTATTGATCGTTGGCGCCAGCAGGTAATAAATCTTCTGGAGTTTTCCATACAGGTAAGTCAGATCCTACTACAACAATATTAAATGTACGGTCAAATGTATGACCGTTGTATGTAGCTCTTAGTACAAATCTAACTTTAGTCTCTATCGGTACTTCAATCGGCGTGCCTGTAATTTGATTACCATTTACTCTAAGACCAGAAGGTAGCTTACCGCTAATAACTTCAACTTGGATTGCCGTAGAGTCAACACTATCTATTAACGGAAGGTCGATCGCAACAACATCGTTTTCATTTACAGTAGCAATAGTATTGCCTGATTTCTTAGTCCAGATTTGTTCAGCTTGCATCATATACTCCTATTGTATTTATTAGGATACGATGCTTCCAAAGTCGCTGTTTAAAGATCCAGGAGAAGTAAATGTACCGTAGTCTAGGTTTAACGTTGCTATTACATATTCTTGGTTAGTGGTAACTTGATAGACAATACCGCCAAGGTTTAGATCTTCAAACGAGCTTGTAATACTAATGCCGTTTACTGTGCCAACTAAGTTACCAGTAAATGTAGAAGCAGTTATGCCGGCGACGTTTGTAATACTAAAGTTACTAGCATCTAAGTTGCCGCCTAGTGTAGGAGCAGTATCAAGAGCAACTAGCCCAGTTGGGTCTAGGGATATTTGAATATCATTGCTCGAAATACCAGCATTAACATTGCCAACACCCTTGATCCCAAACGACTTACTAGAGCCGCTGATGTTAACACTGTCACTATCAGCTTGAATAGTGAAGTTTTCATTGCTGTTAATTGTTATTTCGTTATCAGTAGTGCTTAGCGCTATATTAGAGCCTGCTACTAAAGATTTAAAATACAATATGTTATTTTCTTTGCTGTAAAACACACCCGAGCCACTGCCCAAGTTTTCAACACTATTAGTAAACGAAAAACGATCATCAAGATTAAGAAAGTTTTGATTTACCTTTTCAAACGCAACACGTAAGTTATCGCCAGTACCGTCGTTTGCGATTGTGCCTATGTTAATTGATTGTACTGCCATTTATCTCTCCGTTAAACTATTGCGCTTAGTGCTGCTTTTTTCCAGCCGCTTGCTGTTTTAATATATATAAAGCTATCGTCGTATCTTATTTCACCAGTATTACCTGGGTCTGCGTTTGCTGTAGGAGCTGAGTCAGTAGTAGCTTCTATTTTACCTGTAACTGTAGTGGCTGTTATTACGTTAAACTTATTAGACCCAGATCCAATATTGTGTACGCCGTTGTTATTTGGAATAACGTTGCCACGCACAGTACCGTCGAGGTTTACAGCAGCTAGCAAACTGTCGATCATTACAGTACTGTCGTCGGCAAATACACTACCAACTAAGTCACCGGTGTTATTTACATCAACAGTAATAACACCAGTCTGTAGATCACTTGCTGTTATATAACCTGCGTCGTTAACAAGCAAACTGTTATTAGAACCAGTTGTTAGCGCATCAGTAATACCGTATCCAGCAAGCGTAGTAGGCTTGCTTGTTAAGCTAGCAAACGACACTGTTGTTAAATAGCCTGCGTCGTTTGTTAGCACACTTACGTTAGCACCCGACGAAACTGCGTTAATATCGTTTGTAAAGTCGCTTAGCGCAGTAGGGAGGTTATTAAGGTCTGTGTAGTTAGCAGTAGTTGCCACGTTCTTAATAGTTGCGCCGCCTATAGTAGCAGAGTCAGCGACAACACTAGGCGCTGTTACAGTGCCAGTAGCTGTTATGTTTGATACGCTGCTTATACTGCTTCCTGTAAGATTAAGGTTATCCCCTGACGGGAGTTCCTTAATTTTATTTGAATCAGTTGAGTCAACTATTAGTGGATATCTGTTAGCCATATTACGCTCTCTTTTATATATTTATTACTTGCCGACCAGTGTTTCAACTACACCTTTGTCGTTATCGATCTTATCTTCAATTGCTTTACCAATTACACTTCCGACTTTAGGGTCGTTGTCGACTATAGCATAACCAGGAACCGCACTAGCAACTAACATATCACCTTTGCGCACTTGACCAATTACGTTCACCGGAACACGTCCTACGAGCGCAACACAAGCAGCAATGCCTGGGCAGTCTTGATTCATAGTAAACGCAGCATTGTTAGAAACTACGCCGGCAACTCTTGTGGATCGATGCTCAGTACAGCCTGTAACTTCTTTCTCGCCGCCAAAGACAAGCACAGTGCCCACTTCGTAAATGTGGTCTGCTTCGTAGTATTCTGCGATATCAGCATAAGTAGCTTCAAATCTAGAACCAGTTGTTAAGCTCCAGTTACCAGTAATAGTGCCAGCAGTACCACTTGCGCCTGTTGTAATTGTATTAGTCTTTACGTAAGAACCAGCAGCAACTTCTAGTCCGCTGTCGTTAATTACAACTTTAACATTACCGTTGGACACAGCAACAATAGAATCAGCAGCAGACTCAGCAAACCCGCCACCGGCTCCTAAGCCAATACCAGTGCTCGTAGCGTCTTTTTCGGTAGCTGCTTCTAAGAAGTTTGTGTAAATCCAAGTCGACGCTAGCTTACTTGTGTTTGCGCTGTAGCTACTAGCATCTTGGAATGTACTGTTGTTTACGTTAGCAATGTCGCCTACTTGAACTGCGCCGCCTGTTTCTAGTACAGGGTTACTAGCACCTTCGCCTCTTAGTAGCACGCCGCCTGCTGTAGTTTTAAGTACAGTATCAGTACCGTCTACATCAAGTATCTGACTACCGTCAATCTGATAAGCAGTAGCATCTACTTCACCTGCTGTTGAACGCTTAACTATAGAGTTGTTAGACGTTGTAGCAGACAAGTTAGTTAAGCCGTATGACCCAGCAGCAACTTGTGTTAACACTTTTGAACCAGTGTTGTCGGTAGTAAAGTCTGCGTCTACAACAGCACCACCTGCGCTAATTAAACTACTAATTAGAATCTCTTCAACATTACCTGTGCCAGCAGTTGTTCTACCAAGAACAGTGTTTGTGGCAATTTGTTCAAGGTCTGTTTTAGCTATGCTGTTAGCGGTAATATTAACAGCACCCGAAGTTACTGTAAAGTGCGAGCTGCTAAAGCTAGCAATACCCTTAGCGCTTGTAGTAGCATCATCAAGAGCAAGTTTGCTTTGCGCAATAGCAGCACTAGCATTTACATCAGTGTTAACAATAGAACCTGCTGTAATAGCACTTGTAATAGCGTTAGCGCCTGTGCGTGTAAGTGTTACGTCACCTGTAACAGCAGCATCTTCCCAAGCACTACCGTTATATACCAGGAGGTCGCTTGTAGCCGCAGAACTAATGCTAGTATCAGCTAGTTCGCTAATGCTATCAAACTCTGCTACTTTAGAGTTAACGTATGCTACGTTAGCAGCATCAGTACTAACACCACTGTTTGTAGCAAGGTTAGTAATACGGTAGCTGCTACCCATGTTAAGGTTACCTGCCATAGTAGTGTTACCTTCAAGGTCAAGGTAACCTGGCCCTAGCTTCTCACCGCCGGAAATAACCGATCCAGATTCGTCTAGGTGTAAACGTCTATCGATGTATGTCTTTACAGCTTTCTCAGTTGGCACAGCACTATCGGATACACCGCTCATACTTGTATCAGTTGAGAATTCATTAATTGTTGTACCTGAACTAAATCCAAGACTCACAGCGTTGGAAATACCAACACCGCCTTCAATAGTAGTGTCGCCTGTTGCTTGGTCTACGTTAAAGAACTGTCCTACACGGAACACGCCGTATTGGTCAGTACTTGTCCAGAACACTCTACCTTGTCCACGTTCCCAAACTTCAGCAGTAGTAGCAGCCGGAGAATCAGTAAACGCTGTGGGATCTTGTGTGTTCTCAGGATCGCCAAGAATATCGTTTGGATAGTTAGTTTCGTTAAACGAGCCTGCGCCTACACTTTTGAACACTGTGTTTGTAGCACGAATAATTGCTGTGTTTTCAACTACGCTTGCGTCAGCGCCAGTTGGAACACCTGCGAATAATTTTCTTGTAGTTGTAATCGCAGTGTTTAAACCAGCAGCCTGCGGCGATGGATTAATATTAGAGCCACTTACACTTGAGTCGCTTACATTAAATTCAACATAAGCAAAGTTGTTTACAGTAACAGTAGTTGGAACAACACTGGAAATAGTGTTTGTTGTATCAAACGTTCCGGTTACATCATAAACATGTACAGTCGTTCCGCTTGACACAGTCTTTAGTGCTGTACCAGTAGCACCTGATACAGCTTGTGTTACAGTATCGCCAGCAGTAAACGAAACAGCGCTTGTCATTTCTAGCGTAGTTACATTCTTGTAAGTTGTAATGTAATGACTTTTTCCTGCGTGAGCAAATATCTTACCGACAACTCTTGTGCTATCTAAGAACGGAGCAGCGCCGCCTGCTAGTACTTCGATTGCTAATTTTGTGTCGTTAGCAGTGCTACCAAAGCCGTTGCCGTTGTGTGTAGTGTTAGGAGTAAGCTCGATGTACTTATAGTCTGCATCGAATGTTGCTCGCACACGGTTAGCAGATAAAGCGTTTCCGTAGTTGTCAGTGGTAGCAAACGCAGTTGCTTTGTAACCAACGTCCGCAGACTCGTCATACGTTATAGTTGTATTTGGCCTTGGGTTAAGTGTACCTGCTGCTGCCACGTTATCGTAAAGGAATTGCGTACCGCTTCGAATCTCAACAATAGTATCGTCAGTAACAGCCTGTTGTAGCGTACCGTAGAAATCAGTAGTAGACGAATTCTCAGCAACAAATTGTAGTTGATAAACATTTACGTTTAGCACAGTTGGCGATGGTGCCGGTGTAGGACTTGCTGCGGTAATATCAGTTACAGATGTGATACGATAGTTAAGTGTACCTGCTGTACTGTGATCAATAGTTATAATACCACCCTGCATCGGTGCTACAGCACAATCATATACAGCAAGAGAGCCGTCGCCTGAGCCGCCAGTGTAGCTAGCATCAACATAAGCCTTAGCAGCTTGTGTAGAGTTACTAATTAGATCTACATCATCTGGAATTTCGTTTGGATCTGCGCCATCTGCTACAAGACCAAACTTACCAAAGTTTACTGTAGAGTTAGAAACTTTAATGTCAGTACCGTCAGCGGCGTAAAACGCAGATTGAGTGTAAGTACTTTCAATGCCAGTGGCAGTAATCTGTGCGCCGTTAGCACCAGCAATACCGTATGCTAAATCGTTGCTTTGAGCAAAGTTGCTAATTTCAATACTACGACTACCGCCACTTTGTATATAAGTGTCAACGTCAACAGATCCTGTGTAGCCGTTGCTACTGTTTGCGCTAGCGTCTAAGTAAACAATACAACGACCAAGATCCTGATCGTAGTTGCTAATAGCGTTAACCTGATAGCGTACACCGCCCACATAGAATACAGCAGGAACCTGTGGTTCTTTTAGTTTTAAGCCTTGTGTGCTTAGGCTTGTGCTATCCCCGATAACGTCAACATCTTCGCTTTCGACCCAAAGAGTAAATGCGTTAAGACTTACAGTACCACGTACTCCGTCGTCGAACGTACCTGAGTTGCCTCTAATCTTAACTGGAATATTGCCAGTATACGCATCAGCAAAAGCACCACCAGCAAACAGTTTTGTGTTTGTGCTTTGTGTTACACTAGAGCTGTTGGCAATGTACGGTGCTTTAGTTAGTACTTGCCCATGTGGGTCAAGGACCATGGCAAACGACTTGTGTCCTTGTACTGTAATATTTTCTACAGTAGACGCATCGTTTAGCAAGAACACGTCAATGTCGCAGTTGCGTAGCGGTGGATTGTAGTCAATGCTGAATACAAAGTTAATTTTACTAGTTAAGTTTGTTATAACTGTAGCAGTACCGCCTTCGCCACTGCCTAAGCTTAGATTTGGCTTAACAATATTTGTTACTGCGCTATTACCTGCAGTGTAGCTACTGTCTGTGTAAACCGGAGCAGTAGCAGTTAATAAGTTACTAGCTAATACAGCTACGTTGTCAATAGCAGCTTCTACAGCTACTTCAGTGGAACTATCACCAAAGCGGCTTAGGTAGTCTGTGTTTCCTACTTCGTGGTATGAACCTTGAACTACAAGACTGTGCGCATCGCCGCCGTCACGTAGATCATTAGCAAGAGCGTCAACAAGTGTTCTAAAGTCTGTTCTGTAAGATTCAGCATTGTATGTAACACTGCTGTAATTTGTGTCTAAGAAACGTAGTGATTCTTCAACAATGTATTCTTTGTTTTCTAATAGAATGTTTGCTGCGGTTGTATAGCTACCTGTGTTAGCAATTACAGAGCCTGTGTTTTTTGGTCTATCAGCACGGTATAAGTAGTGACGTCCTACTTTACCTTTTTCGTTACCTTGCTGGTCGTTAACAGCAACACCTTCATTAACAATAGTAAGTCCATCAAACTCGTTGTCTCTGTAGAAGTATGTGCCAGCGTGTGAGCTTTGAGAAACACCGTTACGTGGCTTGATAACAGTTCTACGGAACTCGCTACCAATTACACTGGTGTTTGCTGGAATCTTAATCGGAAAGTCTTCTTCAAACACTCCGCCTTCGACTTGTATAGTTACCTGCTTGGTAACAGTTTTATAGCCGTAATCAACTTCTTCGTCTACAATAAAGTCTAAAGGAGATAGCATATTAACATAGAAGTCAGTAAAGCCTGGGGTTGCGTTGTTTTCAAAGCTTGTAATTTGTCCAATAGCGCCGCTGGTTTTACCACGTACTATTTTACTTGGAAGTGCGTCAACATTATCGGAATCAGTTTGGTCAAGTTGTCCACTGTTATTTACAAGTCTAATCTTATACTTCTCGCCGTGTACAACTTCCTGTCCTGCAGCTGGCCCTGTTGTCCATACATTCTTTACAAGGTCCTTTAGTGTTTCTAAAGACGTTGCTACAGTTGTTTCGGTGCTATTTACATTAGACCCAGTAGTATCTTGCTGGTAGTACTGCTGATAGCGTAGTGCAGACTTAGCATTGCCGTCGTTAGTGAAGTCAGTGTATCCGCTGTTATCAAACAGTGTAGTTAGTGTGCTATCAGTGTACAGTTCAAATGTACTTACTGTTACTACTTTTGCGTAAGCAAACTGACCATTGATCTCAGTCATGCCTGCTACGTTAGTAAATTTAACAAGGTTGCCGTCTACTAAACCGTGATTAGTTGTAGTCGTTACAACAGCAGCAACATTACTGCTTTTCTTTGTAATACTAGAAACTGTCTTTTCTTGGAAGCCACGATTTTCAAAAATACTATCGTTAATGATATCATACAGCTTATCAACAGCAGCATTATTCTCAGTTAAGAACTGCTTAATTTTAACACGACTGTTTACTTCGCTATAGAACTTTTGAGCAAAGCGCTTAGTAAGTGTGTTTGCATTTGTGCCGCGGTTGAGGTCAAAGCGGAAGCTTTCAATTAGGTTACCGTAGTCCTGATCAAACTCTCTTTCGTCGAACAAATAACTAGGGTATGTAAACTGAACAAAGCCTTTAAGTTCTTCAACCAGGTATTCTTTGTTGTCTTTGATTTTGTCATCAGCATTTGGTGCCTGCGCAGTGGCTACACTAGCAGACGACACTGTGCTGTTAACTGTAAAGTTAGTGTGCGTTAGTGTCTGTACGTATGGTCCTGTTGTTTCTTGTGCGTTGCTCACAAGCTCAGCAGCGTGTTCAGCAGCAGCGCCTAGTGTCTTAAATGCGTAAGACAAGCTAGCGCCTTCTTTACCGGCAGGAGTATTAGTTTGCAGATCAGTGCCCAGCGGGCTAACGTAGATTACACTGCTACTTGACGTAGCTTTGTTATCGACGTAGAACTTGCTAGCAGCTTGTAGATCTGCTGTGCCGTTAGGAGTGCCAGAACCAGCAAGCTCGCCTGGGTGATCATTTAGGTATAGCGCACCAGTCATAGTGTCGCCTTGGCGTCTTACAACCGCATCACGTGGTAACGATTGATTGTTAAGCCAGTTGCCAGCTAAGTTAGCATCGTAAGCAGCATCAGTAAGTGTATGAGAATCTTCGCTAGCAACAGTGGTGTTACCGATTAGAATCTTATTGGTTAGCGCAGTTGCGCTAAGAGACTTTGCGTCTGATTCTGTAGCAAACAACGCAAGCTCGTTATCGTTAACATAGCGAACATAGTACGTGGTACCGTCTACTAAGTTAGTAGGTGCGGTAAATGTAACGTCAAGTACAAATGGCTGTCCGTTCTGTTGACTTGTAATACCGTGACCTGCAATGTACGCATTATTGTTTTGATATTGAGTAACAGTTAATACATGATCACTAGCACTTGGTTCTGTAGTGCTAATTCTATGTTCTAAATCTTTCGGAGCATAACGCTGGTCAAGATACTTTCTAGGAGCAACTAGATCGTCGGCAGTGTAAGTAGTGCTATTACCAGGCAGTGCGTTAATCGCAACAGCCGCAGCATCACTTATCTCAACCCCGCCTATAGCAAAGCCATTTGCGTTAAGATGATTGCCCAGTGTAGGAGAAACTGTGTCGTCTTCTAACTGTCCGAACGTAGTAGTTAAAATAACCTTACCTGGTATACTCAGTGTATCGATTTGAATAGTATTTGCGTCGTTGCTGTCTAGTGCATTATCAGAAGCAAATTCTGAAAATGTAACAGCAGTGCCTGCGTTGTTAACTATAAGAATCTTATTTGCTTCTAGTGTATCAGGAACATCACTCATGTTAGTGATGCTGATCTGGCCACCTAAACCAAATACTGCGTAAAGCTCTTGGAAGTTTTCGTTACTCTTACGAAAACTTTCTCTAATGCTATCGCCAGTACCGTCGTTGCCTTCAATACCGATGTCTACTACTTGTCTTGACATTTTTGTCTCCGATTAATTCATTGCTTCTAAGTCGAAATCTACACTAGTGCCGCATCCGCACGCTGCTTTTGCGTTAGGGTTGATAATTTTAAACATCTGACCAAACGCCGCAGTTTCGTAGTCTATTTCAGTTCCTACTAAAAACATAATGCTTGTAGGATCTACTACTAGTTTCCCAGTATTAGCCTCAACAACTTCACTACCTGCTTCGATCTGATTATTGTCAATCACATCCCACTTATACTCAAAACCAGCACAACCTCCACCTTTAATACTAAGACTTACAGCCGTATTGCCGGAGCTTAGTTCATCGATTTTTTTCTTTGCGTTGTCTGTTAAAGACAAGATGTTCATTGTGTTACATTCCTCGTTACTGTATTTATTTGATTCTGCTGATTGTTAACCGTGCGGTTTAATTTTTGTATTTGCTTTTCTAAGTTAGAAACAGTAGCAGTAAGCTCTGCTACTTTTTGTTCTAGTGTTTCTACATAACGTTGCGACGGAACAGATTGTTCACTGCCATCTTCAGCAATAACTGTATGACTATTGAGGCCGTGTGCTCGAAGTCCGCCCATAACTCTATTAGGATTTTTACTAACAGAGTTAGACGAAGTGCTATACATCTGTCGCAGTAATTGATTGTCCATATTGAATCCTTTTTCTTTTGATACTGTATTTACCGAACATATATACTGTATGTATAAAATTTTAATTGCTAGTTTGTCACTACTTGTTGCCAGCGTTGCAGGCGCAGTTGACCGAGAACTCGAAGAAAAAGTAATGCTCGAGAATATAGAATGGCTGGCAGAAGAGTCGTCAAACCTTGAATACAACGGTGAACCATTGCCTGCTATTGTTTATGCTACGCAAGATCAACTAAGTGCCTATTTTTACGGACTTGATAAGTGGGTACAAAACCAAGAAGATCTAGTACCAGTTGAAGGTATATTTCGAAGCGAAGGAGAAGGTACTATCTTTTTGCTCGACGATTTTGACTGGGAAAGTAACGAGCACCTCGACGTGATAGTGCACGAGTTAGTGCATTATCTACAGTACATTAACGACATAAGTTACGACTGCTCCATCGCTGCTGAGCTAGATGCTTACAAGTATCAAACATACTGGATGATGAGTAACCCATCATCAAAGCCTGTGCCATCTTACTTAATGGCAATTTGGATATTTGAAACATGTTTACTCGAAGCTATGGAAGCCGAAGACGAAGCCGCAGCAGCTATAGAAGACTAACCAAGTCTTCAACAGCGAGATTCTTCATCTTACTTTCGCACATGATATCTGCGTGTTCTAAGAAGCTCAGTGCCCATTGATTACATGCTACGTTTTTGTAGTAGTCACTGTGAGCACGGAGCTTTTGCTTTTTGTAGCCTTGCTCCATAAGCAGTTGTAGATCAGGCAGTGTATTAGGATCAATAGACTCAATGTATTCTTCACGACTCACACTGTAGTGAATAGCAGGGCGTTGACCACGCCAGCTGTCGACCACACGTTTAACACGATCGTCATCAGCTTGAATGTATTCGCCGCCACTACGAATGTAATGATGATGGATGTCAAGAACGAGCGCAACATGCTTCTCAAGTTCTAGTGAAGCATCAAGGCCCCAAGAGTTCTCGTCGTTCTCGATAGTAATACAGTTACGAGCTTCGGGCGACAGTCGAGGCAGTACTTTGATAATACCTTCGGGACCTTGCCGACCGGAGATGTGTACGTTACACTTGAAGTCTTGCCACTGCGTGCCGTAGCCCATCCAGCGTGCCATGTTGATGTGATACTCAAACTCTTCAATACTGCGATCAACAATGTCAGGCGTAGTTGAAGCTAATACAGTAAACTGACCCGGATGCATAGACAAGCGTACATCAAGTTTGCGAGCAAGGTCGCCCACTTTAGCAAACTCACGTTCACAGTAAGCAACTACATCGGGCTGCTGCCAGTAGTAACACCAGTCTTGCTGTGTGTACACCGGCAAGCAATCACTGCCGAGCCGCACCATGCGATACACAGGTTCACGCTTGCCTACATACTCAATCAAGTTATAGTAAGCTTGAATGTTGTGGACCATGATATCCCACAGGCGTTGTTCAGCTACTTCGCGAGTCTGCCGATTAAGCCAAGCAACAGTTGTGGACTTGGTATTGAAAGGACGCTGAATTTCTTCAAGCTCCTTCTTCTTAAGCGATTGATCGGAGTACATATACTTACATGCGAAACCGATGCGTTGTGTGTCATTTGTAAACTTCTTCATACAAGAGAATCCTCATAATGGTCAAGCCGCTTGTTAGTTACTGTATACCAAAAGCTATCACCTTTTTTCTCGACAGCTTTGATTCCAGCTTCGTCGGCGAGCTCTTTTGAAGAGTAAACACCTACCAACTTTTTATAGCCTGTGTTCGGTACTTTTTTGTAAATTATAGTAACGTAAGTTTGAATTTATGCCTCCATTACGTAAGCCATGTCCCATCCCCAATTACGATTACGCTGAGGAATATCAACATCGGCAATGTTAGTTTCTTCGTTAAGAGAAACAACAGAAACTTCCATACATGCTTCGTTGCGGAGCTTTTCAATTGCTTCAGCTACGTTATCAGCTTGAACCGTTGCTACCAGCTCGGTCTCTTGTACCAGCTGTTCAACGTCAAAGTAGGGTGCACCAACAGGGCGAGTAAGTTCAAACGTTTTCATAGCAGTAACTTCTTCTGTGCTGTTTAAAGTTATGCTTTAATATACTACTATTATCGCCAGTTGTCAACCACAAAAGGGTCTTTACAGTTCTCGGGATTAGGATCACCGTGGAACACAGTTATACAACAGTTCTTGTCAGGCCGTACTGTTTCTATTGTTTTAAATGTTCTATTGCCCGGACGTCCGCCTGGCGCCCATTCTTTGCTCGAACGTACTTCCCACTTCCAGCTACGGATCCATTCGTCGGGGAAAAGTGTTGCTGGTTTGTTTTTCTTGGCCCAATCCCAGATATAATCTTGATCGCCGCGAAAGCGTTTTTGAATGTCACGTTGATTGTTGTTAAACTCTTGCCACATGTTATCTAACTGTCCGCTGTCGAATCGAATGACACTGCTGTTGTAACGATCCCAGGTCGGACGCTGCGAACGTAAGAAGTCGCGAATAGTAAGCCATTCCCCCGGCTTATATGTAAACAGCTTGTCAATGTTGTTAGCAATTACAACATCAAGATCCATGTACAGTATTGTGCCTTGTAGTCCAAGTTCGTTTGAGAACATATAGGGCTTTGCCCACCAGCCTTGTACTTTGCTAGGTAGTATCTGATAATTGATGCCGGAATCAAGTCCTTTGGGATCATCAGTAAGGCAAGTAAATTTAAAATCTACAGTTGTATTACGCTTACACATATTGTAGAGCACGTTGGCATATACGCTTGGGTACTTAGCGCCGTGCTTTACACATACGATATGATAAGGCGCCTTAGGCGCAGACTTGAGTTGCTTTTCAAGTCTGCGCTGTGCTTGTATCTTTCTAAACTCTTCTTTTGTGTATAAAGACTTGTCTAGTTTAGTCATGGTTACCTTTCGGCAATCGCATCAGCAAAGCCATTGTCAATAGCTTCTTGAGCACTAAGAAACGTATCAAACTTCATTGTTTCAAACAGCTCGTCGTAAGTCTTGCCTGCTGTATTGTGCTTAACGTATAGCTCAGTAAGACGCTTGTTAAGATACTTGCTCTCTTCCATATGACGCCGAGCATCTTCAAACTCAAGTTCTTGTACGTGAACTGAGCCGCTTGTGCCACGAGTACCACTTGACACACGGTGGATCATAGTGCGACTTTCAGGCAGTACATAACGCTTGCCTGGTGTGCCTGCTTGCGCAAGGAAACTACCCATAGACGCTGCTTGCCCCATCACAATAGTTGCCACCGGACTCTTAATGTACTGCATTGTATCATAAATGCTCAAGCCAGCAGTTACACTACCGCCCGGAGAGTTGATGTAAAAGTTGATAGGTGCTGTGTTGTCTTCGCTTTCGAGAAACAGCATTTGCGAAACAATAAGGCTCGCAGACTCTTCACGAACAGGACCGTGTAGCATTACAATGCGATCCTTAAGAAGACGACTGTAAATGTCGTAGCTTCGTTCACCACGACCGGTCTGTTCAACAACCATAGGTACTAAGTTCATATTATTATATTATCCTTAAAGAACGCCGTTGGCGACAAACGCAGTAGCAATGAACCAAGGCCATACAACAATGGACAGTACCCATTCCCACCATACCATTGCGGTGTTAGTAGCTAGAGCGTAGCCGATAAAGAACAGCCAGCCAATAAGCCAAATGTTAGTGCCAGTTTCGTTACCCATAGTTTTTACTCCTTAGAAAAAATTGCAGAATTAGAACCATGTTCAGCACACTCAACTGAGTCAACCCAACATCGCCCGTCAGTTAGTTCACGTACAAGCTCGTCAGCAAATGTAAATGCGTGTTCGGCAAACTTCTCAACACCAACACCATTAATGATGTTTAGTTGAGCAAGGCCCTTACGTTCGAGATCTACAAAGTCTGCTAGATACGGATCGTTAGTGTCTAGGACCACTTTGTGATCAAAGCTATCTTCGAGCCATTGTTTTAGTGGCTTTAGTCCGCCGAAGTCAACTACCCAGTTGCGCTCGTCAAGTTCATTAGCTCCGAATGTAAATCGGAAGCCAAGCGAGTATCCATGAAGATACTTACAGTGCGAATGACTTGCGTGTGGCTGTCGAAAACAAGTTGAAAGTCCACGTTCGTGGCCGTATGTTTTAGTCGATTGATATTTCATTAACAACTCCTTTAGTTCATATATAATAGTATATATGAGTTAAGAAGTCAACCGTTAACTTATTGGTCCGAACGTTTTCCATTCACCAGGTGTGCCAGGCTTAGTGCAAATCCAGCCAACGTAGCCACGTGATTGAGGATTTTGATTCCACACAATATCACCTTGGTTAAACGATCCGTTAGTAGGCGCAGCACCTCCTGTTAGGAACTTTTTGCCGTCTTGTACAATAGCACCGCCGACATTTAGCTTTACAGTATCGTCATTGTTGCTTGCGTTAATAGCTAAGTTTTCAAAATGCGCAGCGCTGTGAAAGTTTACTTTGCCTGTTCTACCAATGGTAATTCTTGGTGTGTTGTCTGTTACAAGACTTACAGCAATATTACTGCGAGAACCAATCTGCCAAGCAGTTTCGTCTTCACTGGAAATTACAAACTCGTGGTCAAAGCTCATGATGCTAAGGTCAGCGTTTGGAACATCTGTGCCAATACCTAAACGTGAGCTGCCTGAGTCGTAGAAAATAAATCCGTCTATGCTAAAATCGCCAGTGGTTTTTAAGTTTTGTAGCGTGCCTACAGTGCGTAAGCTACTCTTGTGTACGCTAGCACCTAGCCCGCTAGCAGACAGCACTACAGCGTTGTTAATACGGTATGTGTTGTCATTGTGTAAGTCAATCGACTCGCTACTAAAGAATCTGTCACTGTTCTTTTGATATACAAACTGTTTTGTATGACCGTCGCCTGTCCATAGTAGTCCCTTGCCTGCTACGTTGCCTTCTTCAGCTTCGAATGTTAAAGGCGTTGTTCTTTGAAGTCTTGTGTCACTTTCAACTTCGTCGACTCTAATCTTCTTTGCTCTAAGTGTGCCAGTTGTAGTTAGGTCGCCGTCTACAGTAACATTAGACTTGATGCTTTTAACTTGTAACTCAGTGTCTACAATTATAGCATCGTTTGTGACCCGCAACACTTTATCACTTGCTTCGTCAACAATACCTCTACTAGAGAAGTTTGTGATCATACCGCCGTTGATCTTATTGCCGCTTAGTTCTCGATCTTTAAGCTGAGGTTGCTCCCAAGTATTAATCTTGGTTTCGATATTTGTAAATCTCTGTACAAATTCGTTAGCTTTGTTATCAATGACAGTTAGTAAACTGCTTTCAAGTTCAGTAGCTTTTTGTTGTGCTAGCGTATCTGCATACTGCTTAGAGCGCTCAGCAACTTCGGCAACCATCTCTACTTTTTCTTGCGTGTAGTCTTTGCTTACAGACTCTTGTACAAGGTTTTGCAGAGCGGCTAAGCCGTCATTTAGTTTGTTTAGATTTTTAGCATGATTCTGTGACATGCATATATTTATCTGATATGATAAAAGTGAAGGTGCGAAGCATTGGTTCCCTGACTCCCTAGTATAGGTTTAAACGTCTCCCCAATACCTCGCTATCGTTTCCTTCATCACGGGTTACTACCATCGGCCCTTTAGTTTTGCGGTTATTACACTGCTTCTCGTCATGGGAGTCAGACCACGCCCACTAGTCGCTATCAACGACACGTCTCTTAACTAACCTTAAGCAGAACAGTGTGTTCGTTTGTTCTTCCGTTCAGTTTAGTCTCCATAGTAGGAACACTTTCCATATACTTGCGCAGCTTTACTTTGCCTGCCGCTTTAAACTCTTTCAACTGTTCTTCAGGCTTGCGCAAAGTTTTCTGAATACTAGCAGCTTCGTCAAAGCCAATAATAGTTGTACCTTTTACTGACAATCCACTACCGTCACGTCCTTGACCAGTTGGATCAATCTTAGCTGCTACGTACTTGCCAATCTTACGTGTCTTGGTGTTAAACACCCAAAGCTCGCTTGCTCCTACAATAGTACCAGGAGTAACACTTGAGATCTTAAACTTGTCGTCGATCTTACAGAACTTCAACTTCTGTACAACTTTGTCAACACTCTTAGGGCGTGGAGTACGCTGCTTACGATTAGCTTTGCTGGCGTCTATAACGTGCGTACAAGCGTCTACAATAGCTTCTAGCGCATCTAGCTGCTTTGACACATCGGCTTTCTTAAGGTGGCTGTAGCCTTCTTTAATTTGCTCGTATTCGTTACGATCATCCTCGCTTAGTTTTTTCATCTGCGCCGGAGTAGGCATGTTCTGGAGTTTAGTGTATTCTTCTTTTACAGGCGTATACAAGCCGAGGATCTTACGAGCGTGCGCTTGTGTTACATTTCTTTCTTTAAAGTGCTTTACGATGTTAAACGCTTTAGCGTCAAATTTCTTAGGATTGATAATAAACTGTTCAAGCCAGTCGTTGATGCTCACGCATGTTTCACGAGACTGTTGCATCACACGTTGCTGTACAGTGAGATGCAAAATGCCTTCGAGTTGTTCTTTCTTTTTTTCTTCTTTAGCTTTTTCAGCTTTAGCAACATTACCACGCCGGATCGCATTCTTAACTTCTTCGTGAATAAACTTTGTCACGTCTTCTACGTCGCCCATAGTGCCCGGCAAGCTCTGCCAGTACTCGTCTTCCGCAGGATTATAAGAAGGCATACCCTTGGACATCATGTTACAGTAAATTGCCGGAGTAGTTTCTACATACGGTGCTGCTTTAACTGCGGATACATCGTCTTTAGTGTAACCGTTTTCCAACATCCAGGTAAACATCTCAGGAAGTAGATCTACAGTCTTAAAGTTTTCGTAGTAAAACTTAAAAGCATCTTTAGAAAATATGTGGTATGCTCTGCCGGTCCAAGATTCCCAACCGTCCCAACCAGGTGCTTTAAGCTTATGACCTTTTTTTACGGATACGGTTTTTACTTTTTTCTTCGCTGCCATGCTGCGATCCTCTCTAAGTTATAATAGTATTATATATATGTTTGAGAAGTTTGTCAAGTAAAAAATGCTTCGGGTGAGAGTCCGTAGACTCTCTTCTGTTTCTAGGCACCCCGAAATATACCCAAAGAACTTATGCTGCGAGAGCGTAAGCCTTAGGAGCTACATAGTTGTTTGCTCTTACTTTAATTTGGTTCTTACGAAACCACCCGGTTTGTCTCCACTTGCTTTCCGCACCAGTCGATCCTAGTTCTGGCCCATCACAAAGATACCTTAATACCCTTATGGTGGACCAGCGGGGTACTGCCCCCCGGTCCTGCATACGTTCCGCTCGCTTCATCAACGAACATCTTTATTTATATTACATGTACTCACTGACTAGAAGCCAGACAAAGAGTG
>Ga0233432_10001207_pt1 | contig 25089 bp, 9 predicted proteins | sample SI_122_August201_6_FD_179870 | JGI IMG/M metagenome (GOLD analysis project Ga0233432, IMG submission 179870) | Seawater microbial communities from Saanich Inlet, British Columbia, Canada - SI_122_August2016_10_MG | ecosystem: Environmental > Aquatic > Marine > Inlet | place: Canada: British... | reverse complement strand
GGCTTCCAGAGCTTGGTTGGCTTCCATCTTCCTGTCGGGGTCAGGGCTGTCGCTAATGGCGAGAAGTCTCAAATAGGGACCTTTTAGCCATCCGGCACAGACTCGATCGGCCTGATAGTAGGCCGCAATTTCTCCACAGAGTTTCTGTAGGACCTGGGGAAAATGTTTTTCATTTTCAATGGAGGCCAAAAGGGCTAGGGCGTGAGAGAGTTGCTTTGAACCTTCGGGCGAATGGGAGAGTTGGTGTCCCTGCTCGTAGGCGACGGGAACTTCTAGAATGAAAGGAAGAAGCGTTTGGGTCATTTCCCGATTTTTCTTAGGGACTGAAAGTAGAAGGCGACATTCCAAGTCCTCTTTAACGGGAAGTAGGGAGATCAAGATCAGGTTGGCTCCATCGCTGTGCCAACCCGGAATTTTCTGTTCGAAGCCCTTGGCGATGGCTTGTCCTTTCTGGCATAGGTTGAATCGGGGAGCGTTGTCCTTGCTGATTTGAACGCTGGCTCCTTCAGCACCGCTTATCTCCAGAACAGAGTCAAGAAAATTTGGCCAAAATTGCTCAGGAGCCCCTTTGAAATTTCTAAGGGAGAGGAGTTTTTCGGATCCCGTTTCTGGTTTATGAGTCGAGGGGTTGGGCAAGAGTGGTTCAGGCCGACGCCTGATTCATAAATGTCGATATTTTAGAAGGTTAAGGATAAAGGGGGGCAGATGGATGAAACGAAAACTCCTCAGTTTAAGGATTTTGGAACACAGGAATGTTCTGTTTTTTGAACCAATCTGAGCCTACTGTTCTGTGTGGACATTTCGAGATTTGGTTGTTTCAGATGAAAACTCCCCATTGAAGGTAGGGAGGGGGCTCCTAAATTTGGGCTGATGTTGTCTTTTTTCAGAAGAATCTGGAATGCCGAGTCGCCCCATGAAGGGCCCGGCATCGCTTCTGATTTCTCCGTTGAGAACCTCGAAGCTAGAGTTCTTTTGGCAGCAGATGGTCTGGTCTCCCAAGTTGATGATATCTTGGATCCAGTCAATCATGACCTCTTCGAAGGTGAAAGTTCTCTGGTCGTTGAGTTGAATTTGGAGCAACAAGAAGGCACGGATGAGGTCGAAGGATCGTCAATTTTTGATCTGTCTGAAGCTCTGATTCCAGAAGCTGAAAAGGATTCAGAAGAGCCCGTGGCACCAACTGAAGAGGTGCAATTATTAGAAGGAGTGGAGGCAGCCGCTCTTCCACAAAGCGGAGTTTTCATCGAGCCTTCTGCTCGATCTGAAGCCTTTCAACCTGAATACTCTCTTGAGTCAAATCCGACTCGAGCCGGACCGACTGTGGACCAGTTTAATGCTCAACTATTTAATTATCAACGATTTAAAAATTTGCCGGTTTCCGGAAACGAGGCTTTTGCCCATTCGGAAAATCGCGAAAAGGCTGTTGAATTCGACGGAACCAACACTCGAGTGGCCTTTGCCACCAACGGTATTGCCGACTTGGCCTTGGTTGAAGACGGAACCTGGGAGTTCTGGATTCGCTTCGACGAAACCTTCACGCCGAACGTCGATGTGCCTCAGATGGTTCTTTTCAGCCTTTACAATTTCGACACAGCTTCAGACGACTACTCTCTGATCTACGATCCGGAATTACAGCAGCTCACCTTCTGGGCAGGAGGAACCTACACCAACTCAGATTGGTGGGCCTTAGAAGCTGACGGCGGGTGGGATCACGTCGCGATCACCAAAGACAACGCCGATGCGAAAATCTATGTGAATGGTGAAGACAAGACGGCGACGACAAACACCCATGGTGATATTACGATGGGCACCAATACAGCTTTCTATCTTAACCACCATCCCGCTCACTTTTCGGGTTACGACATGTTCGATGGTGAAATCGACGAGTTCCGGATCTGGGATGAAGCTTTGACCCAACAGGAAATCCAGGACTGGATGGGGAAGGTCATCAGCTCCGATCACCCGAGGGTGGATGGATCTGACACCGACGCGTTGGTTCTGAATCACCATTTTGAAAGCCTGAGCGGAACCGCCTACCGTGACAGTTCAGGGGTGGGCAGCGGAGAACACGAAGGGTATTTGGATGGGACAACCGCTGAAGGAACAGGTCAGGCTCCGGTCGTTGATGGTTTAACCCTCTCAGACAACACCTTCATTCAGGACGCTGGCGATAGCTTGTCCCTCACTTGGCAGGATGGAGAAGTGTCTCTCAGAGAAATCCCTTCTGATCTCCCAGGGGCTTATGTTTCTCGCTGGGACCGAAACTGGACGGTCGACATCAACGACGATGGCTCGAACGGGGGAAGGGTGGATCTGAATTTCGATTTTTCCGATGTCGGAGCTGAGGTCGATACTTTAGCATCTTACCACCCCTTGGTGCGTTCTGGGAATTCTGGAGATTTCTCGGTCCTCGACGTTGTTTCCAGTTCAGTGTCAGGAGACGTCTTCACCTACACCGTTGAGGTCGAAGACGTGGACGGATTGGTTGTGACCTTGGGAGAGGCGGCCGGTTCCAATAATACAGCCCTCGACCTCGATACGGACGATTATTTTTATCTGCCTTACAACTCCACTCAGTACATTGATCAGGACGGGACGTGGGAGTTCTGGTTTAAATACGACAACAACGACGTTCCCAATGAGATCTTCTACATCATGCAGGATGGAGGGACCGACCGGATCGAGATGTACCAAGATACGATTTATGTGGCCTTGGGCAATGACGCCACCCGTTCAGTAACGGGGCAGGTGGACATTGGGGAGTGGAAGCATGTCGCCGTTACGAAGGACAACACCTCCGTGAGGATTTACGTTAATGGAGTGGACGTGACCGACCCTGCCAATACAGGGAATCATACGAGTTCGGTGAGTTACAGTTCAGGCACGGCCTACTTCAACCACTCTACGACATGGAGTAGTTCTGATTATCACCTTCAGGGGAACTATGACGAGTGGCGCATCTGGAACACGGCCCTTGATCAGAGCACGATCCAGAGTTGGTACAACAAGGAGCTGAATTTCTCTCACCCCAATTTTGATGGATCGGAAAGTGATGATCTGGTGCTCTACTACACTTTCGACGATGTGAATGGAACGACGATTCCCGATCACTCCGGCTCGGGCAATGACGCCACCCTCACCAACGCCGCCAATGTAACGGAAGAAAGGGCTCCCTTGCTTCCAGCTTTTTCCATGACGAATGATTTGCAGCACCTATGGACGGGAGCCACCACTTCGAGCAGTTCATCGGGATTGTCGGTTTCTGACGTTGACTTTTTGACTGACACCGCTGACAGAATCATCCTTAGTCACGATGGCGCGACATCGACTCTCCTGACGACCGACCTTGGGACCAACCTGACGGGGCGTTCAGGGCGTTCCTGGTATGTTGAGGTTCATGACGATCAGAGCAACGGGGGCACTGTTGAACTCAAGTTCGATTTCTCCGACCTTGGAATCACGTACGATGCAGACACCAGTTACACCGTGGCCATAAGAGGGCCGACAGGGGTTGAGGATTTTGAGGAGCTAGCTCCCAGTGCGGTCAGTCTGGTAGGAGATATTCTTTCCCTGACGATGACGGCATCGGATCTGGATGGAAAACTAATCACTCTAGGTACCCGTATCAACACGACTCCCAGTTTTACTGCCGGAGCTGATATATCCGTCGCTGAAGATAGTGGCGCCCAGAGTGTGAGCGGATGGGCAACCTCCCTCGACAACGGTTCCATTCTCGACTTTGCTCAAACCTTAAGCTTTTCGGTCACTGCTGCTGACACGTCTTTATTCAGTGTTCTGCCGACGATCGACAGCAATGGAGAATTGAGTTTCACAGGTGCCGCTGATGCTCAGGGGAGCACCACTCTTGATGTCATCATCAGCGACAGCGCGGGTGGCACATCTGCAACGCAGACGGTGAACCTCACCCTGAGCAATATTGATGATCCCATAGCCCTTTCTACATCTGATGCCACGACAGCTTTCAGCTTTGGTGGCAGTGCTGCGCCGGTGAACGCTAATCTGGTGGTCTCCGAAATCGATGGCGATAATCTGACGAGTGCCACCCTCACCTTTAGCTCAGGCTATGTTAATGGGAATGATGTGCTGGCCTTCAGTGACACTGGTTCCATCGCAGGAAGTTGGAACGCAGGAACTGGAGTGCTCACCCTGAGCGGAACGGCCAGCGCGACGGACTACCAGTCGGCTTTGCGTTCGATCACCTACGCCAACGTTTCGGCGACCCCAAACACATCGGATCGAACGGTGGATCTCATCGTCACTGACAGTGTGGGAACAGATAGTAACAATCTCGCTCTCACTCTCGACCCCTCCGCTCCAACAGGGCTAACCTTCACTTGGACAGGGGCCGTGGACAACGACTGGGGGGAAGCGGGTAACTGGGACCGAGGACACGTGCCCATCACGGCGAGTGTGGTGATCATTCCCGACGTGGCAGGAATCCCAACCATCACCTACGGTTCTTCTACGGTGCTCTCGCTCCATTCTTTGACGGCAAGCGAAGCCCTTTCCCTCAGTGATGGAGGATTGAGTCTCACGACATCGGCATCTGCCCTTCAGGCCCTCACGCTTTCTGGTGACGCGGCCTTCTCCACAGTCGTGGACCTGACACAAGCGGGTGTGATCACCACTTCGGGGACTTCGACGCTCACCCTCACTGGGGGCACTTGGGTTTCTTCAGCAGACATCACCTTAGGAGCGACCAGTGCCATCACCTTGGCGTCAGGTAGCACCCTGCAGTTGTCAGACTCTACGCTGACCTCTCCGGCAGACCTCACCTTGTCCGGTACGCTAACGGGTGCAGGTACGCTTGTTACCAATCTAACGAATGAGGGAGCCCTCTGGCTGGGCGTGGTGGGAGGAGCAGAATCTGGCACGCTCAACATTACGGGCAATTACACCCAAACAGGAGCCTTGAAGCTCGATTTGGAAGACGCTTCAACGTCGGATGTTTTGGCAGTGACCGGTAATATTGATGTGACGGCTGGGTCTCTTGAAGTCTTACTTCAGAATAGCTTCAGTGCCAATGAGGGAGACAGCATCTCCTTAACGCCTTTCACCTTTACGGGAACCACCGCAGGAGATTTCTCCAGTAGCACTCTGCCCAACGATAATGCCACAAAGACCTTCAACGCCAACAGTATGGACGTGGACTTCACCCTGACGGCGAATTCTGTCGGCCAGACGGTGGTCGATGGAATCACTGCTTTCAATCTCCAGTTGGACGACTTCGGAGCTTTCTTCGACCTAGGAGAGATCACGGGAGGAGCAGACCATCCGACTCTCCTCTTGCCAGAAACCCTCGATTCAATGTTTGCCGTCCAGACCACGCTGCAGTCCTATGACTTGCCCACCATTGGAACCGCGAGCAACCTGACCCAGGTGGCTGAGCTTTTGGTGGCCGCTGGTTACACCGTGGAGAGTATCGCTGGAGGAACGACTCTGGGTTCGGGAGATGTGATTGCTGACACGCCTGGAAATGAGATCATTCTTTTTAGCTATGGAGCCACGGTCGCGTCAGACATCTCGGTCGATGGTGGTTATCTTGGCGATTCATTCTTGAATGAGCTGTCGTCGACTTGGGAAGGCTTGTCGACAGATGCAACTTGGACTTCCGGAACTCTGACCCATGAGGCTGATCTTGAGGTCAACCTTGCTTTTGGTGTTGATGGAAGCGGATTCTACCTAAGGCCCGATGTTGGATTTAGCCTTGATGTAGATTCAACGGGAACGCTCACCGGTACAGCCACAGTGGCCGGAGACTCACGAATCACGTCAGCCAGTCTCACCTCGAACCTTGAGTTAGCACTAAGGCTCAATGATGACACGGCGACCTATGCTCTCACTGACCTCGTTGAGGCGCAATTGGACGATGAGCTGGTGGTGGAGTTGGACGGCAGTGTGAACATGGTGACGACCATGGCTTTCGACGGCCTGACCCTCACCCGCACCAGTACGACAACAGCCACCTCGGCTTCGGACCAGAGCACGTCCACATCTGAGAGCGCGACCCTTGGGGCCAGTTATTCCGTCGTGGCTTTTGAAGATGGTTCCAACAACCAACTCACCATGACTTCAGCGGGAACCTACGATGGAACCGACGATGACTGGACCTTCACTTTTTCCGAAACTTCTTTGGCCTTGGCCTCGGGACAAACAGCATCAGATCTAAGTTTGACTCAAACCGTTTCGTCATCCGAGTGGTTGGTGAGTGGTGGATTGACGTTGGAGTTGGCTGTCTTTGAAAGCAACGATGCCGCTGCAGAAGTCGACCTGAACATCACCTCGAACACGGCCACCAGCCTCACGCTGGGGATATCTTCCAGCTTCACGGACCTCACCATCGACATGAACGGTTCGACGATTCTTGGGATGACAAATGCAACACTCTCCAGCAATGATTTTGGAATCAACCTCAGCACAGGAGCTTTGAGTGGCTCAGTGGCTTTTACGGCGGAATCTTCAAGCTTTCTTCCCGGCCAGACCGTGTTCACGTTCTCAGTTGTAGATGGAGATGACGCTGACACCGATGCTTTAACCGGAAGCTTTGATCTGGGCTTAAACCTGTTTACGGCGGTCACCCTGGACAGTTTTGAATTCATCTTGGTGACCCATATTGAAGTGAAGGGTAGTGGCATCAGTGTGGATCTGGAAGCTGCCGGTACCACCAATCTCTTGCTCGATGTCGAAAGCCTAAATCTAGATATCGGTGAAGGCGTCTTTTTGGGAAGTCTCGAAGGCTTTGCGATCGATGGCTTTGGAGTTTTGGTTCCACAAGAAGGTTTTGCGGCTTCTTTTGCGACCAATACCGATCTCAATAACCCAGATTCTCTAGATGCCCTGCTATGGCCTTGGTGGTTTCCTGTTAAAATCACCACCTTCCGAATCGAGTGGGATAACTTCGCTGACAATCCTCTAGACTTTAAGCTCTTGCTTGATGTCGAAGCTGATTTTTCAGAGACCTTCGAACATCTCGATCTCGATGAAGACTTGCCCATCTCTTTCTCTGGAGCCATACGAAAAATCCAGATTGACGTTGGCCTGTTGATGGAGGGTAAGATGCCGATCGTCAATATTGGTTCGGTAGAACTATCTTTTGATATAGATATTCGAAGCCCTGTTGAATTCAAGGTTTCCGGTCAAGTTTTGGCTGGGATTGCCCGATTTGATGCCAATCATCAACTGATTGCGGAAGACGACTTTGATACTGAAGTGGCTGCCAGGGTAATTTACTTCGGTATGTACGGAGAAGCCCAAGTTGCGGGATACGCTGGTTTTGTATTTCGAATGGGCCTCTCCAGCCTTGGCCCCCTCCAGGGTTATTTTGGGCTGACGGCTCCTCTGCCGGTCGAATTCCTGGCTTCTGGTCTTGGCTTCAATTCGATTGCGGCAGGGATCACTCTCAATTCAGAGCTGGCCGACATCACGGATGCAAACGAATTGGCAACGGATCCAAGTTTTAAGTTCGCCAACGAATTGAGTCTGCTCGAATGGAAGATTGTGCTCGTTGATGCCATCGCTGACCGCTATGAAACTTTGGCGGGAGTCATTGATGTTCTCTTAGATCCCGACCTCGGAGCTGCGATGGACGCCTTCTGGGGTGTGCTGACGACGCCCATGAAGATCGAAGGTTCGGTATCTGGCACCGTCCTCTATTGGGGGGGGAAAACGGTGTTTGAATTCACCGGAAACATCATGATGGACAACCGAGGGCGTATCTTGCTGGGTGTGGAGCTATATGCCGTCGGCGGAGGATTGGAAGGAAGTGGGAAGATGTACTTCAACCTGCTCAGTATGATTCAGGGCGATGCCTCGATTCTTTTCAATGGATTTATTCCCTCCGACCTTCAGTTGATTCAGATTGTTGGTGGCCTGACCTTTGACACCGTTTGGGCTGATGGGGTGGAACCTCCCAATCCTCTGGAAGGCAACCCCATCGACAACCTTGATCAGTTTTTTGCTGACTTGCCCATACCAGAAGCGATGATTTTGAGGGTCGAGGGTGCGGTCATCATCGATGGAATGGGTTATGCTAAGTTAACGCTCTCAGGTTCCATGGACATCACTTTGGACATTGATGATTCGATGTTGCTGATGGATTTTGAAGGAGACCTCTCGTTTAGGGTTCTGGCCTTGGGAGAAGGGACACTTGGAACCAGCAAGGGAAGGTTTGTTCTCGACTTCTTAGATCCCGTTGAGGCGGCTCAGGCCGTTCTTGATGGTGATACAGAGGCTCTGATTCCTGAACTCTACGGTGTGGCGACTGCGAGCATCAATCCAGATGCGATTCCTTTCCTCTCTCTATTGGGGATGAAATTTGACGCAATGGGGGAATTGCGATTCAACGCAACAACTGAAACCCAAACCATCAGTTTTGTGCTCCCAGGTGAGAGCGAAGAAACAACTTTTGACCTTCAACCCCTTGAACTCAGTTTCCAGCTGCAGGGTTATGTGATGATGACGCTCCCCGATGGCACTCCCTGGTACATGCTGAAGGGAACTCATGGATTGCTGTTGAATGCAGAGAATTTTATGCTCTACAGTGATTCGACCTATATCTTAGGTCTGGAGTCTAGCCCTCTCTTTGAGATGGACGTTGAAGCCTTGGTCTACATCAGCGATGATGGCTTGGCCGGCAAGTACAAATTCTCCAGAGGCTTGGGTGACGCGTTCGAAGACATGGGAATCGTTTTCAATGTCACAGTTCAGGCCCAGTTCAACACCACGGGAATGGACATCACCGTGACCTTGCCCAATTTCTTTCCCGACATGGTTGCGGCAGAGACGATCACCGTGAGTGCTGCTCCGATTCGTATCGATTCATTGGAGACGATTGAGGCCGGTCCCTACTTCTTTATCTATGCCGAGGGGAATGCGGTTTTTCTCGATAATCTCGAACTGAGGGGCATCTATCGCCTGCTTGTCACACCTGATGGAATTGACTTGAGGATGAACGCCTGGGGAGACCTCATGGTTGCTGGGCAACGGCTTATGCTCTTTAATACCGTTGGTTCGGTGAGCTTGGATCTCACGGGTATCAGTGGTCAGTTTTCTGTGGACATATCAGCAGGAGTTCCTTCGGGAGCCGGTTTTTCCTTGAGTGGAAACACAACCCTGGAGTTCAACACGAAGACAAACCGATATCTGAGAATCATCATCGATGGTTCGCTCACGGTCGGTTCTGCCCAACTCAATGGCCTTTTTTGGATGTATGCCGATTCCAACAGCGCCAGCATCGAGTTGAGGGATGTCAGTTATGACCTCACCGTTGGAAGCACCCGTTTATTCCATTTTACGGCAACGGGTGCGATTCAGGTCAACAGCAACCTCCTGATCACCGCAGTCATTGGCCTTCAGGTTCAGGCAGGGTTACCCGCGGGTATGGGCTTTGGTATGGGAGGAACCTTTACGTTGGCACTCAATACCACACAACAGGCTCAAGTGTTGGGTGGCATCTCTGTGGCGGCACACGAATTGGTCCGAGTGAAGGTGGATGGCTATCTGGAAATTGGATCCTTTAGAGTGGAAGACACCTTCACCTTTGCTGTTCCCTTCCACGGAATTGAAATTGTAATCGACGAACGGTGGGATCTGTCGGTCGGTGGAACGGATCTTCTCAGCTTCAATGTTTATGGCACCTTGGTTGTTGATGAATATGGCATTCTGGGAGTTCTCGACGCAAGTCTGATTTCTGGGATACCTTCAGGGTTGGGCTTCAGCCTGACAGGAACGTACACACTGGTTTTCAATACGACGGGTCAGGACCGGAGCGCCAACGGTGTTTCGATAGCATCTTCAGTCATTTTCGGAGTTCGTCTTTCTGGAAACCTTCGCTTGGGCCTTCTGAATTTGGAAGGAACCTACGCCTTAACCGTTCATTCCTCCTACGTCGATGTCTCCGTGTCGGGGAGGGCTTATTTTATGGCCGACTATTTAACCATTGATGGATCATTGCAGATTCATCCCGATGGTGTGGCCATGGGCGTTCTTGCGGGTCGTGCCATTCGATTGGGTGACATTCTCATTCTGGGTGATATCTATTTGGAGTTCAACACCCGCTCCTCAACGACCTTTGGAATTGCACCGGGTAGCCTGACCCTAGAGATCCGTGACGCCACTTGGGAGGTGGCAGGCTTTGATTTCTCCGGTGATGCCTCCATGGGTTTTGGTGGTGGCTATTTCTCCACTTCTTTCAGTGGTTACCTGCATCTGATGGGAGACCGACTGAGTATGAACGGTGTTTTTGAGGTTCATAGCGATGGAGTCGCTCTGTCCTTATCTCTTGGGGGGTACGTCAGTGTCGGCTTCCTCGTCTTGGATGGGGACTTTAGTTTTCAACTGAACACTCGTTCCTCAACGACGCTGGGAGTCAGTCCTGGCTCTGCGAGAGTCTCTGTGGATAACCTCGACCTAGACGTGGGAGGATTTCATTTTACTGGTTCGGCTGTGATTGGGGTTTCTGGGAGCCATTTTTCGATGTCGATTTCTGGACACGTTGGTGTTTTCGGTGATCGTCTGACGCTCTCTGGAAGCATGGAAGTGCACAGCGATGGAGCTGCGATCGATGTGTGGCTGGGAGGTTGGGCTCGCGCTTCCTTTATGGACATCAATGGAGACTTTAGATTACAGATCAACACTCGCTCGTCGACGACCTTAGGTATTTCCGGATACACGGCTCGCATTGTTGTGAGCAATCTCCACATCAGCCTGGCGGGCATCAGCCTGACGGGTAGCGTGACCATCACCGTGAGCGGAGGGGTCTTCCGAATGGATGACTTAGATCTGACGGCCAACGTTTATGGCTTAGTGTCCGTAAATATTGGTGGCTACATTCACAGTGATGGGACTTACAACATCTACGGAACAACGACTTTTAACATAGGGCATTGGGCCGCCGTTGAACTCAATGGTGTTTTTCACCTCCGCCTCGATCACAGCAGTGGACTCAGGGGTTACTATGAAGGGCGGGTTTATGTCCGTTACAATCACATCTCTAACGTTGACATTCGGGTCTCTTTCACCAGAGATAGTTTCATCTTCTCAACCAGTATCGACCACTACATCTTTGACGACCTTTGGATCTATGGGGACTTTGAAGTTGAAGTTCTCGAGAACGGAGTCTACGGCCGTTTCAGTGGACGGGCTGGTCTCTGGGGGCTTCGAGGAAGTCTGAGCGGCTACTTTGATACACGCGATGGCCGAACCAACTGGAGACTTAATGGCTCTCTCGATTACGACATTGGCAGTCGTCACATTGGCTCTTATGGCACCATCTATGTGGATGTGGGGCACGATCGAGGTTCTTTCAGTGTCCGCGGCCGAGCTTGGGCTGGCTTCAAAGTATGGTACTGGCACGCTTGGTGGTGGGGTTCCGGTTGGGATTATTACTGGGCCGGAGTCGATGAATATTTCTCAGCCAATCTCGATATCGGTAGCGGGAGAATGACCGTTAATATCGGCGGCAAGAATGTTGGTGTTAAATTTTATGGAGGATTCGAAGTCTATCTGAGTAACATATCAGGTGGAACGGCCTTTCTGGATGTGAACGGAAACGAAACCCTCGATGAAGGTGAAGTGTCTACAACCATTGATGAAGATGGAAAATTTGACTTTAATGGTGCCGAAGGCCCCGGTTCGGGTGATCAAGAACTGAGTCTCTTGGGGCAGCTGGTTCAATATGACCTTGATGGTGATGAGGAGCTGGACCCTGAGGAAGGGCAGATGATCGCCATTGGTGGGAATGATGGCCAGCCCGTAACGACATTCTTTAGGGATGATAATGAGAATAGCTTACTCGACGCTGAGGAAGCCTACGTCAGCCTTTCTGGAGAAGACACCCTTCCTCAAATCACCCTGATGCTGAACATCATCGACGGAGATCAGAGCGACCTTGGTTTCTGGACCGTCTTCGACTTGGATAGTGATGGCGTGCTTTCTTCTGAAGAGCAGGGGGCTATCATTGAGTTGGATCAGAGTCTCAATCCAACTTATCATGAGATTGATAACGCGGTTAAGGGAACGCTTTCCATTGTGGGGGCCACCTCTGTTTTCTTTGATGCCAATGGAAATGGAGTCTTGGATAGTGATGAGATCTCCACGTCTGTTTCGGAAGAAGGCTATTACACCTTTGAAGATGCTGCTACGACCTCAGCCAAGCTCGGGGAGCTCGCTCCATTCGACACCAATGGTAATGGTGAGATTGATCCTGAAGAAGGTATCATTGTTATTCAAGGAGGTATCGACATTGACAGTGGCGTAGAGAACACAACCACGGTTAAGGCATTGGCGACCAACGCGGGAATTGAACAGACGGTCAACCCCTTCACCACAATTCAGGTGGCTCTGGTCGAAGAAGGTGTGGACCCCGTTGATGCCAATGAGGCTGTGGCCGAAGCTTTCGGGCTAGAAGGGGTGGATCTCACCACCTTCAACCCAGCAGATAACTCTGACGATGAGAATACCAACGCGGTGTTGGAGAATGCCACAAAGATCAACACGATGCTCACCCAAGGGTCGGCTCTCCTGGGTGATGATGCAGAGGACGCCATCTCAAGCCAGTTGGCCCTGACCATCCTGAATACGGATGGAGCCATCGACGTGACCGACACGGATACGGTTAACTCGATACTCACGAGTGCTGCTGATGCCGTTGGTTCAGATGTGAGTGATTCGGTTCTGGAAGCTGCGTCTCAGGTCGTCGCTGACACCAATGCTACGGTTGAGTTGATTGCCGAGAGCGGAACCGAAGACCTCGACAAGGTCCTCTCGGAAATCAAAGCAGCCAACCAACAGTCAATCGGTGATTCTCTAGGGAAATTGGCGAGTGGTGAAGTCAGTGTGTCTGAATTTAGTGATGACTATTCTCCTTCTTCCTTGGCGAGTGTCCTTTTTGTGAGTGTAGAGAACGAATCTGTCCAGGCTAGTTTGACTCAAGCTAGTATCATCTTGGCTGCTGAAGAAGCGGAAAGAGTCAATGACATCCATCGAGTTCTCTTCGTATCGATACTTTTCTCTGATGCTAAGATCGACCTGAGCATTGAGATGGGTGAAGCTGACGAGGAAGATGGTGAGGAACCCAAGGTCATGCGGCTCTATGTAACTAGATCATCATCACCGATCACTCAAATGACTGAGGATCAGACGACGGATCTGAAAGAGGAAGGTAAAGGTGAGGCTAACCCCAACGCTGTGAGTGGAGTTGCTCCTTCTGTTCAACTTCCTTTACTGGGAGTTTAAGTCAGGCCTGAATAGCCACTCAGACGGCTTCTGAGGACTGAGGGGAGTTCTTCTTTTATACACTTTTTCATCCTACCTAATTTCTTTAGCTAGGCTAACCCCTTAATGATTTAGATGTTTTCTGAACCGTTGGGTCTATCGTGTTGGTGAGAACCGTAGGGTAGGGTTTTCGACCTCAATTGACTGAACTTGGGATGAAGGCCGGCTTTTAGGCAACGACGGCCGACTACTAAAAGCGTGAGTTAGACTTCTGAATTAGTTCTTAAAAGAAAACTCGAACCCGGTGACTTGATTCAAAGATTCGCGAAGCGACTTCTTTTGACCTGAGTAGTCAGCCTCGTAGGCCAGATTCTTCCATTCATGTGGGTCGGTGGTGTGATTGTAGAGCTCTTCTTCGCCGTTGCTGTAACGAATGTAGCGGAAACCTTCAGAGCGAAGAGAGAAGTGGTTGGTCGATTCATCTCCCTTCTGGAACTGGGTGGATCGAATCAGGGTGAGGGCCGCATCGGGTCCTGACCACTGGGCCTTCTCAGCTTCGCTGAGAAAAGGTCTCATGCTGTGGCCGTCTAGGGGCTTGCCGTGTTTGTTTTTTATGGTGCTACCCTTCAAAGAACACAGGTCAGACAGGGTGGGATAGATGTCCACCAGAGAGACGGGCTTTGTGCACTGAGATCCTCCTTTTGTCATACCCGGGACTCGAACGATCATTGGTACCCGCGTGCTCTCTTCCCAGGGTGAACCCTTGAATAGCCAGTCTTTTTCTCCCATTTGCCAGCCGTGGTCCGAAGTCAGAACGACGATGGTATTGTCTTTATAAGGGCTGTCTTCCAATGCCGCAAGAACCAGTCCGATATTGGCGTCCACCGCACGAATCGACGCGAGGTAGGCCTGGAGAAAAACCTTCAGCCCTTTTTCTGATGACCCATAGCTCTTGGAAATATCGTTATAATAGCGAAAGCCTTTGCTTTTTTTTCTGTCGACAAGATCTTTGAGGTGAGTGTCCTGTCCATCATCTTTCTTGATTGGGTTCAGCTTCAGTTTTTCGAGGGGAAAGGCGTCAAAGTGTTTCTCTTCCACGTGAAGGGGTGTGTGGGGTCGAATGAAGCCGACGGATAAGAAAAAGGGTTCAGATAGTCCTGAGGTGTCTGAGGATAAGAGACGCTTGGCGAGAAGAGCATTTTTTTTGTCTGGAGTCATCCATCCCCATGTTGGTTCTTTGGTCATCTTCTTGGGTTTGGCTTTCCACTTATGGGGTGCATAGTGCCAATGGCTTTCCTTGCCCGCTTCTAAGGCGCTTTCAATAGACCCGAAGGAGCCGTCGACAGACCCGATGTCTCGGAATGGAGCCAAGACTTTGGGGTGGGCAACGAGGGTGTCTCCACTCTTCCAGAAAGGTCCATAGTCTGGCATGTTGTAGTATTTCGACCATTCATTGGGATTTTTGTAGTGGTCGATTTTTCCAGTCCCGATGACCTGATACCCATTCTCTTTGAAGTAAGTCATCATGGTTTTGCTTCCCGAGAAGACTTTGCTTTTACTCCATGGCATCCAGGCCGACGAGGCATTGTGTGGATAGATGCCATGGATGACGCTGTTACGACTGGGAACGCAGGCTGGGTAGTTGCATTGGGCGTTGGTGAAGGTCATGCCCGAAGCAGCCAGCTTCTCCATGGAGGGTGTCTGGACTTGGGGATGACCGTCGAAACCTCCAACATAATCGTTCAGGTCATCACACATGATAAAGAGAACATTATAAGGCTTAGTTCTCTCACTCCCTTGAGCCCATGAGGACAAAGATAGGAGAGAGATCGTGACAATAAGATATGTTGTAAGTCTTGTCGTTGTTTTGAAGAAGGTCAAGGTTGTTTGGAGAGGTCTATAGGAGTTGACGTAAGGGTGTATTAAAGTGCTTGGTATTAAAGAGAATAACTAGGTAAATGAGGATCGACCGAGAAGTCAGTCGAGCTTTATTCCTTCTCTCCTCTCTTTGCACTGCGGTATTTTGCTGGAGTGCACTGGTAAGCGGTTTCGAAGACTTTGTAGAAATGATTCCTGGAATTAAAGCCGACTTGTTTGGCAATCTCAGAGACGGTTTGGTCTGTATTGCAGAGGAGCCTTTCTGCTACTTCAACTCGCTTTCGCCTCAATTCATCATTGATCGTTCGTCCTAGACTCTGTTTGAATCGACGTTCCAGAGCGCTGCGTGAGATACTGACAATCGAGACGAGATCTGATGTGCTGATGTCCTTGTAAAAGTTTTCCCAGAGGTACTTGAGTGCAAGGGCGACCTCTGGGTCTGATACGGGAAGGATTTCTGTACTGGCTCTTTCTACAATTCGCTTGGGCGGCACTCTGATCGTATCACTGGATAAAGGCTCCCCTTCAATGAGGCAATTGAGCATCTTGAAGGACTCTCTCCAGACATCCTCCCAGGCGTGTTCAATCGACGAAAGGGGTACCAAAGAGGTTTCGCACCTGAATTCATGGTTTCCTATTCCGAGAATGGCAATGTCATCGGGAACTCTCATTCCAGCAGAGCGAAAAGAAAGTGTCATGCGGGACGCAAACTTGTCGCTGTAGGCCAAGAGCCCGATTGGTTTGGGAAGGGTTTTCATCCACTCGACCATTCGCTCATTCTCCATGCTGCCCCATTCCTCAGGGCCCATGTCTTGAGGAGCCATGGAGGAAGCTCTGAGTTGGAAAAGGTGACACTGGCACCCTAACGCATCGGAACATTTCTTGAGCCGTTCATACATATCTTCAGAGGCTCCCCAAGGCTCGTTCCCAATGAAAGCTATAGACTTGAACCCTCTGTCTGCAAAGTACCTCGCCGCGACTCGACCGCACTCGGCAAGATCGACGGATACCGAATTCATGCCTCTGGCATAATACTCGGGAAAGTTACCAACTCGAACAAGAGGAATCCCTTTCTCAATAACTCGTTTAACAAGTTGGTGATCGAGACCGTTTCGCATTAGCGCACCGGCTGGTTTCAATCCATCGGGAAGAATCAGTTTTGATGTGACTTGAAAGAGTTGCCAGTTGTAGCGGCTGACTTCTTTGACCAACAGAGCAGATTCTTTTGAACGATCGTCTTCCTGGACAAGAATAAGTTTCTTGTCTGCAAGAGTGCTTTGACCATGTACCATTTCCCCATCATATTTTCCAGTCAACCGAGATCAATGAGTTTTCTCTCTAAGTGACGAAGAGAGAGGAGTTCTGTAAAAATCAAGGACTGGAGGGGCTTTGAGAATTCACGCTTCTACTGTCGCTAGAAGGCTCTCGTTTTCTTGCTCATGGACCAACAGCGAATTCCCGCGGCAACATCCAACGCTCTGAACCTCTGCCTGAGGGGTCTCTAACATTCCAGCCTTCCCGGCAATCACTTAATGAGGCGCGCTCGGTCTTAACACTGCCATCGTCAAATAGGAAATTGAAATGTCCCTCGCCAAGTCGAGAGTTGTGAGCAACTCTCGACTCATGCCAGTGATCATTCGGGATGAGATCGGGCGCGTCCCAAAAGTGATTGTTCCAGATTTTCCACTGTTCGTATTTATTGTGATCCATGGCAAGTACATTGAACTTTAAGCCCCTTTCCCTCGTCCACCAGTTGGGCTCAGCGACCAAATCCCATGTCCAAGTATCGCCCAGTTTTCTCATGCGGCGTCGGTCGCCGGGGTCGACATTGATGGCTGCAGAGTAGGGGTCCGAAGAATTAAAAAAAAGACCATAGAAAGACTTTCCACGACGATATTTCTCCTTGGGGTGTGCTTGATGTTCGTAACTAAGTGGGCAAAGCATGACATCAACATAAGCAGCCATCTGCCATTCGCTTCCAACGGGGACATTATCTGCGCCATCGAGAAGGCCTTCCATCGCTTTGGGTAAACTGACGGTTTTGTAGTCATAGATGCTGTTTCTGGCATAGCCAGCGTCATCTTCTCGGGGATAAAAATCGTTGTTGTCCTCACAGTATAGGGTGTAGGCAATCCCTTGAGCTTTGAGATTATGTGAACACTTGAGGACCTTTGCAATAAAGCTGCTTCTGCTGAGTGTCGGCATGAGCATGGAAAGAAGGACGGTAAAAATGGCGATCACCACCAAAAGCTCAACCAGACTGAAATGTATTCGAATTAGACTTTTCATTCCCAAGTGGTCCTCGTAAGAAGACTGTTTTCTTAAACTTTTGAAAAGACTCAAAAGTGTATTTAAAAGGTAAGGATACCCTAACCTCGTGAAAAGTTCACTATTCGTTTGGCGTTGTTAACTATCCACTCTTATTCGATGGATTTGCCTTTGGGCTCCTAAGAAGGAGGCTTCAGTTTTCAATCAGGGAGAGGATGGCTCTAGATGGGACGCAATTTTTTAGAGTCATCTGATGGCCCTGCTGGATGACATTCTTTTTGTTGGGTAATGGCTCCTTCTTCGTTGCTTCTGGTTGTGCTTCTCCCGGTTTGACATGATTGAGTTGAACCGAACGGGAGGACAGGGAGGTGGTGCTGGAAACGAGACCGATCAAGTGGCCCTGCTCATTAAAAAGTGGACCACCACTTGAGCCTTTGGCATAGTCAGCTGTGATGTTCATGAAAGAGACTCCCGGTTCCCGGTAGTAATATCTAGAAATGTAACCTTTTGTGAGTAGGAAGAATTTCCTGTTGGGATGACTGATCACCGTAACAGGGTTACCAACGGGCTCGTCTTTCGTGATGGTGGCATAAGAGAGGTCTTTAGCTCCCGCCAGTTTTAAGATGGCCACGTCTGATTTTTCATCTGCCGCAAGGACTTCGCTCACGCCGTACATCTCTCCACTGCGGGTCATGGCCGCCATCGCCTGTGTTTTGCCGGCTGCATTCACCACATGATAGTTGCTGGCGATAATTCCATCGGGATGAATCAACACGCCTGAAGCAATGCTCCAGTGGAGCCTTTTGCATTTTTCTTTTGGGCAGCGGTAAGAACGACCAAGCATCACAACATGATCGACTGACTTTTGGTAAATGTTGTCATGTCTTGGGTCATGCCGATTAGCCTTCGGAAGGCTTAGCTGGCAGGAACGCCTTTTGAGTTGAGACAGAAGCTCTTTTCCCGAAGCCAAATCAACTTTGTCTTCCGCGACCATTTCATTGATCTTTTTACCGAATAGATGGTGGAGCTTGCGATCGTCGATCACTTCAACCTGTGCATCAGCAAGACTGCTGAAAGCTGTTGGTGTAAGGGACTGACATCCCATCAGAAAGGCCACGAAAGCAGCAAAGATCAACCGACTAAAATTCATGGTGTTTATATTTTGAGCTTTAAAGTGAATATGGAGATTTTTTCTCGTGATGTTCAAGGTCTTGGTGAGAAGCCTTTCATCTGCCCATCCCACTTGCTGTAAAGATTTTTCAGCTTTTCTACGATGGCTGTTTCCTGACTGGCCAGATCTTTTGTTTCGCTCAGATCATCCTCAAGATTATAGAGTTCAATGATTCCTTTCTGATTCACAAGTTTCCAGTTTTCATGACGGACGGCCCATTTATCTTTGACCTGTTGCCAGAAGAAGGTTTGGTGGAGAGGTTCTTTCGATTTGCCAGTGAGCAGAGGCAACATATTTTTTCCATCAAAAACATGACCTGCGGGCATTTTGCCACCCGCTGCAGCGACCGCGGTTGAGAAGATATCGAAACTAATCACCGGAGTTGAGATCACTTGCCCAGGCTTGATTTGATTTGGCCAACTGACTAGAAAAGGAACTCTTGGCCCTCCTTCGTAGAGACTGTTTTTTCCCGCTCGAAGTTTGCCGTTGTCGGCTCCACGTTTTATTTCTCCACCGTTGTCATTGAGAAAAAAAATCAGTGTGTTGTCAGTCATGCCCTTTTTCTTTAAGGCATTGAGCATTTGACCGACGCCTTCGTCGACAGAAGCCATCATGGCCAGCTGTTTGTCACGGTTTGGGTTGCCAGTGTTATACTTCTTGAGATAACTTTCTTTTGCTTCCAGGGGATAGTGAGGTGCGTTGTAGGCAACATAAAGAAAAAAAGGTTTCTCTGAATTGCTTCTTTCGATAAAAGAAACGGCTTCGCGGTTCAGAAAATCTGTTAGGTATCCAAACTTTTCTTTGACGACCTTTTCATTTCTCATCAGAGGAGATTTTGGCTGATGTTCCATGTAATTCCGCATCCCCTGAAGGAAGCCATAGAATTCATCAAATCCTCTGTGATAGGGCCTCTCTTCTTCTTGGTGTCGGCCCAAATGCCACTTCCCAATCATGCCGGTTCGGTAGCCATGAGTTTTTAGGGCTTGGGGGAGGGTCAGTTGAGGCAGAAAGGTAGGCTTTAGAGCTGCTCTATTGTGGTAGAAGCCAAAACGCTGTTGATACTTTCCTGAAAGCAGTCCGGCTCGAGTGGGTGCGCACTGCAGACCACTCACGTATCCATCAGTGAACAGCACGCCAGCCTTGGCAATCTTGTCGATGTTGGGTGTGTTCACCTCTGGGGAATCACCGTAGCAGCTAACATCGGCATAACCCATATCGTCCACCAGAATCACGAGAATATTGGGATGAGGTTTCTTGGCCTCCTCAGCTAGAAGGGAAAGAGTCGTGTTGAAGATTGCCAGATAGATGATTAAGAGAATTGAGCTTTTCATTGAGATTTAATTCATCGGGGTCTCGAAATGGTATGGGCAATTTCTTAATTTTCTAGCCTAACTTTTTTCTGGATAAAAATTGGTTTAGAAAAGGTTGGACTTAGATCCCATTTTTTTTGAGTGTTGTCATAAAGAAGGGATCATTCCTTCTCTATGAAGAAAAAAATAGCTAAGACTTTAGGAGAAAGCTTCTATTTCTTTGACTGGTTTTTTCGATGCTGTGCGATCTCGAGAAATTTCCTTCGAGAAGAGTCATCAACTTGATACCAGGATGTCATTTCGTCTTCATGATGGAAGCAACTCGAGCACACATGGTCATCACCAAAAGAACAATCCTGAACACAGAAGCTCTTGAGCACGCGATACCACCCTCTTAAAATGATCGAGTGTTCAGTTTATCTCTTTACAACAGATACAAAGACTCGTTCCGAGAGGTGTGTTCAAATCGTCCGTGATGTGATGTGTTTGAGAGAATTTCTGGTAGAGATGGAGCAAAAACATTCTGACGAAGGCATTTCAGAAAAGGGACTTTTCTTATGCTGAGCCATGAGGGAAGGGGAGCCCAGAAAGGCATGATCAAGCAAAGCTCAATCATCTAAGACGGCATGAGCAAGAACATCATCGACGACGCATACACCATCACGAAGTCCATTGGCAAGGGCGGGATGGCCTCGGTCTATTTGGCGGATGTGGACATTTCGAAGGTCAATTATTCACTGCTTTATGCCTACACTCAGGTCAACGAAGATTCACATGCTAAGAGAATCCAGTTAGCGGAGGAACTCGCAGGATCTCTGAAGGATAAAAACCTGGATTGGAAAACCGTTCGAACACTATTGGAGGCCCAAGATATTCCTGTGCCACCCAAAAAAGTGGCTCTAAAGCTAGCCCATAAGGATTCCAAGCCCAAACGGTTTCAAGATGAGTGGAGGTACCTAATTTGCCTGAACAACAAGAACCTGATTAAGGTGTTCGGGGGAGGTGAGTACCGTGGGCGCTATTATTACGTCATGGAGGTCATGCCCGGTATCGTGACCAAAAAGGACATTATTGAAAACTTCACAATCCATGAAAAACTGAAAGTCATCTTTGGGGCAGGTAAAGGGCTATCTTTTCTGCATAAAAACAAGATCATTCACCGTGATATCAAGCCCAGTAATTTTATGACCTTCCGAAATGCGAAGGGGTTCATGGTCACCAAGGTCACAGACCTCGGTATTGCGAAGGATATGGACACGAACCCAAACCCCAAAACGTCAAAGACCTTGTTGGGAACACCCTATTTCATGGCTCCAGAACAGATGTATTCTTCTGACAGCGTCGACCATCGGGCAGATATCTATTCTCTTGGAGCCAGTCTCTATGAGTTTACGACGGGAAAGAAACCCTATCACCAAAAGACCTCCCTCAGAGAAATTCTGAAAACGAGTCGAGAAAAAGAGAGACCCTTGCCTCCGGAAGAACATGTTAAAGGTTTTCCTGAGAAACTGGCTGGCATCATCAACTGCGCCATGGCCTATAATCCGAAAGACCGATATGCCAAGGTGGATCACTTTCTTAAGGCCTTTATGGATTCAGGTCAGAAGGGGTTGCATGAAAATCAGAAGGTGACGGCAGACGTTTCTGCGCTCTTAGACACGAGCGGCACCTTTTTGTATGAGACAAAATCAAATTAGAGAATAAGCGAAACTAACGAAGTTTTGCATGGTCACTGGGGTGACCTCGCAGATTTATAAAAATTTCATCATCATCGCCGTAAGTCACGAAAGAACTTGTCCGAAAATAAACGTCAAGAAGATGATCGGTGTGAAAGAATGGATTTTAGGAAGTAGAACGAGGGTGAGCAACTGAACCCACAGGCTTACAGGTGTCTCTCTAGAGGTGTTCTCTGGGCACTCGTGCTCGTTCTTTCTCTTGGTGGATCGGTGTTCGGGTTAACCCTTACCCAATCTGAAAGAGAGTGGATTCGAGAGAATCCTGTGATTAGGGTTGGGGCTGAAACCGACTGGCCTCCATTTGATTTTGCCGTTGCCGGAAGAGCCACGGGTTATTCAAACGAGTACGTTGAAATGCTGACGAAAAAGGTTGGGCTGAAAGTTGATTATGTCGTGGGGCCAACCTTCAATGAATTGTTGGGAATGGCTAAAAAACGTGAAGTTGACATGATGCCAGCTCTGTGGTTGAACGAAGAAAGGAAGACCTTTCTAACCTTTCTAACTCCATACTACACAACGCGGCATGGAATTTTTTTGCACCGGTCTTTTAAGGATATCAGCAAAGTCGACGAAATAGCAGGGCTTCGATTGATCGGTGTTGCTGGCTATAATTCAACAAAGCTACTACATCAGAACTTCCCTAAAGCCAGAATAAGGGAGGTCGATTCTCCTCTTGATGCACTGTTAGCTCTTAATGGTAACGAAGCCGATGCCTATGTTGGTTCCATTGGTGTCAGTGGCTATTTTATTCAAGAAAACCGGCTCGAGAATATTCGAGTGATGACAGGGCTGAAAGGGTCTGCGTTCGAAAACAACGAAGCCCTGCATGTTGCCGTTAGAAACGATTGGCCTTTGTTGGCTGGTATATTGAGCAAGGCAAAGAAGGAGCTGGACCCAGACGAATTGAATCTCCTGAGAGAAAGATGGATCAAAGCTCCTGCTGAAGAAAAGGTTCCGTGGGCATTGCTGTTGAGTTGGACAATTGGAATCCTCGTGGTGTTTTCCGCTGTCATCACCTGGGTGACGAGTTGGAACCGGCGCCTAGCCAAGGAGATTGAGGAACGAAAAACAGCTGAGAAAGAAATAGAGAAGCATAGGGCAAACCTTTTGGAGATCATTGAGGCCGGCAAAGACAGCATCTGGTCGATCGACAACATGTACCGACTGACGATTTCAAATAAAGCCTTTCATGAAAATTTAAAAGCTTCATTCGGCAGGTCAATTTCTATTGGAGAAGATTTGAATGAGGTGGCCAGAAAGACGTTGCCCGATTTAAGTATTGCAGAGAAATGGAAATCCTGGTATGACCGGGTTTTGTCAGGCGAGCGTTTTGTCGTACAAGAAAGATACCATGAGATACACTACGAACTACGTTTTATGCCCATCAGTTCCCATGGTGAAATCGTTGGTGGCACCTGTACCATGCTCAACATCACTGCCCATAAGACGCTAGAGGAAAGCCTAAGGGAGTCAAAGGAAGCAGCGGAAGAGGCCAGTCGAACCAAGAGCATGTTTTTAGCAAACATGAGTCATGAAATCAGAACGCCCATGAATGGCATTCTTGGATTGGCTAGTTTGTTGAGTGATACCGAAATGAAGCCTGAGCAGAGAGAGCATCTGGATCAATTGCAAAAAAGTAGTGAATCTCTTTTGGGTTTATTAGATGATATTCTTCACCTTGCGAAGGTGGATGCTGGCAGAATTGAGCTGGAAAAAGTTCCCTTCGACCTCAGATCTCTTGTCAATGAAACAGTTCAGTTGATTGGAAAAACGGAACGAGCCCGTGGTCTGGAATTGCCGATCAACATTGACCCTTCTTTTCCCGCAGTGGTACTTGGAGACTCCTATAGAATTCGTCAGTGTTTGATCAATCTTTTAGGCAATGCCGTTAAGTTCACGGAGGAAGGATCGGTTTCAATTCAGGTTGCTCAGAGTGAAAATGGGAGGGTGAAGTTCTCAGTGACAGACACGGGAGTGGGCATTCCAGAGGATCGTCAGAAATCTATTTTTGAAGCCTTTGTGCAGGCAGATATTTCTACGACGAGAAAATTTGGTGGCTCAGGTTTGGGTCTAGCGATTACAAGTCAATTGATCAGTATGATGGAGGGCTCTTTGGAGTTGGATAGCGTACAGGGGGTTGGTTCGACGTTCAGCTTTGTGATTCCTTTGCCAGCGACGTCGGAAAGACTTCCAGAGAAAGTCGTCGATCAAGATGTGGATGCTCAGCGAGAGTGGCCAAACGCGAAAGTCTTGCTGGCTGAAGACAGTAAAACAAATGTTATTGTGGCGAAGGGTTTTCTTGAACGTTTCAAATTGAATGTGAAGGTTGCATCTAATGGAGTGGAGGCGATTGATTATCTGAGAGAGGAAGATTTTGACCTCGTTCTGATGGACTGTCACATGCCAGAGATGGATGGCTTTGAAGCCACGCAAAGAATTCGAGATGGTGAAGGGGGCATTCGGGATAAGTCGATTCCAATCATCGCTTTAACGGCTGATGTGATGGAAGAGGTCGTGGAAAGATGTTTGAGTGTTGGGATGAACGCCTACTTGAGCAAACCGTTGGATCAAGACCAACTTAGAGATTCTCTCGTGAGAGTTCTTGGCTGAGATAGAGTTGAGACTCATCTCAAGTTGTGTTATGGTGGGTCGAGTCTGTTCTCTTATTTATTCTGAACCTGAGGCCTTCATGGCATGAACGTTAAGGTCTGAAGGATGATGGGGTATTGCCCATGTGTTTTTTGAAGAGTTTTGAAAAGTGATAGATGTCGTCGTAGCCAACACGTCTGGCCACGTCTTGAACGTTAAGGTTCCGATCTAACAAGAGAGATCTAGCATGTTCCATTCGAAGTTGAATGAGATAATCAATGGGGGGAATACCGAGGTGTCTCTTGAATTCATTGATGAGGTGAGATTTGCTGATGGAGAAGGCCATGCAGATTTCATCGAGTCGGAGAGTCTGGGTATAGTGGGACTCAAGAAAATGTTTGATCTTGTGAATCTGAGCTGGCAGCGTTGTGGTCTTGGGTGAGATCAATCTTGAGAGGTCCTGGAGGAGGCAACGGAAAAGGTTCTCGACAATCACCATATCCATGTCTAACCTCACTCTTTCCTGATAGATGAGGGGGAGGAAATCCTCAAGAATAGGACTGAAGTCGTGCTCTTGATATACGCCTGGGGTCAGGCCAGAGAATTTCATGGCTTCTTTAACGACACTGCCTTGGCAGTGAATCCAACTGTGTTGAAATGGGTCTGAAGTGTGGCCGTAATAGTGGGCCTGACCTTCCTCCCAGATCATAAGAGTCATCTCCGGGTAAGTTTTTATGACTCCATTCACTATTAGGGTCACCGGGGTATGAAAGAACATGAAGAGCCAGTCCCAGGTTCCTTTGGGGCGATGGATGATTCCTGGATTCATCCGTTCGCCTATTCCTACGCCTGCCATGTAGAACCTTTTGGAAGGTCGTTTAGCGTAGGGCTCAAGATAGGTTAA
>Ga0233432_10001204_pt1 | contig 25095 bp, 21 predicted proteins | sample SI_122_August201_6_FD_179870 | JGI IMG/M metagenome (GOLD analysis project Ga0233432, IMG submission 179870) | Seawater microbial communities from Saanich Inlet, British Columbia, Canada - SI_122_August2016_10_MG | ecosystem: Environmental > Aquatic > Marine > Inlet | place: Canada: British... | reverse complement strand
CTCATTTGCCCCTCCAAAGTTCCGTAGCTGCCGAATTTCCGAAGAAAGGTACCATTGGTATCGAATACCTGAACGCGGTGATTGTTTTCATCGGCTACAAAGACTTCAAGTTCGGGAGAAACAATGACTGCGTAAGGGTAACTGAACTGGCCGTCCCCACTTCCACTTGTCCCAAATTTCCGAACAAAGGTTCCATTACGCTCGTATATTTGGATACGGTTATGGCTTGTATCAGCTATGTAAACCCGGTTGTCTGCAGCTAAATAGGCCGACCGAGGATTGTTGATGCCGAATCCCAGCATGTTACCTTGATGGTTGGCAATCATGCGGATGAGACTTCCGTTTTCATCGATTTCAAAAACTCTGTGTGTCTCTACATCTGAAATTAGAAATGTGTTTTCTGGTGTAATTTGGAAGCTGTAAGGAGCAACGCCCGCTTGGCCGTACATACCATAACTTCTGACATAACTGTTATTGCTGTCAAAAACTTGGATACGATGGTTGTGACTATCTGCTACATGAAGTTCCCCATTGGGGTGATAACTCAAGCCATTAGGATGATAGAACTCGCCTTGAATTTGGGAATTGGAACCAGTCCCAATCGTAGAAATTTCCGAGCCATTTTTGTCAAATATTTGAACTTTATGGTTATCGTAAAGGCTCACGGCTAGTTTATCACCGTGAAAAGATATGTCGAATGGATTACTGGAAGTGCTAAACGAGCGCAAATAAGACCCGTTGGTATCAAAGACTTTGATTTTGTTGTGATTTTTGGAAGAGACATAGAGCAGGCTATCAGGGCCAATTTGTACTCCGGTAGGCTCATTTAATTGGTGGTCTCCATTGCCGTTTTCGCCTATTTTCCTCTTGTAAGTACCATTTGAATCAAACACTTCAATCTCATGGTGGTATCTGTCAGCTATAAAAACTTCGTATACATTCGACCCATTCATGTCTAAAGCGATACTGGAAGGGTGATAAAACTCCCCATCATTTGAACCATGTTTTCCCCAGCTACGTATGAAAGTTCCATTTAGGTCAAAAACCTCAACCCTATGCCCATCGTAATTCACAACATAAATTTCTTTTTGGGATACCGCGATGTCTTCGGGTCTGTGAAGTTGCCCTGCACCCGAACCATACTTGCTCATACGGGTAATAAAACTACCATTTTGATCCCATAGGGTAATGGTGTGTGTGTTTCGGTCTACGACATACGAAATACCCGAGGGGCCAATTTCCACGCTAGAAGGATGTTGAAATCCTGGCATCTCCGGCAGATTAATCTCCCGATCTAAGTACCAATTGTCCTGTGGGCCCTTTTCGGCCCATAGACTCAGAAAAGTGGTTGTAAGAATGCTGAATATAACGGCAATTTTTGTTTTCATAGCAGATGCAAAAAGGAAATAATTCATTAAAGACAAAAGTGTTATTACTAGGAAATCTACCCTTACACCAGAGCAAATTAAAGTCGAATACTATCGATTCAATTATTTAAATTTGAGAGCAACGAACTCCACGCTAAAAACGAAAAATGTAATATCGAAATAAGCTATTAGCTTATTGGCCTAATCTATTCATAGCAATCCGTAGCATAATTGAAGTAATAAACCGTACCGTTTTCCAAAATCAAGGCGTATAACCAAGTCCCACCCTCCATTAGTGTGTCAAAGTAAAAGTATCGGGATTCGTTGATATTATTTTTTGAACTCTTGCCAACCTTATTAAATCATTGGATAATTATTAACTATGCTCGCTTTTATTCTACTCTCTAGTTGTATACTCTGTTTTCTCGCCTACCGGTTCTACGGAAAATTCCTCACCGATCGGTGTAAGCTCGACGACAGCACAGCCACTCCTGCAGTGGAAAAGGAAGACGGGGTGGACTATTCCCCAACCCGAGCTTCCGTTCTGTTTGGACATCATTTCTCCTCGATTGCGGGGGCTGGTCCGATTGTCGGCCCGATTTTGGCCGCGATGTATTTTGGATGGGGACCGACCTGGGTATGGATTTTGGTCGGGTCAATTCTGGTGGGGGGCGTGCATGATTTTGGTAGTACCCTGATGTCCGTCCGTAACGGTGGCCGTTCGATTGCCGATACCATGCGAGGATTAGTGGGAGAGGGGGCAGGGAAATTATTCATGCTCTTTGTGGTGTTTGCCCTGGTTTATGTGATCATCGTATTTCTTGACCTTACCGCTAATACTTTTGCCAGGCAACCGGCGGTGGCCACGGCTTCGGGCTGGTTTATTGTGGTTGCAGTTATCTTTGGATTTTTGATGAGGAGTAATAAATTCTCACTAGGACAGCTCGCTCTGTTCTTTTTTCCACTCACTTTTGCCGGACTTGCTGTGGGTCATTACTTTCCAATGGTGGAATTGGATAAATCTCTTTGGATTTGGCTGACTCTTGGCTATTGTTTTATCGCTGCCGTACTTCCTGTGGGATTGTTGCTTCAACCCCGCGATTTTTTAAGTGCCGGATTTCTCTATGCTATACTAGGCGTGGGAATTGTCGGAATGACAATTTCAGGGGAAACCATCCAAATGCCTGCCTTTTCAGGCTGGGAATCCGATAAGCTTGGGATGTTGGTTCCATTTCTATTTATAACGGTGGCCTGCGGAGCATGTAGTGGGTTTCACAGCATTGTATCCAGTGGAACCACATCCAAGCAGATCAGGAAAGAGAGCGATGTCCGACGGATCAGTTATGGGGGGATGTTGGTGGAGGGTGTGCTTGCAGTATTTGCAATGGGCTGTGTGGCTGTGCTTACCATGAGTGAGCGGGAAGCGGGAGGCACTCCAGTTGGAATTTTTGCGGCCGGGGCAGCCAAGTTTTTTGGGGCTGTAGGTATTCCCGTTCAATTAGGAGCCGAGTTTGCCATGCTTGCAATCAGTACCTTTTTATTGACGACTTTGGACACCTGTACCCGGCTGACCCGATTTCTGATTGAGGAATTATTTTCATGGAGGAATGAAGCAAGTCGATATTTGGGAACAGCTCTGGCCTTGGCCTTACCCTGTCTTTTAGTATTCCAGCAATTTCCCGGTGCCGATGGTACTTTACAACCAGCATGGAAAGCCATCTGGCCCCTTTTTGGGGCCACAAATCAGTTGCTGGCTGCGCTCGCCCTGCTTACCTTCGTTGTATTCTTAAAAGCCTCCAAGGTCGGGTACGGATTTGCCCTGTTGCCGGCAGTGGTGATGATTGTAATGCCAATGATCGCCCTTGCTCTGATGGTCCAAAAGTTTGGTATTGCCACATTACTTGGAGGCACGGCAGCAGCCATGTTTTTACTTGGTCTTTTTCTGATGATTACTTCATGGAGAAGACTCATCAGTAGTAATACCAGCGAGCTTCAAACCGAAATGAATTAGATCACATTAGAAGGCGCCTTCTCTTCTTCTGGCTCTTTTCCGTCCAACTTATCAAATGCCGCCTGTATCGCTCTTCCTAATTTATCGGGGTTGCAGGGTTTGTTTAAAATTTTAAAAAGTTGCCCCGACTGTAGGGACTGTGATCCTCCAAATTCAAAATCAGCATGTCCGGTAAGTAAGATGCAGAGAGTTTCTGGATTTTCCTCCTTTAACTTTCTCATCAGAGATGCCCCATCCATCACAGGCATTCTCATATCGGAGACAATCACATCATAAGGCCCATCTTTTCTTGCAAGTTGTTGAGCCTGTTCTGGACCGTTAGATAGGGTAAGATCAAATTTTCTTCCCAAATTCAATCTAATCCCCTTGAGGATTGATTCTTCATCATCAACGACCAGGACTTTTCTACTCATACGAAGATAGGAACAATCGATTCCTCTTGATGCAAGTTTTTCATGATTAATTATGGAAAAAGCTATAAAAATGAAAAATATTAATAGTATACCTCCTTTTAAATAAACTTCTCTTATGAGGAGTTGAAGGTTTCCGATACAATTTTCTCGATTCATTGGATAAAGTTGAGTAAAAAGAAATAAAGTATGCCCGAGTGGCGGAATTGGTAGACGCACCGGACTTAAAATCCGTTGGCCGCAAGGCCGTGGGGGTTCGAGTCCCCCCTTGGGCACTCTTTTGCATTAAGTAGCAAAAGAGTGCTCACCCTTGATAAATATGAGCCATTCCGCCGATCTGGTAGCTAATTTGTAATTCCACTCGTTAACGGTCCTTTGTTTGGAAAAATTTCAGAACAATGGTGATGATGCCAGCAATGGCACTGCCAACCATGTAACCTCCTATGGCAAGGCTGGATAGCAGGCTGCTCCCTTTTTGCCAATCGGTAATGAATGCTTCTTTCGTGATGGTGAAATTCCACATGATACAGATGATGGCAACAGTACCTCCCATCATGTGCATTTTTTTAAACTTACTCATATCAAATTTCCAAAACCCTTACGCAGGATTTCGGAATGATGGTACCCTCCAACTTATGTAATTGATTAATCTGAAAAGGGCGGGGGGGCAGTAAATCCAAATGCTTAGCGTTGATTGGTGTTTGCGAACCATTTAGGTCTCATACTTTATACCACACCCGAATGAACTGATTCCAACTCGAGGTAGTGTCTCCTATAGTATCAAGATTGGTATCCATTGAACCTTCTTCCAAGTGATCATGCATATTGGGAAGGACTACTGTTTCACACGTAACCAGATCAATATTGTTTTCTGAGATCCATTGATTGGCCTGGTCGAGGCAGGTTTGAAATTCCTCCGCTTTAGCGGTAGTGAAGAACCCGCCTTTTGTAATGATTTCTGGTACGAAGTCTTTGTTTTTAATCATAATGTTTTTTAAAGGGTAATGAGTTTTATATTTATAGAAGTTCTTCCACATAATTGCGCTTGCTGAACAAAGTATTGGCATGCTCATAGACTTGAGCAGAGGATTGCAGCTTAATTTCTGCTTTGGCCAGTTGGGTGGCAGCTCTTGCCACATCAAGGTCTTCGATACGACCGAGCGATTTTTCCTTCTGCATATATTTGCTGTCGAGGCCCTTGATTTCATGATCAATCCGAGATAGGGATGCCCCAGTCATGGCCCGTGCATCGACGATCCCCTCGAGTGCAGAATCCAAAGTCCCCAGTGCCTTACGAGCTTCGGAAATGGTACCGACTCCGATCATTGAACTGAAAATAAATTTTTGGAAAAGACCATTGGAAATCTCGAAACTGCCTGCAAATTCATCGTTTTGTTGATGCAATGAATTTTGGTCGGTTTCTCGGACATATCCTCGTGGTTGGTAAGTCGCACCACTTGTAGTGGTATCAGCTAAATCATTCCATGCACCACGAGTGCCGTCTGGTTGCAAGACTTGGCTGATTTGTAGGTAATGTTCTCCACCAGAGTTATTTGGTTCGCTTTGAAGACCTGAACTTGAGTTATGCCCCCATTTTTCGAACATGTTTGGCATTAATGTACCATTCCTCGCGCCACTCCAAAATGGAGTCCCTGTTCGATTATTTGCTTCTCCTTCTGGACCCTCGGTCCATCGCCAATCCCCTTCGTTGGTTGCATCATTCCCTCCGAGCCAGGCATTGATGCCGACTTCTCCTATTTGAAATGCAATTTCTGCCTGTTCCAACTCACTGGTAATGGTAGCAAGGTAATGAGTGTTATATTCGTCTGATGCATTAAGTGCATCAACTTCGGCCTTGGAAGATGACCAATCAATTCTCTCTTCTTTGTTAATAAGGTTGTATTCTTTACCTCGAAATAGATGGATCCCATTGAACTTTTCGCGAGATATTTCCATAGCCGCCGTTCGGAGTTCCTGGAATTCAATTTCATATTTTTCCCGATCCTGATCTGTCTTTGTGACATCCATTGCCATAGTAGCCAAAGTCCCCATGCGGTCATAAATTTTATGAACTGCATCAAGTGCACTATCTCTTGCCTGTAGATATGACTTGGCGTTTTGTAAGGTGTGTTTGACTTCCTGCAGTCGCCGGAGTTCACCTGATTGTTTAATTTGCACGGATAAAGCCCCAGCGTCGTCGCCGGAATTTACAATTCTTTTGCCCGATGAAAGATGTTTAGCATGCTCACTTCTTTGTATGTGTGCATAATCTAAATCTTTTGCAACAGAACGAGCAAAGCTTAGTGTATCAGAAGCTATCATATTCTTAATGTTTAGATTTTTCCAAGAATACAAGGGTTTGAGCCAATGCAGATAGGCGTAAATAAATAATTGTAATTATTACACCTTACTAAAGCCTATATATTACACATCCTTGTATAATTGATAAATTCTCAACCATCCTAGTTGAGATTGTGGATCTTGGGTTATTTCATAAAAAGAGGTTTAGGTGATGGGAAATTAGAGAGATTACAGAGGGATAACCTAAGCCCTGATGTCGCACCACGCATAGCAATCAAAGATTGCGAATCGAAGTGTTTGTAAAATACAAGACAGGCAAGGCATAGATCAAAAATCACCAATCTGAACGCACTAAGAGCACGCAGGAAAATGAGATTTAGAAAGAAAAATTATGTAGCGAATTACCAGCAATCCTTGCCGGGTAAATCTATGAAGTAATTATTCGCCTCCTTGCGATTATTTTAAAATATCGGATGCGAAGATCTTTTCTTTAACTTTTATTTTTTATCAGAAAAAGAAATGGGAGGAGTTGAGTTTTTAGGAAAATCAAAAGTGGCAGATGTGGGCAGATGGAAAGAGGCGTTTTTCCAATCTGAGGTTCTGAAGTTAAGGGTAACTACTCCGGATGTTGGCAGATTACTGATAGGTAGACTCCAAACTTGTGAGACTAAAAGCGTAAGGCCTGGATTATGGCTAAAGATCAGAACGGTATTTAAGGAGTTATCAATTTGTGCAATGAAGTCTTGTATCATTCCGGCACTCGCCAAATAGAGATCAGGGTCGTACTGAATCTTCTTCTGCGAGAAACCTATTTTTTTCGCAAAGATTTGGGTGGTGGTCGCTGCCCGCAAAGCGGTACTTGAAAATACTCCATCTGGTTGAACTCTCAGGGCGGCGAGTCGTTCTCCCATTTCAGGTGCATTGGCTTGACCTCTCTCGTTCAATGGCCGGTCGTGATCATCCACCGTTGGATCATTCCAACTTGATTTGGCGTGACGGATAAGGATAAGGGTACGGTTTTTCATAACTCGAATGAAATGCGAGGGAATAAATTACATCACATATCAAAATATTTGAGATTTGAAGTTTTGATTTTGGCAGTTTGATGAAAAGTCAATAGATGGAATGGGATGTCTATTATATGGAGATTACTTTTTATTATTTTCAACACTTGTTTACTGGTTTGCAGTTGTTCGGATAATTCACATGAGCAGGAGATGAAAACAAATCTTTTTCGAAAAGATACAAATGTGACCAAGCAGGAAACTAATGTCACTAAGGATTTTAATCCCAAAATTACCTCAATGCTTTTAGAGCCTGAATTTATTAGTGACCATAACGATTCTAGCGAGTTGAGTTTACCTTTTCCCCAAAAGCAAACATTCGAGGGTCTTCGAAATGGTTCTTACCAAGAGTTTTTTACGGATGGTAATGTAAAAGAGGAAGTGATTTATCTTCACGGAGTGCAACAAGGATCCAAGAAAATATGGTTCGCAAATGGGCAGGTTGCCAAAATGGGAGTTATGAAAAATGATCGTTGGCATGGCAAGTATGAGGAGTGGTATGAAGATGGTACTCCAAAGGTGATCGGCGAATACATCGAGGGTAAGCAGCATGGTAAGTGGAAGTTTTTTGATAAAGAGGGGGATGCCTTACCTATTCTTCAATTCGAAAACGGAATAGAAATGACCCGTAAATTACCATCTATTTTAGGTAATTAGTCGAAGGGAATACTTTTCGAATAGACCAATCTAATCTCGTTGCCAGATTACAAGATAATAAATATGAAATTACACCATGATTTTCATAAAGGATGTCCATCTCGCATTTGGACATAAAAAAATATTTATAGGAGTAGCGGAGACGATTGCACCAATGGATCGGATTGCTTTGGTGGGGGCGAACGGGTCGGGGAAGACTACTTTTTTACGCATGCTAATGGGGCAAGTACTTCCCGATGAAGGTACCGTCGAAAAGCCGGATTATGCAACCGTAGGGTATTTGCCTCAGGACGGCGTTTCTGCAAAAGATGGTACTTTGCGTGAGGAAGTGGCGAAGTCTTTTTCAGGGATGACTGAATTGCAGGAGAAATTAGATGAAGCGGAGCAAAAGCTTGGAGAAATGGATCCAGAAGCGGAAGAATTTTACGATCTAATCGATTTAATGGGGGCTTGGGAGGAACAACTTTCGAGTTTTGAGCCTGAAAAAATGAACTCGAAAATCGAGAAAGTGATGACGGGTATGGGATTTCCATTGGAGGATTTGGATCGAAAAGTGGAAGAGTTTTCAGGTGGTTGGCAAATGAGAATTGCTTTGGGGAAACTTCTTTTGCAGTCACCTTCGCTTTTAATTTTGGATGAACCAACCAATCACTTGGATGTGGTTTCCCAGAATTGGTTGGAGCATTATTTGAAAAGGTACCAGGGCTCTATCTTGGTGATTTCTCATGATCGGGCGTTTTTGGAGAGCGTGACTGAAAGAACCATCGAATTAAAAATGGGAGCTCTTAATCGATACAAGGGTAATTATAGCTTCTATCTGAAAGAGAGTGCGGCAAGGCTCGAGAGACAAAGAAAAGCCCAGGTGAACCAAAAGAAGGAAATTCAAAAAGAGAAGGAGTTTATTAATCGTTTTCGGTCGAACATTAAAAAAGCAGCCATGGTTCAAAGCCGGATTAAGGCTTTGGAGAAAATGGAAATTATAAAACCGGAGGCAGAGGAAAAGAAAATATATTTCCGCTTTCCACCTTCTCCTCCAGCCAGTCAAAAAGTGGTTGAATTAGAGGCTATGTCTAAGTCTTACGGGGATAACCGGGTGTTTGATGGACTTGACTTGAGAATTGATAGAGGAGACCGAATTGCAGTCGTGGGGGTCAATGGTGCCGGTAAATCAACATTGGCCCGTATTCTTGCTGGCGTAGAGCCATTTCAGGAGGGGCAAAGAGATATTGGAGTGAATACCGTGATTGGCTATTTTGCACAGCATCAGGCCGAGGAGCTTAATCCAGCAAATGAAGTTTTGTCAGAAGTTGAGGAGGTAAGTGAGAATAATCCAGATTCTAATCCGCGGGCCGCGCTGGGTGCGCTTCTCTTTAGGGGTAATGATGTGTTTAAGAAAACTTCTGTTCTTTCTGGTGGTGAGCGTAATCGGGTAGCACTTGCCAAGCTATTAATGAAACCTTGCAATTTTTTGGTTATGGATGAACCGACCAATCACTTGGACATTAAAAGTAAGGAAGTTTTACAAGAGGCTCTTAACCTCTTCGAAGGAACCGCTCTTATTGTCAGCCATGACCGTTCGTTTTTAGATGGTGTGGTAACTAAGGTTTTGGAGATTTCTACAAATAAAGCTCGTATGTTGACCTGTAATGTAACCGAGTATATGGAAAGACTGGAAGTTGAAAACGCATGATTAGTTTTTAGGATTATGGCCAAGCTTCATTTCTATTATTCTTCGATGAATGCAGGTAAATCAACCACCCTGCTTCAGGCGAATTATAATTATGGAGAACGGGGAATGAGAACCTTACTATTCACCGCAGCAGTTGACGACCGAGCGGGAAGGGGGGTTATCAGTTCGCGTATCGGAATTGAGACTCAAGCAATTGCTTTTGAGAAAAATGATGATTTAAGAAAGATCGTGCAGGGAGAGCATTGCGATAATCCAATTGGATGTGTTCTTATTGATGAGGCTCAGTTTCTGACGCGGAAGCAGGTCAGAGAATTAACGAGCTTAGTTGATAAAGATGGGATTCCAGTTCTGGCTTATGGATTACGAACTGATTTCTTGGGGGAGACATTTGAGGGTAGCCAGTACTTGCTCGCTTGGGCAGACGAGATTCGAGAGATTAAGGCGATTTGTGATTGTGGTAAGAAGGCCACAATGAATGCCCGCGTAAATGAATCTGGTGAAATTGAAAGAACTGGGGAACAGATCGAAATCGGAGGGAATGAGAGATATGTATCCCTTTGTCGCAAGTGTTTTTTTGCAGGAAAACTTTGAAGATTTTAAATTTTATTTTAAAAATTTTAGAACCAAGACACCTCCAACTAGAAGGGTTCCAAAAAGGAGAGCCAATAAATTAAAATGTTTATCGATTTTTTCTTTCATGGGTTCACCAAATTTTGCCATTAAAAAAGCAACCAGGAAAAAGCGGGCCGAACGACTGATTGCTGAGGCTAAAATAAAAGGTAGAAGTGCCATGCCTAACACGCCACTGGCGACTGTAAAAATCTTATATGGAATAGGGGAAAATCCCGCAAGAAATACCAATGGCCAACCCCACTCCTCATACCACGATTGCAATCGGTGAAATTTTTCGGGGGTAAAACCCGGAATATATTTAAAAAATGTACCCGACAATTCATCCCATGCAAATGCCCCAATTGCATACCCTGCTAATCCACCCAATACAGATGCAACCGAGCAAATTAGGGCAAATTTAAATGCTTTTTTCATTTTACCCAGGCAAAGTGGAATAAGCAGCACATCGGGAGGAATGGGGAAGAAACTAGCCTCCGCAAAAGAAAGTAAACCAAGCCAAAGACCAGAAAGTTTCTTTTCTGCCAGGGAAAGCGTCCAATTATAAATGCGACGGAGTGGGTTGTTGGGAGTCGGTGTTTGTTTCATGTGAGTGCTTAGGAGTAAACGGATGGCTTAAGGGTGGCGAGGTAGGGGAGTTGTCGATAACGGCCGGCATAGTCGAGTCCATATCCGACCACAAATTCGTCTGGGATATTGAAACCTGACCAGTCTGCCTGAAAATCATTTTGTCGTCTTTCTGGTTTATCCAGAAAAACACAAGTTTTGAGAGATGCCGGTTCTTTTTTTACTACTTCATTGTAGACTTTTTTCATGGTATTACCGGTGTCCAAGATATCATCTACTAACAATACATGTTTATCTTTTACATCGGATTTTAAAGTTCCCAATATCCGGGGAGCAGTTTCAGGATTTGTCGAGTTTCCATAACTCGAAACCCGAATACAATCGAGATGGAGAGGGACATTGAGATTACGAATCAGGTCAGCGGTGAAAACAATCGCACCATCTAAAAGCGTGATGAGAAGAATATCTCTTTCACAATCCTGGTAATGTACATCTATTTCTTGGGCTACTTCTTGGTTGCGGGAGGCAATCTGCTCTGCAGAAAGAACGATTTTTTCAAGGTCTGGTTTCATGGTAGTTGGCTAGTGAGAAGATTAATGCTTGCTTGAGATGAAGCTGCATACCCTCCTCCAAACAGATTAAAGTGGTTTAACTCGTGATAAAGGTTGTACAATGTTTTCCTGGAACTAAATCCTTGGTCCAGGGGGAACTCCTCTTCATAAGATTGATAAAAAGAAGAACTGAAACCACCAAACATGTAGGTGAAGGCTAGATCAGTTTCCCGGTCGCCATAGTAGCTTGCCGGATCGAATATGAAAGGGTTATCTTCTTTGTCCTGGCTGGCATTCCCTCCCCAAAGGTCTCCGTGTAAAAGAGATGGTGACGGGGAGTATTCTCTAAAAAAGTAATCAAGATTGGAGAGCAGATCATAGATTTTTTCGAATGTTTTACCCTTTTGTGCAGCTAAGGCAAATTGATGGCGTAACCTATGTTCCCGATAAAAATCAATCCAATCATGTGATTTAGGATTTGGCTGTGGGGTAGCGCCGATGCAGTTATCTTGTGCCCAACCGAAAAATGGCTGTGTGATCTTATGTAGTTTTGCAAGTTGCTTACCCATTTCTTTTTGGGCTCTTGGTGTTGAGCTTCCTTCTTCAAGGAATTCCAAAATCAGGAACGATTCGGCCTCGCTTTTTCCGAATGCAATGACCTCGGGCACCCGGATCGTATTTGTATCTTTAATTTCTTTAAGAGCTTTCGCTTCAGCTTTAAAAAAAGAATAGAAGTCTAGGTCGTTTTGCTTACAAAAAAAAGTTCTACCATCGCTTGCCTCCAATCTTTGACTACGGTTTATTGAACCACCTGTTAACTTGGAAGAATGTAAGACTTTAAAATCCTTGCCTGTCGCGGTACCAATGGCGCCTTCAATAGTTCGGTCGGTAGACATGTATAGACAATAAGTTTTTTACAATTTATTTTAACTTTTTTTTGATTTCTTTAAGTAAATTCACACAACCATTTTCGAGTAAATCCAAAACTTTTTCAAATCCAGATGGTCCCCCATAGTAAGGATCGGGCACTTCTGAATCCTCTGAACTCACAAATTTGCAGAACGGGATAATTTTTTTTGCCTGCTCAGCAGATGGTGCAACTTTGGTCAATTCAGAGAAATTAAAATTATCCATGGTAATAAGCATATCAGCCTGTGTGAAATCCTGACGATTAACTTTTCTTGCAGAGCCTTCGATTGAAAGATTTCTAGCATTCGCTGCGCTTCTCATGCGCGAATCAGGCGGGTTTCCCTCATGGGTTGAGATAGTACCGGCCGAATCGATCGTAATCTTTTCATCTAATCCCTGGCCTTTAACCAATTTCCGAAAGGTGGCCTCGGCGGCTGGTGATCGACAGATATTTCCCCAACATACAAATAAGACATGCATAATATTTCTTAATGGCATTACCTTCATTAGAAGACAATGGATAAATAAGATGGTAGGGGTGTTCTTGACATTTGAGCTCGAATTTAGGTAAATAATACACCTATGTCATCTACTCTTACCATCCTTGGTTGCGGATATGTCGGTTCCGAACTTGCTAAATCAGCTGTGCAAAAAGGCTGGAAAGTTTCAGCTCTTACCCGGAATCAAGAAACGGGAGAGAACCTTGAACGAATGGGAGTCAAACAGGTGGTTGTCTCGTATTTGAATAATGATGAATGGCATAGCCATTTAGACCCGAATCAAGATTATGTGGTTAATTGTGTCGGTGCGGCGTCACCTACAACTGAAGGTTATGTTAATTCTTATTTAGAAGGCCAGAAATCAGCTATGAAATGGGCTGAGGGTGGAAATATAAATACATTTATTTTTACAAGTAGTTGCTCTGTATACCCGCAGACTGGACGTAAATTAGTGGATGAAACCTCTTCCTGTGCTGGTGTTTCAGATAAAGGTGGACTTTTACTCGCTGCGGAGGGAATTTCTTTCCCTCCACCTCAAACAATAAAAAGAAGTTTTATTTTAAGATTAGCCGGGATCTACGGCCCTGACCGCCATCTTCTTTTGAAAAAAGTGAAACAGGGCATCGAGATGGATGGTAATGCAGAGAGGATTCTGAACCTTATTCATCGTGATGATGCAGTTGAGGCGATTTTGGCCTGCTTATTAGCAGGAGATGAAAATCTTGGTAGAATTTATAATTTATCTGATGGATCACCATCGGCGCGCGGGCAGATTGTTGAATGGTTATCTCAGAAATTAGATACGCAAGCGCCTCTTTTTGTAGAAAATGATTCAGAAGATACGCCCAACCGAAAAATTTCAAACCAGCGTATCGTTGAGGAACTTAGTTGGTCTCCGAAATTTCGATCCTTTATGCAAGGATACGAAAGCTTGCTTGCTTAGAATTTTATGCATAGAATTTTATTATGGTAGGAGTTGGAAAATTACTTAAGCAAGCACAGAAAATGCAACAGAAGATGGAGGATGCTCAGGCCTCCCTTTCTGAAGAAATTCTGGATATTTCTGGTGGAGGTGGAGCCGTTTCAATCAAAATATCTGGAATGGGAGAGTTTAAAGGACTCAAATTAGATCCCGATTTCCTGAAGGAAGATCCTGAATTTGTAAGTGAGGCAATTCTTCAGGCAATTGTGGATGCATCGGAGCAGGCTAAGAAAAAAAATGATGATGCGATGAGTGGACTTACCGGTGGTATGCAAATGCCCGGTCTATTTTAAGTTTTTTTAATCGCCTGAGGCTTTTTGAACGAACCGTATGAAAGACTGGTACAGAGTTTAAAATCTCTGCCGGGTTTGGGGTATCGTTCAGCCGAAAAGATTGCCTTGTATTTATTGGTTGAAAAACCTGAGCGAACGGAAGATTTAATTGAAAGGATATCCTCCGCCAAACAAAAATTAGGACCTTGTCGAATATGTGGCAACCTGACTGACCAGGATGAGTGTAATATTTGCATCTCTGAAGATCGCGAGGTTGAAAGGATTTGTGTTGTGGAAACTGTGACTGATCTTTTCGCGATGGAGAAAGCCGGAGTATTTCGTGGAAAATACCATATTTTGATGGGTAAATTATCACCCGTGAGGGGAGTTGGCCCTGAGCAACTCAATATAAATAGTTTACAGCAAAGACTTGAAAATAGTGATGTGGAGGAAGTTATTCTTGCATTGAGTAATGATATGGAAGGGGAGGCTACTTGTCATTTTTTGAAGAATGAAGTGCTGAAAAAAACAGGTCTACAAGTCACCCGGATTGGTTTTGGATTACCAAGTGGTGGAGGGATTACTTATGCAGATGAAAATACTCTGTTGAATGCCTTGGAAAGTAGAAAGAGATTGGATTCTTAGGTTTTAACTGAATTCAGGTAACATTTAGCCACTCCATTCTTTCCATTCTAGAATTGAGTAATCATAATATCTTGGTTCTCCAGAGTTTAGAACTTCCCAGAATAACCATGCTTCTGAGTTTTCAGACCATAGGAAAGCATCATCAAATGTTTCCTCTGCTACCCAAATCCATCCATGAGTATTATGCCAAAACCAAATGTTTTTGGAGTCTTTGACTACCGGATAAATCCAGCCAAAATCTAAATGGTAAGCCCATCCACTATCATTCTGAAAAAAGATACCAAACCAGGTAGAACTAAACCAGTCTGGTGCAACTTCAGTCGTTCCAGTTAAGTTTTCTGCTATGCTTTTTACTGAAAATAATGCGGTCACATTACGATCGTCAATTATGCTTATTGTGGTAAACGGAGAGGAAGGACTGGTGATACCTTCACCCTCCCATTTTTCGAACTTATATCCTTCCGATGCGTTTGCAGACAAAGAAGCATTGTATCCATAGTAGTAGGTCCCCCCTGTTGAGACAGAACCTCCAACTGTCGCATTAGTTTGGAGGGAATACACATTTCGAGAGAAAGAGGCTGTTATATTTATATCTGTAGTAAGCTCTACACTGGTAAATGAAGCAGATGGGGACTCGATAGTACTACCTACCCACTTTTCGAAAGTATAACCAGGTAGAGGAGTGGCGATGATTTCGACAAATGTACCGTATGCATAAGTTCCTGATCCGGATACAGTTCCCCCTGTTGGTGGAGGAAGAGTAAGAGTGCGGTTCTGAATTTTGAAATTAGCCTGTATCGAACGATCTTCCACCATTAAAACCTTCGATTGTTGATTCGATGGTGAATACACGCCATCTCCTGTCCAACCAGAAAAAGTGTAACCTGGCTGAGCTGTTGCAGAAATATTTGCATCCGTATCATATTCATAGGTGCCTGCACCGAGTGTGGTTCCTCCATTAGAATCATTTATCTGAAGAGTGTAAGTTTTTTTCTGAAAGTTTGCCGTAATCGTAAGATTTTCTTTTACCGGTACTTGAGTGATTGAAGAGTTAGAATCCAATACCCCCTCACCACTCCAAGAAATAAATTCATATCCAATCAGAGGACTTGCTGAGATTTCTATAATTGAGTCTACCGAGTATGCTCCACTCCCTTGAGTTGTGCCAGAGGATACAGGATCGGTGGAGATGGTAAGAACAACATTATCTGCTGGTATGATAACGAAGTTTGCATGAACTGACTTACTACGATCCATTGTGACGATAGTTGATTGATCGGTTGCATTGTTTTCAGTATCCCCACCCCAATTTGTAAACATAAAGCCTTCATTCGGAATCGCATTGATGACGGCTTGCTGTCCATGCGAATAAATTCCTTCTCCACTCGTACTACCACCGGAGGAGGAGGTGAGAAGAAGGTCATATTGGTTTATTAAAAACATAGCTGAAACTGATCTGGACTGGTTCATGTCAACCGTCGTTGTAGGCGAAGAAAAATTGCTTACATTATCTCCTCGCCAATGGCTGAATGAATAGCCTGTATTGGGGGTTGCCGTGATAGTAGCTACCTGTCCATGGGTAAAGTTACCTTCCCCAGTTACGGTACCTCCATTTCCGGCGAGAAGTGTGAGGGGATACGCGTTTAAGCTGAATTGAGCAGTTATATTACGGTCAGTGGTCATACTTACCGAAGTTAGAGCAGCACCAGAATCCGAAATGCCATTGCCTGTCCACCCGGTAAACGAATAGCCAGTTGAAGGGATTGCTAATATGTCAACTAAAGTGTCATAGCTGAAATTCCCAGCACCACTGACAGTCCCACCCGCTTCAGCTTCCAGGGAGAGTCTATAGGTATCAACGGTAAAGTTAGCCTCGATTGTCATATTCGAATCTATGGTAATATTCAGAGGGTTTTCGGAACCATTCGCATCACCGGACCAATTGCTGAAACTATAACCAGAGGCTGTTGCTGTTGCGGTAAGGGTAGCAGTTTGTCCATAATCATAATCACCTAACCCTGAAATTTGTCCTATACCATCGGGGGTAATGGAGCCAGAAATCGTAAAGTTTTGAAGGGTGAAATTTGCGATTACACTACGGGCTTGTGTCATATTTACCGTAGTACTTGGAGCACTTGTTTCAGTTACACCTTCTCCTGTCCAACCTACAAAGCTGTAACCATTGGAGGGCGTTGCTACAATCGCGGATAAAGAACCATAAAGAATTTGTCCGCCACCTGTTACTGTACCTCCCGGTCCTGCTGTAACATTGAGCTCTAGAGAGATTTGTTCTAAGTTTGCAGTTATATTGACATCTTCATTGACCATGATGGTTATTGGGTTATCGCTTCCTGTGGCATCTCCAGTCCAACTTTTAAATATAAAACCAGGAGAAATGGCAGTCACCGAAAGAGTCGCAGTACTTCCGTGAAGATAGGATCCTGCACCCGAAATCTCTGCATTATTAACCGGTAATACTGAAGTGGAAACCATGTAAGAATTTTGTTCAAAAACTGCGGTTATATTGCGGTCTTGTGACATTTCGATCGTAGTGGTTGATGAACTAGGGTCGGTAGGACCAGTACCTGACCAGGTAACAAAAGAATAACCTGGTTGTGGGTTTGCAGATATCGTTACAGAAGATCCTGGGTTATAAATCCCTGTACCGGTAACTATTCCTTCAGTTCCTGATACTATGATTTCGAGGGTATAGCTTGGCCAAGCGCCATCTCTCTTATCACTACGTTGAAACATAGGCCAATCAGATTGGGCGGATCCAACTCCTACATTGAGGCAGTAAAGATTACTATCGTAACAACCATAATAAAGTTTACCAGTTTCGCTAAGAACAAGCGAAGAATCTACGATACCCCCAATGTCGAAAGGACTATCTGTATCGTTCGTATCCCATGCCTTCGTACCATTGGCATCAAAGACGGATAAATGATTTTCTCCACCACCAGTATAACCAATCACATAAGCCCTTCCGTTAAGATCGACGACCGGACTACTGTAAAACACATCCCCAACAAACTCTTCCCAATTTAAGCCTCCGGAGATTGTTGATAAAGAGCGTAGGTAGCCATCCCTTGAAACAAAAAATATTTCATCATTTATACCAAGTACCGGGGATGCATCAACACGGTCTCCTGTTAGGAATTTCCAATTAAGTGAGGCGTTGGTATCGTTATCCGACAGGGAATAGCAGTAACCGTTTCCTACTCCGAAATAAATATTTCCAGAAAGATCGAGGGATGGGGATGATAAAATTGAATTATTGCTGTCAGTAACATCATCCACATCATAAGTCCACTTGCTAGACCCATCGGAATTGACGGCATGAAAGGTTCCATTTTCATCGCCAAAATAAATAGTCCCATCCTGACCGAGGGCAGCAGATGAAGTAATCGGTTGCCCCGCAAAATATTCCCATGCGATGGAACCGTTATTTTCAAACGCATAAAAAATTGAATCTTTGGATCCGACATAAATTTTACCATCTGCACCGACTGCCGGACTTGAAATTATGTTACTATTGGTTTCGTATTCCCAAATTTTTGCACCACTATCAGGATTTATTGCATAAAGTTTGTTATCCCAAGATCCGACATATATTGTACCGTCTGCTCCAATCGTGGGAGTTGAATCAATCCAGTTACCCGCTAAGAATGTCCATTTCGAACTTCCATTTGAATTAAAAGCATGAAGTTTGTTATCATTTGAGCCGATGTAGATTGTTCCGTCTGAACCGATAGCTGGAGAGGAGAAAATAACTCCTCCAGTACTTGCGTTCCATTCCATGGATGCATGAGTGAATCTGGTCGGTTCTATTTGTTGATTGAGGGTATATACATAATCCCCATCGTTTCCACTACTTCCTCCGGTAGCTAATCCTGATGCATAGAAGGTGATTGTACCTTGATCTGTTGCAGGAGCAGTCCATTGAAAATTCCATGTCCCAGACGAAGAGGTACCTCGGTGTTCAGCTGAACTATTTTCAATGGCCATATCATTTGAAATAGCGGCCAAACTTCCACTTACATTATCATTAACTTTTGGAATGAGTTGAAAACCATACCCATTTGTATTGGTTCCTGAAACAATAAGTGAAAGATCGTAAATTTGGCCAGGAGTATAATGTAACGGGAGTCCTGTTAAACTGATGCCGCCGTTGCCTGAGTTGACTGAGTTTCCTCCGTGGCAAGAAGTACAGTTTATGGAATCTCCATGATAACCATTCGGCGGGTTATTGGAATTCGCAAGCACCACTTTACAGCTGGCAAGAATAAAGATGCTGGTGAGGAGGAGTTTCACTCTAGGATATTAACAAGAATAAGGATTATAATACTACTTTATATTACTTTCTCAAAATCTAGCATTTAAATGAAACCGTGAAAGTGGATCCATTTGTGTCAGTTTTTTTAAGCATTAATTTTGCATCCATACTTTGAGCAAGTTGTTGTGCGATTGCCAAACCGAGTCCCGTACCGCCTCTCTTTTGGCTCTTCGATGGGTCAAAAAGAAATTCTTTCTCCCGAGTAGAGATGCCTCCACTTGTATCGGAAACAATGATTATGACTTTTTCGCCATCAAGTGTAGAACCTAATTTCACAGAAGTTTGATCCTTTGATTCAAATGCATTTTCAGTAAGGGTAGTTAAAATTGGCAGAAGAAGTGCAGATTGCAGGTTATCAAGTTTTGTCTCTAAGCTAGGATCATTACTCAATAAAATATTACAATGGGGAAATTTCTTTATGGTTCGCTCGATTACCGAATTAAGGATTTCTTTAATCGTTATTTGAAAATATTTCTTTTGTTCCTCGATTTCTTTTAGTGAGTTTAATGTTTGTGTTACCAGATCCTTAATCTGGATTTGTACCGACTGCAGTTCTTTGGGATCTATGTCTTTCTCAGACTCTGCCTCCCTCGTGATAATCTGAAGATGAGTCAGGGGTGTCTTAAGTGCATGCATCAAATGACCGGTCAGTGCACCTAGGCTCACCGTTTTGTATGCCTGGGCTAGCTTTTTATTTGTTCGTTGAAGCATTTGATTTTTTCCTTTCAGTTGCCTTTCTCGATCTTGGATCACCTGGCTCATGTACCGGAAAATAAAAAATAATAAAACAAAGCCTACACCTATAATTAAAGCGGCTTGCTGAATTACATGCCGGTCAATTAGGTTCCATTCATTGAGAATGAAATCTTCCCCGATCTGCACTTCGAGTATACAGGACCTAGCTAAGAAATTAATTCTCAAAAAATAAGAAAAATGACTACCCTGGTGATGCGTATGTAAAGGGCTTTGTGTGAGGAGTGCAGGTTCGAAATCAATATCTAATTGTAGCGGTTGGCCGCCAGATCTTGGGTAGACGGGAGTTCCATCCGTCTCATATGCCAGCACTTGAAATACATTGGGTAAGATAAGAGATTCTATAACTAATTGTTCAATTAACTCTTGGCGGGATGAAGTGATTTTGGTCAGTCCTAAATCAATCAGCTTAAGATCTCTATCTAAGAGACGGAATTCAATTTCTTCGGAAAGGGATGCTATTTCTGAATCTAAAATCCGGTATTCTGATTCAATGATTTGGTGATGAAATTCTTTCCTGAAGTATAAAAGAAATATTGAAGTCAGGCAGGTTAAAAGAATAATGCACAGCCAAAAACCTATCCATTCCTTTCTTTTAATCATAACCTTAAAATTCCCACATTACTCCCGATGACCAAAAATTAGAAAAATATTCGTAATCCCGCGCATTAGAAAAATCTTCTTCATGGGACCACCTGAAATAAGCATCGAATTTATCATAAAGCGGACGAGTGAGGGAAGCTCCTGCAACCATGCTTTGTCTCTCAAATTTTTCACCCGAATCAATTTCTCTTATGCCATACTTGGTCTCTGCCCACCCTAGGTTAAGTTCAACCTTGTACTCTGCAATTTTTAATTCCTGATCAATGCTGAGGGAGAACTTTGTAAAGTCATAATAGCTGCCTGCGTTATCTTGTAATTGGTTCCATTTAATCGTTGCCGAAGAATTTTTAAGAGCCTGATATTCAAAATCCTTTTCGATCCGAACTGAGAGATCAGTTTTTTCGGTTCGTAATGATTTTGCAGATAAAAGACTGCCATCTGCATTACGCATGGGTCTTGTCTTATATTTTTTTTGGGTAAAACCACCAGTAATTTTCCAGTCTATGGCTTCCGATTTACCGGAGATGGAAGCAACCATGGATGTATCACTGTTATCATCTTTAATAGTTTTAAAATCCTCAAAACCTTGAGTGAGCTCAATAGTGCCTTTGATTTGGTCGGAAAATTTCTTTGACAGATATGGGATTAATTCAGACCTGTTTGATCTTACTCTCATCGAATAGGGTAAACCGAGTTCAGAGAAATCAAACCCCTGATCGTAATAGGTATGTCTTAATCTTAGACCGTAAGACTGGCTTGTACCAAGCGGAGTATAAGCATGATCAAATTGCCCAAGAAAAATAGAACTAGATTCATGATCGCTTAGTTCTTCAAATACTTTCCCGTCACCATATAAGTAAATATAGGAGAAGTGCTCGGTATTAGCTTGTTTCATAAAAAAAGCTTCAAGTGAAGTTTCTAGATGTACCGCATCTTCTCTGACGAATGGTCCATACAATGGATTGTCGGAGTATCCGACTCCAAATTCACCCGAATATGAGGGGATCCATTCGGATTTTGGAGTTGAAGTCTCGGGACTAATTTCTGCAGTACTATCTCCAAAAAGCATTTCTCTCAATTCTTCATCAGTGAAAGTATTATTTTGATCATCCGCATGAATTATTGAAATGCAAATTAAGGAAAATATTCCCAATGAAAATAGTTTGATGGAAAGATACATTAATTAGTACTTTCCGCTGTAAACAGAAAAGCGGGATGGTTTGCTACCATCCCGCACGGTATAATTATTGGACAATCTGCTGAGCAGAAAATTCCTTACAAATCAGATGTTCGCGTAGCCTCAGTTTCAACGAGAGCTCTAATTTCTTCCTTCACTACCTTGGCCTGTTCTTTGATTTGTTCGTGCTTTTCTTTATTCTGTTCCTTGAATGCAGTAATCATTTGCTTGCGATCTTCCTGAGAGGCATCTTTGAGATTTTCATGAAGTTCTTTTTGGGCTTCATGCATCTCTTTACGTTTAGCGTGCAGTGTCTCTACTTTCTCTTTAAGGTCATCAGTAAGCTCAGGTCGTTGTGGCTTTTCAGGGCGATTGGCTTCTAAGTTTTCACGAATGGCATCATGAGCCTCTTTAATTTCTTTAAACCTTTCTTTATTACTATCTTTAAAGGTTTCTACTGCTGTTTTGATTTCCTCACGACTAGCTTCTTTTCCAAGTTTTTCTACTTCAGCCTTAATTTCTAGATGTAATGTTTTTTCTAAGCCTTTAACTGCAGCAATCTTTTCTTTTACATCATCTGATAATTCGGGTTTTTGAGGTCGCTGTGGACTTTTTCTCTCCCCGTTCTTAGCCATTTCTTTGCGTAGTGAATCAAGTTTTTTTCTAGCATCATCTTTAGAAATTTTACCTTCTTTGACCGCTAGTAATAGTTCTTTTTCGAGGATTCTTGGATCTTTCTTTACTTGGTCGCCCTTGTTATTCGCAGCAACTTTTTCCTTGAATTCTTTGATCATGGCTTCGTGTTGCTTTTTGGCTTCTTCATGTGTGATTTCACCTGATTCAACTGCCTTTCTAATTGCATCGGCAGTATCCTTGATTTCAGGAGGCAGGTCAGGGCGTTTATTCGCCTGAGCAAAAGCAATGGATGTGGTAATTAAACTTAAGAAAAGAAGTTTTGTTAGTGTATTCATAGGATTATGGTTTTGAGATTAATTATGTATTCTTCAGCACCTGTGATGCCAGTTTCTTTGGTAGCTTTAAGTGTATGTTGTTAAGGGCCTTACATGATTGTTTTGTTCTAGCTAATTAATGACGAGCTGTTTACTGGGAAATATTCCCCATAATAATTGATGGTCGTTGGGGAATATTACCCATCTAATTCTAAGTGCTTTTCTTCAGCCTGTAGCGAATATAATCCCTTGGGACACCTAATTTACGGGATGCTTCTGAGATATTACCATTTGATTGTTCGATAGCTAATTTGAGTAGTCTTTGCACTTCTTTTTCTAAATCAAACCCTTTTTCGGGAAAGCGAAAAAATGGATTAAGCCAATCATCAGTATCTAATTTTACAGATTTATAATTAGCCAAATTAAATTGCAGAGGCTGATTTCTTTCTCCCATGACAATGGCCCGTTCCAGTTCGTGTAAAAGTTCGCGGGTATTACCGGGCCAGGGGTATTCTAAGAGTTGATGATCCGTACCAGGAGCGAAGAGAGGAAGTTTAATTTTATATTTCTTGGATAAGGCAGACAAAAGATGCTTGGAAAGCTTCAAGATATCTTTTCCTCTTGAAGAAAGGGGGGGGATTTTAATGCGTAAAAGGTCGAGACGATGAAAGAGGTCTTCCCGGAAAGTACCCATTTCTATCATTTGAGATAAGTCTTGGTTTGCGGCGGCAATAATCCGAACATCGATTTTTATTTCATTAGTTCCTCCGACTCTTCGAATAATTCCACTCTCAATGGCAAGAAGCAGTTTTGCCTGAGCCTCAAGTGACAGGTTGGCTATCTCATCAAGAAATAGTGTACCATTATCAGCTGCTTCAAATAATCCAATACGAGCATTTTTAGCATCTGTAAATGCACCTTTTTCATGACCAAATAATTCAGATTCTATTAGGTTGTTGGGGATTGCGGAGCAATTGATTGCAACGAAGGCTGCTTCCTGCCTTGCCCCGTGGTCATGTACCCATCGAGCGTAAGTTGATTTACCTGAACCTGTGGGGCCATCGATAAGAAGAGGCGGGAGATTGGCTTGAAGCCTGCTATCGACATCGATTATTTTTTTTAGTTGATTGAAATCTTGTTCGAAAACCCCCTCGAAAAATAGATTGGCAGATTCTAGTTTTCTTTGCTCTGAACCATGCTGAATAAGTCTTTGGCTTTTTCGCTGCTGATCAGCCTTTTGAAAGAGGATCGGAATTTCATCGATTTCAAAAGGTTTACTTAGATAATTATCAGCACCAAGCCTCATCGCTTCAACTGCTGAGTCGATGCCTCCTTCTGCAGTCATGAGTATAGTCACGGTATTTGCTGGAACTAATCCTTCCCTCAGTATTTCAAGGCTTTCCCCATCCGGGAGGTTCAAATCAAACAATGCAAAATCAAATACGAGTGCATCCAAATTGTTGCGTGCTTCCTTCACTTCTTCGCAAAGAGTAACTTCAGCACCACAATTTTCCAGCATGGCAACCAATCTTTTGTTAAGGAAAGAGTCGTCTTCCAATATAAGTATTTCTTTGCCTTTAAGAATTGAGCTAGGCTCTGAGTAAAGTTTTGAGGCCATTTTTTATACAAGTCCTCGATCAAAAGAAAAGACTTTGCAAATCATTTTTTCTTTCATGTTTGAAGACTGGGAAAGTTCGGACTGGTGGGGACTTTATATTTTTTGGGAAGTTTTGTGGCTTCGGTCAAAATTACAGATTTAGCTTAACTAAAATAAAAAACTAATAACCAAGGCGAGAGCATAAGTAATTCTATAATCATGATCTCATTGCTTTTCTTTTGTAAGTTTCAAGCAAAGTGTTCCATTGTTCCCATGTGTAATAGGTTTCATCATTCATTGTATTTTCCTTTTTCTTGATGTCCTGCCAAATAAGCAGGAAAAACGGGGTGGTCCCCTGAACCACCCCGCTCGGTATTTTGCATATACAAATTGTGGAGCAAAAATATTACAGATCTGAAGTACGAGTAACTTCCGTTTCGACCAAGCTTCGGATCTCTCCTTTGACCTCTTGGGCTTGAGTTTTAATTTCTTGATGCTTCTCTTTGTTTTCCTCTTTAAAAGCAGTGATCATTTCTTTGCGATCTTCTTTGGATGCTTCTTTGAGGTTCTCGCGGAGTGCTTTGTTTGCATGATGCATTTCATTACGCTTGGTCTGCAATGCACCTACTTTTGCTTTTAACTCGTCGTTAAGTTCAGGTCTTACAGGTTTTTCAGGACGATTCGCTTCCAACTCTTCGCGAATAGAAGCTTGGGCTGCTTTAATTTCTTCAATCTTGTCCTGGTTATTTTCTTTGAATGATTCGACGGTTAACTTGATGTCTTCGGGAGTTGCATCCTTACCCAATTCATTCACTTTCTCATTTATCTCTGCTTGCAAAGCTTTCTGTAAATCTTTTACCCCATTTATTTGAGCTTGAAGTTCATCTGAGATTTCTGGCTTCTGAATCCGCTTTGGACGATTGACTTCTCCTTTTCTTGCCAATCCCCTCCGGATGACACCGAGTTTAACTATAGTTTCCTTTTTGGAGATTCCTCTTTCGGCCAAACGAGTACGCTCATTCTCTTGTGCCAATGATACACCGGACAAAAGTACGCTCAGTGCAATCGTTGTAATTTTAATTTTCATATAATGGTAGTTTTTTTTTTTAATAATGTTCGAATG
>Ga0233432_10001203_pt1 | contig 25104 bp, 21 predicted proteins | sample SI_122_August201_6_FD_179870 | JGI IMG/M metagenome (GOLD analysis project Ga0233432, IMG submission 179870) | Seawater microbial communities from Saanich Inlet, British Columbia, Canada - SI_122_August2016_10_MG | ecosystem: Environmental > Aquatic > Marine > Inlet | place: Canada: British... | reverse complement strand
ATCCTGTCTTTTTAAGAACCCAAAAGACCGTTCGTATGTCTGCCATGTTGGGAAATGAGTGATACTCGCCGGCAGTGCCAGAATATCTCATTACTGAAAGACCATTTGGTGCACTTGCAATGGAAGGCGAACCATTCTTTGTCGCATGGTTGGCATTTCCGCTCGCGTCATTCCATGTATCTGCAGAGGACATTAATCCGGAGGCATCCAACCACAGTTTCATATTTGATACTTCGGAAGGGGAAAACAATTTCTTGGCCATTCCATGGCGACCTGCACCAGAGGAATCATGAGCATTTTCCCCGTCAAATGCCCAGCGTCCTTGCAAGCTGGCGACTCCTACAGGTGCTGATGGTAAGAGTACGCCCACACTCCGGCTAACCACCGTGCCACCAGAATTAGAAGCAATCGCCCTAAAGTAGTAAACTTTTTCTAAATTGGGGATTGTAATAGTGGTAGAAAAAGTCCCCGCCGCCTGGTTTGTGGAAATAGTAACTTCGTTATCCCATGAAGTTGAGGGCGTAACAGTAGTGCCGCGATCCTCATCCCCCCATCTTATCTTAACGGTGGGGTTCTGCCCGCCAGTGCTTTGAAGTTTACCAATAAGTACGGCAGTACCACGTGCGGGTTGCGTAACACTCATAGTACCAAACCCTGCCGGGATAATCGTCTGGGCGTTAAGTAACGAGGTGCAATAAATAAGAGTTAAAAGAAAAAATTTCTTAAGCATGGGAGGAGAAATGGTGTATTTTTATACCAAATTGTCTTTTAAAAAAAAAAGGAAATCGATTTTTGTAATAAAAATGAAGTTAAATGTAATATATATGTGTGGGAAGTTGTTGAATATTATGTAATAACAGAAAATAAAAAAATATTACATCAAATTTGAATATTTTTTATATTTTAAAAAAGATAAATAAATTTTAGAATTATCCTGAGAATAATTTCTAATTAAAATTGTAAAAATATAATAAAATAATTAATCAGCCCAAAATGGAATTACCTAATGAATTTTAAATAACGAGTTTCTCATAATCTAATTCTTGAGAAATTTATTTATTTTGTTATTTTAAATAATATCAGGTAAATTTTATAACGATAACACATTATGAGAGAACAAGTTTATTCACTTTCTGATTCTGCATCCAACAGCTTACCTGCAGAACGAGCAGCCTTCATTCGGCGTACTTATTCCCATCTTGCCGTAGCACTACTACTTTTTACGGGTCTTCTATATTATTTTGTAAATGCTCCGTTCGCGGCTAACCTAGCTTCTAGCATGACTGGAGGTATGAATTGGTTTATCGTGCTAGGTCTCTTTATGGGAGTCAGTTACCTTGCAAACAAGTTAGCTTTATCCGGTGGTTCGGAGCAAATGCAGTATTTAGGTCTTGGACTGTTTATTGTTGCCGAAGCTATTGTTTTCTTGCCCCTGCTTTTTCTTGCAACCCACTTTGGGGGAGCAGGGCTAATACCTACAGCGGGGATGATGACTCTTCTTTTAGTTGGTGGGATAACCGCCACTGTTTTTATTACCAAGAAAGATTTCTCTTTTATGGGTAGCATGCTTTCCATGGGCGGTTTTGTTGCACTTGGGTTTATAGCCTGCAGTATGATCTTCGGTTTTTCCCTAGGATTGATCTTCTCTGCGGTGATGATCTTCTTTGCTGGAGGATCGGTACTCTATTCAACATCTAATGTTCTTCACCAGTACCGTACGGACCAACATGTGGCTGCTTCTCTTTCCCTGTTTGCTTCGGTTGCTCTTTTATTCTTTTACATCCTCCAGTTTATGATGAGCTTTGCTGGTGGAGGAGATGATTAAACTAGTTAGATATAGCCCATGGATCGGGTTCCTCTTCGATAAACTTTTCGCGAAGTCCGCACAGAGCGGACTTCGCTGTTTTTGGTGACCAGTCTGGGTGTGAAATTGTTGGATTTAAATCAAGTAAAGGGTATAACACAAAATCCCGCTCCAGTATGCTTGGATGTGGTAGCACAAGCTCCTTGTTTTGCATTGAGATGTCATCGTAAAGTAGTAGATCCAGATCAATGATTCTCGGTCCATTTTGGCAAATAACTTTTTTTCCAAGATTTTTTTCTGTTTCCTGTAAGTTTCTAAGTAAAGATAAGGGTTTGAGGTCGGTTGAAATTCTTACCGCAGCGTTGAGAAAAGGGGGTTGGTTTGAGAAACCAAAGGGAGCTGATCGGTAAAGCCTAGAGCAGGATATCAGTTCAGCATATTTTCGTATGTATGAGAGGCTTTTGTTAAATGTGGCCAGAGGGTCTCCTAGGTTTGCCCCTAGTCCCAAATAAATATCAGCACTCAACTTCTACTCGAATGTGTCTAAGTCCCAGTTTTTTGACATATCTGGGTTTATCGACGGATAAGCGAACTCGTTGAGCACCAAACTTCCCCTTTAAATCTTCTGCAAGCAGAGAAGCATACTTCTCAAGAGTTTTACCATCATAGGTTTGTGAGAAATCTCGTGTGTGATCAACAATGTTACGATAATCAATTCCGTCTTCGACTTCATCGGTTTTCGCGACTTTTGAAAAATCGTGTTCAATTTCGACCGATAATAAAAGATCCTGCGGGGCATAGAGTTCCTCTTCGAGGAGACCAATTCGAACCATGACTTCTATGCCCTCGAGTAAAATTTTGCCCATATGTTCCCTTCTATTTACTTTCAGCATCAGTTGCGAGTTCCTTCGCGACTTGAATAGCTTGTACGGTTTCTGAAACATCGTGAACGCGAATGATTTCAACCCCTTTTGAAACGGCATCTATGGCGGAGGCTATGGAACCACCCAACCTTTTTACTGGATTTGGGGCATCGCAAAGATGATCAATCCATGATTTTCGGGATGAACCGAGCAAGACTCCCCATGACTCATCCTGAAAGGCATGAATATTTCTCATTATTTCTAGATTATGGACAAGCGTTTTGCTAAATCCAATTCCAGGATCGATCCAGATACGTGGAAGACCAAAACTTTCAAAGAAATCTTTTTTCTCAAGAAAATAGTTACTTATTTCGTGAGTTACATTCATGTAGGATGGTTCTTCTTGCATTGATAATGGTTTGCCTTTTGAGTGCATGGCTATGTAACCCGCGGAGTGTTTTTGTGCTAAAGATAGAAGTTCTTCATTACCTCCAGAAACATCGTTAATCAGATGTGCTCCTGCTTCCAATGCTAGTTCGGCTACTTTCTGTTTTGTGGTATCGATAGATATAATAAACTGATCTTTAGCTAGAGATTTCACAACTGGTATTACCCTTTCTACTTCTTCCTCTGTTGAGATTGATTCACTACCAGGGCGGGTACTTTCTCCTCCGATATCAATAATCTGAGCACCTTGGTTAGCCATTTCCTGTGCTTGATTGACTGCTGACTCAAGGCTGGTGAATTTACCTCCATCGCTAAATGAATCGGGGGTAACATTGAGTATTCCCATACATGCCGGGTAATTTAACATAAATGGTTGCCCGTTAAAGAAATAGTTAGGCACCAGCAGTCTGAAGGATTTCTTCGTAGAATGTTCTTATTTTAGTAAAGGTATCGTTACTTACAGAAGACCAGCCTAGTTCAGGAAGAGAGGTGAGTGGTGCAATTCCTCTACCCGTTCCGCAAAGAAGGATTTCACTAAAAGAAGAAATTTCCTGATCTTGTGGCATGCCTCGAGTTATTGTGAAATTATCCTGCAGTTGGGGGAGTAGTTTTTGTAAAATGATTCCGTTTAAGACCCATTTATCTGGAATTAAAAGTTGATTGTTCTGAACAAAAATTAGATTGGAGGTGGCCGTTTCCCTAATGTCATTATCTTTTGGATCATTAATTATCCAGTCTTCTCTTTCAATGTCTAATTCTTGCAGGGTTTCATAGAGGTTTTTTTCGATAGTTGATTTTACAGTAGGTTCTGGCCTTCGATAATGTAAAAGCCATCCTTTAACTGGGTTACCGTCACTGGAAGCGGGGCGAGACGAATAACCGATCGAGTCTTCGAAGAGGCATATTCGAAGTAGTCCATGATCAGGATCAACTTCTGATAGAAAACCTATCATTATTTTCTCTATTTCTTCTAATGAGGGAATCCAGGGAAGACCGATCTTTTCGGCTGATTCCCTAAGTCTGGTAAGATAATCCTCGCAAAAAGGAGTTTTTCGATCAGTCATGACCCGAAGAGTAGTAAATACTCCGGGCAGGCCCCACGGCTTAGGATGATCGATGGGCTTTCCATCTTTGTTCCATGCTTTCATGAAGAATATTAGATATTATCTTGTTACCTCCCTTTGATAGAAAGGATTCAGGATGATACTGCAAGCCAAAGAGTTTTAGCTTCAGGTTTTCAAAGGATAATGGAACATTCCTTATGGGATCATTCGAGGTAATCTTAAATTCAGGTGAAAGATCCTTAAGAGTATTCGAATCAATTTGTAAGGAATGATATCGACCGACTTTAACTGGAGTGGCAACACCCCTGTAAGTGACCGATTTTTTGTCCACCATAATCTCACTTTCTACGCCATGCAAAACCTGATTTTGACGAATGATTTTCGAACCTTCCTGTTCCATGATAAGTTGAAAGCCGAGGCATATTCCAAGCATGGGAATCTTACCTTTCATTTCTTGATAAATTGCTTGAGATTCAGGATAATCTCCGGGGCACCCTGGACCAGGTGAAAAGACTAACATCTTACTTGCCTGAATATCTGCAAAAGAGATTGATTTACGATCAATAACCTGAACTTTATCAAATTCAGCCAAAAGATGCTCAAGATTCCTTGTAAATGAATCCCGATGGTCTAAAATTGTTATCACTTTAGCAGGTCAAGCAGGGCTTGTGCTTTGGTTTGGTTCTCTTTAAATTCATATTCCGTTGTTGAATCCACCACTATACCTCCACCCGCTTGAGTGTAGCAATGATCCCCCAGAATAAGCATTGCCCGAATAATCAAATTTAGTTGAATATCACCGTTGTCGGCAATCGAGCCAAAACTTCCAGTGTACGGGCCTCGGAAGCATGGTTCTAACTGATCGATCCATTGCATAGTTCTTACTTTTGGGCAGCCTGTGATGCTACCCCCGGGAAGCATTGCTTGTACGATATTTCTTAGGCTAATTCCTTTTTTAAGCCGACCGGTAATCGTTGATACTAAATGGTGTAAGTGGGAATAGCTTTCTACTTCCCTGAATTTTCTTATTTCTACAGTTCCTTGTTCACAAATGGTGGATAGGTCGTTTCTCTCAAGGTCAACCAGCATGTTATGTTCAGCGACTTCCTTTGGGTCCTGCAAGAATCTCTCTATGACCGAACCGTCAAAGCTGCTATCCTTTCTTTGGTAAGTTCCACCAATCGGCCGGGTGGTAATTTTTCGGCCTTCTTTTTGGATAATAGTTTCGGGTGAACAGCTAACAATCGCAAAAGAGGGGGTTTGTAGAAGAAATGCTTCGGGAGCGGGATTACTTTTATGCAGTTTTCCAAATGCAGCCAAAGGATTTAATCGAGTTGGGGCATCGAAACGTTGGGATATTTTTATTTGATAGGTTTCTCCATCCAGAATAGCTTCCCGTGCTTTTTTAAATATACTCTCGTATTCTTTGAAATTTAAATTACAGGTTGGGGGATTTTGTGGATTGGCTAACGCAGAGGGAATGATGGTTTGTCCCAAAATTTTTTTAATTTCTCTTTCCCTTACCTCATCTGTAGATTCAATAATGGTATTTTCAGATTCAAGCCGAATAATACTTTGAGGGCGACCAAACCATAAAGGAGGAAGATCAAGATCGCGGGGAGCCTTCAATGATACTCCAAATTGGGAACCTAAAAACTCGTAACCAAAAAAGCCTACCCAACCAGAAAAGGATAAACCTGTTGGACTCGAGAAGTCTTCAAACTTTTCCCAAATATTTGTGCCTTCAGGAGATTCCAATGAAAATGATTTCTCGAAATCAAAGTATATTACTAAGTCTTGAGTGGAGGGACCAACTGTCTGAATTGCAAGGTGATTTGCATGCAAATTTGATAACTGCTTGATAAGTATCCTATGCCCAAGTTTTATCATGGGAGAAGGTCGAGAAGTTGCGTAAAGGAAGAAATATGATTCTCTTTTCCTGAAGGTTTACCGTATAGGATAGGGTGCCAACCAGCCAGCTTTGCTCCCATATAATCTCGGGAGTAACTGTCACCAAGGTGCATGATTTTTTCGGATGTAACCCCTAGGGTTGCTTCCACATTCCTGAATAGTTGCACCTCCGGCTTTTCATATCCAATTTCAGCAGAAATAAAGATGTGATCGAAAAAATGGTCGATATTTAGATCTTTAAGCACATTCCGTAGTCGGGAATCGTTATTTGAAAGAACGGCTAAGCGGTACCCTCGTTCTTTAAGTGTGGATAATGTGTTCGCGGCATGATCTGCCATCCTCCAAGGTTCTCCACTAGCAAATAATTCCCAGAGTTCTTCAAATAAAGATGAATTGGAAGATTCGGAAGTGAAGGGTTGGAAGGTAAGTTCGACAACCTTTCTCCAAAATTCTTTTTCATTTCCCTTCAGGCTGTGACTTGTTTTCTGAGCTTGGGTAAATGCGTGGCTAAATTGGGACTCAAGATCCTGATCCTTTACATTGATGCCTCTATTTCGGGCGGTTCGTCCATACACAGCACCAACAGAGGGCCAGGGCTTTAAGAGAGTTCCTGCCGCGTCAACTGTGAGTAAAGAGATTTGAGACATAAATATTGAAGGGAGTAGGAATTTTAGAAATTGGTGATGGCCAAAAAATATGCGATTAAAGAGTGAAGCTTATGAAAGACCATAAATGATGCGAGTTTTAACAAGTGGAACTGGTTTTGTATGTCTGCTTTTTGGCGCCCTGTTTCTGGCCCTTTGCAATCCAGATCTTGGAGCAAAAGGAAGCCATTTGAACCCTGAGTATTTCTCCGAAATTTTAGTAGTCTTCATTTTTCTAATTCAAGGAATGCGGATTAAGATCACAAGTTTATCCGTTATTTTAAGAAAGCCTGTAGGTAGCCTTGCCTTACAGATCGGCCTTGTTTTTCTTCCGATTCTAGGGTTAGAAGTAGCTTGGTTCTGCGGTCTAGTAAGCGAAGAATTGTATGGCCCTTTATTCTTTGCCGCCATCTTGCCAACGACTATAACAAGTTGTGTCGTTTACACTGGGAATGTTCAAGGCAATGGAGACTATGCCCTAGGGCATGCAACCTTCTCCAATTTGATTGCCCCGTTTTCTGTGCCAATTCTTTGGGCTAGTTCAGATTCGCTTAGTCTTTCCTCATACTTGCAGATTTTTAATATAATCAGTTTGGTGATTCTTCCCTGTTTTCTTGGATGGTTGTCCGTTCGAATATTTCCAAGAGTTCGATCATTAATGCGAGCTGATTGGCTAAGTGGTTTGCCTATGTTCGCGATCGTTATTCTGGTATACCATAGTCTTTGCGATGGTATTTCCATTCTTGGGTATCCTCTTTTTATTAAAGAAGTATGGAGGGTCTTTCCCGCCTCTCTGCTTTTTGTTCTATTGATTCACCTTTCCGGGTGGTTGGTTGCAGGGAGGTGGTCTAAAAGTAGAGACATTCATGTGGCTCAATTCTTTTGTTTATCCCAAAAATCCCTAGCCACGGGTATTCCCCTAGCTTCGATTCTCTTTGCTGGACTGGGAGATGATCTTCTCCGAATGACAATGCCATTATTTTGTATTCATTTTTTGCAATTGATACTGGGAGCAGCTTTATTTCAGCCTGTGAGGAAATGGGTAGTGGGTGAGGATATGACTAAATAATGTATTTGGGGTTGATACCTTATCAATTTTAGATGATGAAAAGAATGTGATTTGTAAGAACTTTAAGGATAAGGAGAAAATGCGCCGTGCGGGTTGTACCGCGGCTACCATTTTAGATCGTCTTTGTGCTTTTGTCCGTCCTGGGATGAATACGCATGAGATTGATGAAGAGGGTGGTTCTATGATGCATGATTTTGGTGTCAAAAGTGCCTGTAAAGGATACCGCTCGGGGAACCGAATCTTTCCTTCCTTCACCTGCTTGTCGGTCAATGATGAAGTTGTCCACGGTATAGGACTGACTGATCGAGTCCTGCAGGAAGGGGATGTACTTTCTGTGGATGTTTGTATTCGAGAAAATGGAGTAATTGGAGATAATTGCCGAACTATTCCAGTCGGTGTAGTAAGTCCAGAAGTGGATCGACTACTAAGGATCACTGAAGAATCTCTATATGTGGGGTTGAGGGAAGCTTTGCATAAAAAACGGGTAGGAGATGTTTCACAGGCGGTTCAGAAGCATGTCGAAGATTCTGGCTTTGCCGTCATAACAAATTTTGTGGGACATGGCGTTGGTCGAACTTTGCATGAAGAGCCCCAGATTCCCAATTTTGGTAAGGCTGGTACTGGTCCCCAATTTCGTAAGGGAATGGCTATCTGTATTGAACCAATGGTAAATATGAAAAATCCCCAAATAAGGATGGCGAAGGATGGATGGACTGCCCTTGCGGTCGATGGTATGCCATCGGCACATTTTGAACATACTCTTTTGGTAGACGAGGGTTACCCTGAAATTTTAACAATTCCTGAAGGTGAAGGAAGTGCAGAAGATTATTTTAATTCCAAAATAGCAGGCGTAGTTGCCTAGTTCTAGAAATTATGCTCAAGAAAATTGCAGAAAGCGTTTTTAGTTTTGATATCGAATGGATACCTGACCCCCAGTCTGCTGAAATTCTTCATCAATCTCCGAAGGCAAAGGGACCTTCCGATGAGGCAAAGGTTTCCTTTGAAGCTCTATGGGCGTCCGCCCGTAAAACAGATGACCCTGAGGATTTCCAACCCTATTTAAAAACAATCCTTTGCCGGATTGTTTCAATATCTGGAATTTTACGGGACTGTCCAAGGGGTGGAGAACCAGTTTTGAAATTGGTTTCCTTACCTACGGACCCCACTAATTCTGAAAAATCAGCTGAAAAAGTCATTCTTACCAGTTTTTTAAAATCTGTGGGTCGAAGAAAGCCGCAACTTGTTGGATACAATTCTTCGCAGGCTGATGTTCCCATAATCATTCAGCGGTCGATCGTTAATGGACTGCCAGGCTTTGGGTTTTCGGACCGTCCCGGCAAACCTTGGGAAGGTGTTGATTATTTTGACGCAAGGAATTCAGATTATAATATCGATCTTGCGGAAGGTCTGGGGCAATTCCGGGACCGACCATCGCTTCACCAGGCTGCAACTCTAAGTGGAATTCCTGGTAAAATTGATGTAAGCGGTGATTCTGTAGCCCAGATGTGGCTAGATGATCAACTTCCTGAAATTCTTGCTTACAATGAATTCGATGCTTTTACTACCCATCTTCTCTGGGCAAGAATGGCTCATTTCTCAGGTTTGCTAAGTAGTAGCGGATATGAACATGAGCAGGATTTGGTTAGAGAATTACTCGAATCAGAAATTGCGAATGGAAAAGACCATTTAGTACGATTTGTAAATGATTGGGATCGATTACTTTCAATCACTGGACAATAATTAAATTGTGTGTCGCTATATTTTTATTGTCCAAAGTCTATTTACATGGTGCAAACATAAGTTTGTCTACGGAAGACTACACCACATATTAATTATTCAATGACCAACGAAAAAAAAGCCCAAGACGCGTTAGCTCGTCTCGATGAAACGCGCAACAGCCTGATGCGGGAAATTCGCAAAGGTATAATCGGCCAAGATGAAGTAATTGAACAGCTTCTTATCACCTTGTTGGCCAGAGGACATTGCTTGTTGACTGGTATTCCTGGGCTAGGAAAAACTCTACTTGTTAAAACCCTGGCAAAATGTTTGAGTTTGGGATTTAAGAGAATCCAATTTACTCCAGATTTAATGCCAGCTGATGTAGTTGGTTCTGAGGTTGTGGATGAAGACCCTGCAACAGGTAAGAAGGCTTTTCGCTTTGCTCCCGGACCCATTTTTTCCAATGTGGTGCTTGCAGATGAAATTAACCGCACGCCGCCGAAGACCCAAGCGTCTCTACTGGAGGCAATGGAAGAGAGGCAAGTTACTGTCTCCGGTGAGACAAGACCACTCGATGTTCCTTTTTTTGTACTCGCCACTCAGAATCCTATAGAACTTGAAGGCACCTATCCTTTACCCGAGGCACAGCTTGATCGGTTTCTTCTCAATCCCGTTATTGATTATCTTTCCCTAGAAGATGAGATAAAAATGGTTGGCGAGACAACTGGCGTCCAGGGAGATGAAGCTCAATCGGTCCTAACCGGAGAAGATATTTTACAACTTCAGGATTTAACCCGCCAGATTCCAGCTCCTGAAACGGTGGTTTCGTATGCAGTAGGTTTGGCATCAGCGTCACGCCCAAAGTCGAATACATGTGACGAGTGGACAAGTAAAAGGGTTAAGTGGGGTGCCGGTTCCCGGGCATCGCAAGCCTTGATTTTGGCTGCCAAAGCGCGTGCTATGCTGGGTGGTCGTCCTAATGCATCCTGCGAAGATGTAAAAGTGATGGCAAAAAGTGGACTGAGGCATCGAATTTTACCCAGTTTTTTTGCTGAATCAGAAGGCTTAAGTTCAGACGATATTATTGATCATCTTCTAGAAAGCGTAGAATCTTAAGATTTCTCTGGTGGTAGCTTCAGCAGATAAAGACTTACTAAAGTCTTCACATCTCAGCAAAATTGCTGATTTCAGGCTTCTTGCTAAGGTAGTGGTTGACGGAGGAATGCCAGGAATTCATCGTAGTCTTCGTCAGGGCAGGGGGAATGAATTTTTTCAATACCGGCCTTACAATCCTGGTGATGATCTTAAAGTCGTTGATTGGAAAGTGTATGCTAAAAGAGAGGAACTCGTTGCCAAAACATTCCAGGAGGACACAAATTTCAACTTATTTTTGGTCCTAGATACCAGTGCATCAATGGGCTACCAGGGGGCGAACGCAAGTTGTACAAAACTTCATTATGCATCCATGTTGGCCGCCTGTTTCGCTTACATCGGCTTCAAGCAGGGAGATCGGGTTGGGCTCTTTGCTTACGGGGAAGAGGTTCAGGAATGGATTCGGCCAGCAAGTGGACATTCCCATTTTGGGCGAATCGTTAATGCAATTACGAAATTGGAGGCAAGTGGAGTAAATAAACATGAAACTGCGTGGGATCAATTGATTGGGAATATGCCAGGTCGCTCAATGGTGGTGTTTCTATCAGATTTTTTAGAAGCGGAAGAACTTCTTCCAGAAAGGTTGAAATTTGCCCTTTCTTCCAGATATGAAGCTCTTTGTCTGCAGGTTTTAGACCGCGAAGAAATGGAACTGCCAAAAGGAGATGCGTTACGGTTTGTGGAAATGGAAGGTGGGCGGGAAGTATCAACATCCCCCGAGGTAATAAAACATGAGTACCTTCGGAAAATGAACCAGTTTAAAGAAGTCCTGGCTCGTAACCTTGCTGGCGTTTCAGCTGAGTTCGAATGTTTGTTCAGTGATCAAAATCTCGGGCATGCCTTAAGACGATTTCTTGGTTTACGAAACCGCAATATGTAATGATTGAGTTCGGTCAACCCGCTGCCTTTTGGACAGGTTTAGCTGTTGGATTACCAATCCTTGCCCACATGGCATATCGGCGAATTACGGATCGCCATGAATTTACATCCATTCGTTTCATAACTGTTTCTCAAATTCCACGAACTGGACGAAGGACTCCTACAGATATTGCTCTTCTTTTGCTCAGGATTCTCCTTTTTTTAGTTATCATGTTTCTTCTGGCTGATCCTTACTGGTCATCTCCAGGTTCTCCCACAAAAGATGCGGTTGATGAAGAAATCCTCATTGCGATCGATTTAAGCCCGAGTATGGGAGGGTGGAATGCGATGAAGGAGGTAAAGATTGAAGCATCTAAGATTATTGAAGGTACAGATTCAAGGATAGGGGTGATTGCGTATGGTCAAACCTCTGTATTGGAATGGCCAATAGGAACAAATAAGAACGAGCTATTGGATAAAGTCGGGGGATTGAGCCATGGATGGGGTAGTGGAGATGCACAAGTTTTGCTTGATCGGGTCGATCGGATATTCGGAGAGAATGCTCTGCAGAAGAAACTGATTGTAATAAGCGATTTTCAACGTGGAGATTGGCAAAGTGTGGATTTTGACTTGTCCAAGAAAAATATCCAACTAGAAGTTATCCGTGTAGGCAGTGGAGAAAGTGAGACTTTTCGTTTCAATAACCAAAGTATTGCAGACGTAAAAGTTGTTCCAGCAGGTCCAGATAAAGTCCGAGTCTGGTCTGTAGTACGCAACTGGTCTGAATTAAAAAAATCATTCTTTGTAGAACTTGTGATAGGAGGAGAGGTTCAAGGAAGGCAAGCAGTTGAGATTCCTTCAGGGAGCTCTCAACAAGTTCAGTTTATTGTTCCTTCTTCTGAAGTTTCTCAAGCAAAGATTCGCTTAGATAGCAATGATTCTCTTGCGTTGGATAATCAAAGAACTGTTTGGCTGAAGGCTCCACCCCCCAAGCAATTTGGTTTTTGGCAGAATAGTGATCTAGACGAAGCCACTCGGAGTGAGAAAAATTTTCTTAAGACGGCAGTCGAAAGTGCTGGAGATAATGGTTGGAATCGTTGGGAGGAAAGTGCTGATAATGCTGATGGATTACGCATGGCATACGAAGATTCAAAACTTGAATTGCTTATGGTTTTGGGTCTTAGCCAATGGTTCACTGAAGAGGGGCTGGCCGAACCATTAAGTACATACCTGAAAAGCGGGGGAGTCGTTATTTTGACACCAAGCGAAATCTTTAGCGAGACGGCTTCAATTATTCGGGAAGCAAATTGGTTTAAGTTTTCTTTTATTCGGGTAGCGGGTGGAGCGAGTGCCGTGCGAAATCCTTTTCGAATTGGTGCCCTCGAAGAAGGTTCCAAATTATCAGATACCTTTTCAGGGAAATCTGCTCGCGATCTTTATCTAACTGCCTTTCGGAAATTTGGAATCTTGAACGGGGTTGATGATACAACCGATATTGCACTGCGTGATCGTGAGGGAAGGCCACTTTCTTTATCCAAGAGTTTTGCATCGGGGGGCAGACTTATTTTCTTTCCTTTTCGCTTGAACACATCTTGGTCCGATTTACCTCTACGAACATCCTTTCTTCCCTTGTTGATGGAATTAATTCGCAAGGAAAATGGAGAGGATCAGGCGTGGCCAATTTTAGAACCAGGTGAACAGTTTGGCGCCGGTGAACAACCGTTTGTTGCTGAAAAGCCGGGAGTATATCGACATGGTGGTAAATGGATTGAAGTGGTGTTTCCATCTGCGGAATCAGTTGTTGATACTGTAACAGATGATGAGATACTTAACAGGTTAAGCCAGGCTGTAATCTCGGAGAAGAATAGTGAGGGTGTGGACAGTGCATCGATTAGTAAAGATAAGAATTCTCTTTGGTTGTGGTTTGCAATCATAGCAGCCACCTTATTGACTATTGAAATGATTTGGTCTCGTCCGATTCAATCCGTTCAAAATAAAAAAGGAGTATCAAATGCCTGAGTTTATTCGAATATTACACAAAGAATCCTGGCTTTTTGTGGTTTCCCAATGTGTACTCGCCCTGGTTGTTGGATTACTTAGCTGGCCGGTGGTTATATGGTTTATTGATATCTATGACTTATACTCTCCTATCTTGGAAAAAGATTCTATGCAGTGGGTTGTTTTTGCCAGTGTGCTATCGGTGACCCTCTGTTTGGTCCTGATCGGTCGGTCACTAGTCAAAAAGCCTCAGCCTGCAGATATTGCAAAAGAAGTTGAACGGGCTAATCCTCAACTTAATGATTTGCTTAATTGTGCAGTCGAGCTCGAGCGTAAATCAAAGAAGACTGACCTTTCCTTCATGGAAAAAAGAGTTCTCAAGACCACGGAAAAAGAAGCTTTTTCGATCGCTTGGGGTAAAGGTACCCGCCCCAATTCTTTATACTGGATTTCGGTACTGATTGGTCTAGGAGTTGGGACAGGATTGGCAGTATGGGGCACAGGGAGAAGTCCAGTGATGAAGGCTTTCGATTTTCTGTCGGATGAACCTGGGCTTATGGTTTCCACTACTTTAACGGGTTCACTGGATCAAGAAGCAGGGCCTGCAAGTAATGAGTTTACCCGAGGTTCAGATGTATCGATTTTCGCCGATATAATTCGGGGTCATCGCGGGAAGAAAACAGCGACGATTCAGTTTGGCCAAAATAATCGAGATAATGTTATCGAAATGTTGGAGACTCCAATAATTGGTCGCTTCGAATTTGTGGTGCCTGCAATCAAAGAAATTTTCAAATACCGGGTAATAACTCCTTCCCTCAATACCGACTGGCATTCAATTACTCCATACGATCCACCGGCATTGAAAATTGCCCAATGGAAAGTTACTCCTCCATCCTACCTCAAAATCGAACCATTTACACATGAGGGCTTTGGTTATGCCAAAGTTCCTGAGGGTAGCGGTGTTGAATTGGCAGTCGAGATAGAGTCGTTACCCAAAAATGTTGGAGCCTACCTTTTCTCGACGGAAGGAAATTTTAGTTTAGAAAGAAATCAGACTTTTTTTACTTATAATTTTACCCTCAATAAGGAATGGAAAGGGCACCTTGAACTTTCAGATTTAGATAAACCAGGAAGAGCACCCGTAGTGTTCGATGATTTAATAATCGCTCCTATTCCTGACGAACCTCCTTTGGTTGAAATTACCGATCCGGCAAAGGACTTGCAATTGGCTGCAGACGCCACTTTTTTGGTGGAAGTTTTTGCATCGGATGACCATGCAGTATCAGATGTAAGAATGCGAATCGAGCACGCTGGAGACAGTGAGGAGGAAACTATATTTGTTGATCCTGTAGAAAAAGAAAAGCGTTTAACTTATGTTTTCGACCTGAGTGAACGGGCCTTAGCAGTAGGTGATGTTTTAACTTACATGGCACTTGCCTCTGATAATAAAGAGCCGGAAAGTCAACTTGCACGATCCGAGATTTATTTTATCGAGGTTCTTCCTCCTGAAGGAAATTCAACCGATACGGAAGGTGGAGATATGGATGGTGAAACCAAGGAAATCCCTGTTCGTGATTTCATTAATAAAACAAAAAAAATAATCCGCTCAACTTATGATGCACTTATCGAAACTGCTCAAATTAAGAGAGAAAGGCTTTCGATCGCACTGTCATCTGATGCTCTGGGGTTAAAGCATGAGATGACCAAGGTCTATGATGAAAACGAGGGGGAATTTCCCATTGTGGATGGGATTGATCTTGGGGAGCTTTTAAATGAAGCAACTTACCATATTGAACAAACTGAAATATATGCAGGAGATTTAATGCTGCAGGAATCACTTGAACCTTCAGGAAAAACTCTTCGCAAGTTGGTCCAACTTTATGCGTTGTTGCAAAAAATGCAGAAACAAAAATCTAAAGGGAAGGGTAAACCAAGCGAAGAGGAAGAAACTGCTAACGAAGATCAGGAATCACAGGAGGGGGAAACTGAAAAAGATCCATCGGAAGAATTAAGAGATTTGGCCAAAGATTTAGATAAACTGAAAGAAATGCAGGGCCGTCAAAAAGGTCTTAACAGAGAAATGGGGCGTCTAGCGGAAGCGGGAGTCGAGGGCGATAAAAACAAGGAAACTTCCAAAAAACAGGAAGATTTACGAAGAGATGTAGAAGGTCTTCGAGATGAATGGTACAAAAAATCTGGTAAACTTGGTGATGTGGCCAGTCTTGATCAGGCAGGAGATGAGATGAAAGGGGCTGCCGGTAATTTGCGCCGTGATCAACCTCGAGAAGCCCAACCGCAGGGCGAGTTGGCATCCGAAGCTTTGAAAAATGCAATTTCTGAAGTGGAAGGTAAAATGGCTGGAATCGCCGGCGATATGGTGGAGCAACTGGGGCAGCAAGCTGGAGGGTTAGCTAATGGGCAGAGGCAACTCGCGGATGCGACTGGAAAGGCCCAACTTGGAGATGGTGAAAAGTTAAAAGAATCTCAGGAACAAATTAATGAAATGATTGACGATTTACTGGAAGAGATTGATCAGACTGCTCGTGCAATGGGTGGCTTTAATGAGAATGCAACCGAAGATTTGTTAAAAGAAGCCCGTGAATCTAGAGAGGGTGGAATTGAGCGGTCTGGAAAACGTGCAGAAAATTCTTTGCTTTATGAAGCCTTTCCACAAGCTGAGAGGGAAGAAGGTAAAGTTGCGGAGAATTTAGAGAAGTTAGAAGAGGGTCTCCAAAATATAGAAAATAAAATTCGAAACCTCGGGAATGGTGCTCTGCAAGAATTAGCTGAACGCTTACAGCAAAATCTCGAAGAACTACCTGGCCTCGGTGATGAGGAACTCCGGGAAGAGGCAGAAGAATTAGCCAAGGCTCTAGGCTCTATGCCAAATGCATCGGAAAATGAAAGACTACGAAATATAACTCAGTTTTTTGAGCAGATGGGGTTCAATGAGGAAGCATCTACATCTAAATCAATGGCTGCCGCTGCTATGGCCGAGGCACTTGAGGTTGTAGAGCAGTTTTTCTGGCAGGAAGTTAAGCAAGATCTTTTGAAAAGGAACCTTGAGGCATCCTCTGCTCCAAGTCGCTACAAAAGGCAGGTCGAAGAGTATTTTCGCAGGATAGCGGAGGGCGAGTAAGTATGGGATTTGATTGGCCCGCATCACCTCTTTTATTTGCAATAATCTTACTTGTTGTGTCTGGAGCCTTTTGGTTTCACGCCCGGAATCTACTGCAAACAACCCCGAAAAAAATAGCGGTTCGTCTGATTACACTTCGCATAGTAGCTCTTGTTTTTTTGTTTATTCTTTTAGTTCGGCCGTTCCTGGAGGAGGAGGATTTGGACGAGAATAAGTTTAGATTACTTACTTTACTGGATTTATCAGAAAGTATGGAAACGAGAGACGATCGCGAGGGTTTGCAAAGGATTGAGTATATTAAACCACATCTTAGCTCTTCGCAAAATAACTCGTGGATAAATAGGCAGCGAAAAAAGTATGGTAAAGTGGAACTCTTTGGATTTTCTGAAGAGAGAAGGAGAATATTATCCGATAATTGGACGGATGAAGCACTTGGGTCTAAAACTGCCTTGGGTAATGCCTTGTCCCGATCGTTATTGAAATCTGATGAACAGCCTGATTCACCTTTGGGATCCTTGGTGGTATTTTCAGATGGTCGCAACAATCAGGGGAGGAATATTTTAGAAGTAGGAAATGAATTTCGGAGTCGAGGTATCCCTATTAATGTTGTTGGAGTAGGAATAGATCGGCCACAAGGCGATTTGAAGGTAGTTTTTGATGATCGTAACCCCAAGGCCGTGGCAAAAGAAGATTTACTCCTCACAGCGAGGGTGTCGAATGATTTTGCCCAGGAAATTTCCACTAAGGTTAAACTATTGTTAGGAGATCAAGTCCTTGACGAGGTACTTGTCGACATTGCATCCGGTTCTAGCAAAAGTATTTCTTTTGCACCTTTGACTCCAAAAACCGCCGGTATTCGCCGGTATCGAGTCGAAGTAATTCCTCCGGATGGAGATGTTGATTCCGCAAATGATCTGGACACTGTGGTTGTGGAAGTAAAACCACCCCTGCAATTTTCAATTCTTTATTTGTCGAACAAGCCGCGTCCACTTTATCCTTTTTTGAAAAGAGCTCTGTCCAAAGAGGAACAATTTGATTTTCAGGCTCTCATCCGCCTGGGTGAAAATGTATTTCATTCTGTCGGAGAAGAATTACCTCCAGTGTATCCAGAAGATGAAGATTTTTGGATGTCCTATGACGCCGTTCTTGCCGATACAGATGTTTTGGAGGAATTGAATGCAACCGTTGCCGCCTCGTTGAAATCTTTTGTACAAAAAAGGGGAGGAGGCTTACTTCTTTTTGGCCCCTTGGAGGAAGCTCGATCGATTTTGGGGGGTGTTGTGCCGGTCAAGTCTGCAGAGCGGGTGGTGCTGAAACAAAATGTTTCATTGAGAACTTTGGAGGAACCCCTTTTTGGACCAGAAGATGATGTTGAAAGCATGAAACCCTTTCTTCCCGGTCGATTGCCTGGATATCTAGTGACTAAAAAGAATCCTGCTTCTCGGGGAGTAGTTGTTGTGCGGGCAAGTGGTGAATCAATCCTTGCTGTGCAAGCATATGGTGCCGGAAAAGTAGCATACTGGGGTTCCCCTCATGACTGGCGTCGTTCGCTTCGTGATGAGGATGGGAGTCGCGAGTTTGAACGTTTTTGGCAGGCCCTAACTCAGTGGCTAGGTTCAGGTGGAGAGGAACGGATGAAAGTTGCCGAGACTCAGGTTGAAATTCTCCGGGGCAGTGATGCACTTTTACAGGTCGAAGCTTTGGGTTCTGATTTTGAACCAGCAATGGATGCATTGGTTGAGGCAAAAATTAGTGGACCTGGTAATTTTTCCCAATCTGTACAACTCTACCCGAGAGGTGCGGTTGCCGGGCAGTATGCGGGCGATTTTAGACCAAAAGAACCTGGTGCCTATGAAGTGGAATATAAATTAACATTTCCAGATGGAGAAAAGCTTGAGCAGAGCGGGTTTATTCGCGTGGGCGGATCTGGGCAGGAAACAAAAGATACCTCTTTTGCCGAACGTGATTTAAAAATGTTGGCCAAAATTACTGGAGGGGAGTACCTCCATATTTCTGACCTTCAGTCCGACTGGCAACCCGCGTTTGCAGAGAATCTGCCTACACTCAAAAAAAGGAATAACTTAGCAGACACTTGGCCGATTTTTATTACTCTATTTTTGGCAGCAGGGATCGAATGGGTGATGCGTAGACAGGTTGGTCTGCGATGAAGCTTGTTGTATCTATAATTGGCTCTTTATCTGCTTTTTTGATTTTATCCGGGCAAGCACCCTCCTTAGAGCAGAAAGCTGATGATTCCCAAGGCAACCTTGATGCTAATTCCACGGATTCTAATGTCAGTGTACTTCCTACTCTGCAGAGATCATCTCAAACAGAGACCATCAAGAAGGCAGAGGTTGATTTAAGGCATGGGCAGGAAGGCGAGCGGGTAGGAGCCGCAAAGTTACTGGGTAAGTATCCAAGTTCCCTGACTTCGAGTATATTGGTTGGTTCATTGGACGACCAAAGCTCACTTGTCAGGCGTGCTGCAATGGTTTCTCTTTCAGAACATTTTCTCAATGGATTTCCGCTCTATGATAAATCTCTTGTTGAAAAAATTTTTTCTAAGTTAGGCGACCCTGATGTTGAAGTTAGGCGCGAGGTATCCACGCTAATTCCTCGTTTAGTTAGTCCAATGATGAGAAGTGGCGTAGAGCGAGTCATGGTAAATGGTCGTCCAGTTTACCGAGCATTACCCTCCGCCTTGCGACCTGATTTATTGGCTCTGACTCAGCGCTCATTTTTGGACAGTGATGCAATCGTTCGCCAAAATATTCTAAAATATCATACTTATTTGCAGGTTCCGTTACCTCCGGTTACTCTGGGAAAATTATTAAAAGATCAAGATCGAGGAGTTTTGCTTACTGCCCTCGACCGAGTTTCTTACAATGCCAGTCAACCTCGTATTATTGCAGAGATAGAGAAACTTTCTCTTCATGAAGATCGTGGCATCCGATTGAAAATAGTTGATGTGGTTCGCGATTCTAATCGGTATGATACGAAATACCGAAGCATACTTAGGTCGATGACCGAGGATCCGGATCCTGAAGTTACCTCAATGGCAGCAGTTGAACTAGCTCGTTTCGGTGAAAAGATCAAACCTGAGGTAATAGATCGTATAAAAAAATACCTATTGTCAGCGAGGGGGATGAGCTCTCAAGTAACCACAATCCTCTATGCAGTTTCAGCTATGGGAGTGGATGGTGTAGAGGTGTACAAAGCTCTTACCGGGCACGGTAGCTCGAAGATGAGAATAGTTGCATGGCAGAGATTCCTAAGCCTTTCAAATGGATGGAAGAATCCTGATGGTTGGATTCCGGCATTAATGGATCGAGATCAAGGAGTGAGAACAGCGGTAATCAATACTTTACGCGGAAGAGTGGGGACAATGGGTAAAATATCGATGGGGAAATTGGTTGGCAGTTCCTATGCGGATGTTCGGAAGTTTCTTGCTGAATCTCTTGCGGGTGCAGAGAATGAAGCTGTGTTAGAATACAGTTTTGATCTGCTGATCGATGAAGATTTAAATGTTCGAGCCTCCACCATCCGGTCATTAGGTGTGCGTCGTGAAACTGGTTGGTTGAAAATTATGGAGCGTTCACTTCTTGACGACGAGTATGTGATTCAACGGGCTGCTATGGAGTCATTACTGACTGATCCTGTTCAAGGAATTTTAATTCTAAAGAAATATATTTCTAAAAACTCAGGAGAAAGAATAAGTGCAATGATTCGCATCGAGTTACAACGAGCCGGAATCCAACCATGATGAAATGTTATCAGTTTTACTTTTTATTGATCGTTTTCTTACTTACTAATCGATCTTCGTACTCTCAAAATGCCAACTCTTTAGCTCCTGAGGGAAGTTTGAGAGTAATGCAGTTGATGAAGAACCCGAATGGTGTCCGCCGGTATCCGGATGCTCTTCCCAGTCTTTTACGGATGATGAATGAGCAGACATGGGCAAAGTTTGATACAGATCCATTGTTTATTTCTGAACTTACTGACGAGCGAATTCATGAAAATCCGATTCTTTATATTAATTGTGATGACCAACCTAACCTCGAGTTTTCCCCCGAGGAAAACCAGGCGTTACGAAGATACATGGAATTGGGCGGTTTTGTTTACTTGGATGCAGGTATTAAAGCTTCCTTTTTAGGGGCCGACTTAGGTCATAGCTATGCTGCATGGGACGAAAGACCTGAAGTTAAAGAATGGTTTGGGTCGGTGTTTCCAGAAAAAGCATTTATTCCGCTTGATCGAAGTCACGATCTCTTCCGGATATTTTTTAAAGGTCTTCCGAAAAATTCAGATTTAAAAATTGAGGCTTCTCAAAAAAGATTACCAGAAACGGTGCTGACTTTCGTGGAGCAAGAAAAATGGCCGCAGGGAACTTATTCCTTTGTCGGTATTAAAGTTAAAGGCCGATTAGCTTGTATTGCTTCGCCTATATGTGCGATGGGGTGGGGGCAGGATGAATTTGGGCATTGGATTCCCCCGATCTCTTTTCGTATTAGAGAATCGGCTGAAAACTTTGATGAAAACCTAAAACTTGCTTCTTTTGCCGGTGGAACTTTTGAAGTTACTCGAGAAGATGGTCTTAAAGATATTATTTATTCACAGCCAGGCCAACGTCCGGTGTGGGTGCAGGAGCCAGCTGGGAAGTGGCGTATATTTAAGTATTATTCTGGCGAAGAAATTAGTAACTATGCACATGCTTTTTACGCACGTTTAGGAATGAATGTGTTTCTTTATGCCTTGCTCAACTAGTCTGTTTTATTAGTTGTTAAGGATGGAAGATTTTTCTTTTCCGGACCCACCGGACCCCAAAGATTTGCCTTGGTGGCGAAGAATACCACCTATGTATTACTGGTGGGCGGCATCCATTGTATTACTCGCAATTGCGTTTGTTTGGTTGCCTTCTCAATGCAGTATGGAAGCGTTCAATCTACCACAAAGCAATAAGGAGAACCTTCAAGGTTTAGACAAAGTAAATCAGGACAAAGACTTAGAGTTTAGGGTTGATGATTTATGGTACAAGATAGGGGCTGAACAACCTTTCAGTGGTTTGTCTTTATCTTACCATGAAAATGGTAAAGTACGTTCGCAGACTAAAGTGAAGGAAGGAAAAGCTTATGGTTTGATTGAGGAATGGGATGAGAACGGTTCACGCTTGGGTACCCAGTTTAAAAATGAGTTTATCTCGTCTGAGTGAGTAGTTTTTTCTTTGTTTTATTCCCTAGGCTTGGAGGGTTGGTTTTTCTTTTTCAAGTTATGGTGACCGAGGCAACGGGTACGAAAGAGAAGAGTCATGAAATTGATCATTTCAATGATCAATTAGAAACCGCATCCAAAATGATCGAGCGTAACCCATCATCTGTCCGTGGTTGGTCTATCCGGGGAGATATGAAATTTTTTTCAGGGAATTTTAAGGGGGCAAAGGAAGATTACCAAAGGATGATCGAGATCGACCCACGATTAGACGTCTCGCATTGGCGACTCGGAATTGTCTACTTTTATTTGGAGGATTTTGACAAAGCCGCCAGGCAATTTGAAATCTATCATAATTATGATTCGGTTGATCGAGAAAATGGTATTTGGCGGTTCATGTCTCAATTTAAAAAAGACGGTCTTACGAGTGCCCGTAGAGGTCTTTTAAAATATGAAAAGGATGACCGTCCTCCTTATCCATGGTTGTATGAAATGTTTGCGGGGCGAATGACACCCGAAGAGATTTTTTCTTTTATTGAAAAAGCAAACTTTCCCCAAAGCTATAAAGTACGCGTGTTATTCCATGCCCATTTTTATGTGGGTATTTATCTTGATATGGTGGAAGGAAAAGAGGGCGAGGGGAAAGATCTACTCCGTAAGGCTTTCGAAAATGAATATGGAAGAGATACGGGAACATATATGTGGCAGGTTGCCAGGATTCATTATCATTTATTGCTTAAAAGAAAAAAGTTTTCTAAAGATAAAGAATAGCTTCACTATGATTCCATGTTCATTCGGGTGTGAAGAACTGATCCGGCGAGAAGAATCGGGGCAATTAAATTAATCACAGGGATAATCCAGATGATTGCGGCAATATTTCCGTTATAAAAATATTTGGGTGCAGGTCTCAAAGAGTGTTCTTTGGGAAATCGAAACTCCACAAGTTGTCCATATTCTTTGCCCAGCAAGTATCCATTAAGAATAACCTGTAAACTTAGACCAAGTGGTGGAATAAACCAACCAATGAGCAATATAGGAGAAGCTAAAACATTCAGTAGGATAGTGAGTAAAAGGATACGGGCGGAGAAACAGCATGATGTTAGAAATGATGGAGGATTATTCCAGGGAACATCCGGGAAATGTCTCTGATGTATAGTATCAAGGATATCGTCGATGAAAATTCCTACAAACGCACCGTGTATTCCAGCAAATAAAAAGTAGCTCAAAATTAAAACAACAAAGCCACCCATAAATTGAATAATACCTCGAAACCAGCCCTCTCCCTTTCCAAACCATGCCTCGAGAGTTTTCGAAAAAGTATCCATAATTGAGTCAAGTAGGTTAGCACCAATAACGATAACTAATATGATGGAACCAAGGGTAAGCAAGGTTGAGATAATCAAAGCTTTGAGGATTTTGGCATCTTTGATTTGCCGGAAGGTTTTAATAAAAGAACTAATCATTGCTAGGAAAGAAGGAAAGTTCAGAGGGTAAATGCAAGTTTTTTTCTTTAAAATGAGTTTTCAAGTGGACAAATTTGAATCTTCTTTCGTATATAAAAGAGTGGACAGGATAGATGGGATCAATGGCTGATCATAATTATACGGCGGACAGCATTAAGTCGCTCGATTGGAAAGAGCACATCCGTTTGCGCCCAGGTATGTACATTGGGAAGCTGGGTGATGGTTCTTCTGAGGACGATGGGATTTATGTTTTGCTCAAAGAAGTTCTCGATAATTGCATCGATGAATTCGTTATGGGTTATGGTAAGCAAATTGAAGTTGAGAGCGATGGCCAGGCTGTAAGCGTCAGGGACTTTGGTCGTGGTATACCATTGGAAAAACTATTGGATTGTTCCTCTAAAATCAATACGGGTGCTAAATACGATTCGGAAGCATTCAAGAAATCCGTTGGTTTAAATGGTGTTGGAATCAAAGCGGTAAATGCTTTGTCTTCAAAGTTTGATATTCAATCATTTCGTGAGGGAGAGACTCGTAGAATTGAGTACGCAAAGGGAGATCCTCAATCTCAGGACAAAAAGAATAAAAAGACCGCAGAAGAGAATGGTACCGTAATTCACTACCTTCCGGACGAGTCGATGTTTAAAAAATACCGCTATCGTAATGAGTTCGTTGAGCGAATGCTACGATATTACAGCTATTTAAATACAGGTTTAACTATTCGTTATAACGGTAAAAGATTTCGCTCGAAGGAAGGACTGAAGGATTTAATGAATGAAAATCTTTCCGAAGATACGCTTTATCCGATTATTCACATTGAAGGTCACGATATTGAAGTGGCTTTTACCCATGTAGAACAGTACGGGGAAGATTATTTTTCTTTTGTCAATGGACAGCATACGACACAGGGAGGAACTCATCAGGCTGCTTTTAGGGAAGCCTTAGTGAAGACAATTCGCGAGTTTACAAAAAAGAATTTTGAAGCTGCCGATATCCGTGGGGGATTAGTTGCTGCGATTAGCGTGAAAGTTCAGGAACCCGTTTTTGAATCCCAGACGAAAACAAAGCTGGGTTCTTTGACCGTTTCTCCAGAAGGAGAAACCATTCGCACATTTGTGGGGAATTTCCTTAAGGAAAAACTAGATAATTTTTTGCACAAGAACCCAGAAACTGCAGATGCCCTGCAAGCAAAAATTCAGCGTAGCGAGCGTGAGCGGAAGGAGTTAAAAGGGATTCAAAAAATTGCTCGAGAACGGGCCAAGAAAAGTAAAGTTCATAATCGGAAGCTTCGTGATTGCCGGGTTCATCTGAATACCAAGGATAAGAATAAGTTTAAAAGTACCCTTTTTATCACTGAGGGGGATTCTGCAAGTGGTTCCATTACAAAAGCCCGAGATGTTCAGTTTCAAGCAGTCTTTAGTCTGAAGGGGAAGCCTCTCAATTCTTTTGGACTTACTCGAAAAGTAGTTTACGAGAATGAAGAATTTAATCTTGTGCAAGCTGCCTTGGGTATTGAGGATGATTTAGAGGATTTACGATATAATCAAGTGGTTATTGCCACAGACGCGGATGTAGACGGTATGCATATTCGTCTATTATTAATAACATTCTTTCTACAATTTTTCCCTGAACTTATCAGGCAGGGACATTTGTTTGTTCTTCAAACTCCGCTTTTTCGGGTCAGAAATAAGAAATCTACCCTTTATTGCTATGACGATACCGAAAGGGAAGCCGCGATGAAGACTCTTGGTAAGAACCCGGAGATTACTCG
>Ga0233432_10001202_pt1 | contig 25126 bp, 18 predicted proteins | sample SI_122_August201_6_FD_179870 | JGI IMG/M metagenome (GOLD analysis project Ga0233432, IMG submission 179870) | Seawater microbial communities from Saanich Inlet, British Columbia, Canada - SI_122_August2016_10_MG | ecosystem: Environmental > Aquatic > Marine > Inlet | place: Canada: British... | reverse complement strand
GTTCTGCTTTGGAGCATCGTCTTTTTGTAATTCTTTTTTCTGCTTGCGTAAATTCAGCAAGTCTTTATTGGCTTCAGTCATCGTCTTAATCAGACCAGCCGCTACTTCGTATGTTCGTGGGCTTTCGCTCTCTCTTGCAAGTTGCAAGATGCCATCGATTGCAAGATTACCCTTTTCAATCATTGACATTAAATTTGTACGAGCATATTCAAAGTCTTCGTCTGTTGCATCGTCAGACGCAAGGACAGCAAGATTTTTTTCTGCTTCAGCCTCAACTACTTCATATGTTTCCGCTTCGATATACTCTGTATTGAGAACTTCAGATAAGATATCAGTCTTATGGTCTTTCTGTTCCATCAAATGGTGCCTCACTTATTTTCACCTCTTCTTCATAGTTAGCATCGCTAGGTTGTGCGCCAGTGGGCGTGACAACAGCATCAACATAAACTAAATTACCATCAATATCAAAGTCTGGTGTGTTGTTGATATCGATAAATGCAGAGGTAATAATACCTCCCTCAGAAACTTTCCCGTAAATATTACCTTCCAAAGAAAAATCGAGTGAGTATATTAGCGCCCGTCTTTCTTCGAAACTTCCTTCATATGTATCTTCAGTTTGAATGCTCTCCAACTTGATTGGAATATCTCTCTTCAAGTCTGGAACATCTTCGAGTTCCTGAATAGTCACATTGAAGTGTGGTCTAAAGTATGGTAAAATCTGCTCTAAAATTTGTGTAGCATCTTCTGCGTTCTGAGTATATATGTACAAAGAAAAATTAAAGATGTACGGTGTCGGTGCATACATCGATTGTTTTGTAGAGCCATTAATCGGCGCAACAATCTTCTGATTATTAGATACTTTTCTCTCTGCGTCATAACCCAGACCAGTCATCTCAAAAGACATTACTGGTAGAGAAATTGCTTGTTGAGTTCCACGAATACCACCCGCTTCTACACGAGCAAGAGTTTTCTCTTTTGGTGCGTATGAGATTGGAACCTTAAACCTTTTTATTTCGACACCTTGAGCATCAAAACGTCTTACGTTAATGTCATTAAACATTGTGCCGAATAGCACAACCATTTTTCTAATTGTCTTATGATAAAAAGTATGTCCTAGCATTAGAAGTTCTCACTGAATGGGTTGTTCTCTGAGAAGTCAATAAAGCCACCTGCTTCAGTCTGAATTTCTTGGTTATCTGCTTCGGCATTGTTGACCATTACGAGTTCGTTCTTTGTACCAACAGGCCATACTGCGCCAGATGTAACACCGTTAACATCTAAAGTCGTATTGAATGAACCAGAAATATTTGCTACTCTGAGTAATTGTGTTGCATTGTTCCAAGAACGGACTTCGGCAGTTGCAGTTGCAGAACCTTGAGATACACCTTGCCAGATGCTTTCTCCAACAATGAAGTCGCCTGTGCCTGAGTTTAGTGTCAAGTCGATAGTGTATTCGTTTAGCGTCTGTACGTCATCAATATCTGCAATACCTGTGTTGAATTCTTCTTGTCCATATTCAAAGAATTCGCAACGGAACGTGTAGATGTATGTTTTACCTAGTTGATAGAAAACTTCTTCGTCTTCAACAAACTTAATCTCTAAAAGATGGTCAGTCATTGGCAGGTAAATCAAATCACCTTCTTCTGGTTGGGTCATTCCTTCAGGAGTTCCAACTTCAGTTTGCCAACGTGTTACTGAACAAATCAAGTTCATGGTGTCTCTAACTTCAACTCCAAATTTTGACAACAAGTCACCATCACCTTCGAAGCCCTCAACATTTTGAAGATACATTTCTACTTCATATGCATCATCGTATGTGTTGTTACGGGTTTCGTTGAAGATATCATCAATGCGACCAGAGTTTCTTGGAATGTATCTAACATCATGTCCGTATATTTGAATACTTTCCACAACAAGGTCATTCGTTAGACTTTGTTCTGCCGCTTGATTGTAAAAATTGAAGTATTGATTAGTTGCCATCTACTCTTATCCTGTGTAAAAATCGACTGGCAACTCATGCCTTAATTGCATCTCTTCTTCTAGTCTTTGAATTTCTTCTTGTGCAGACTGTAGAATTTGCTGACCGTTCATTGTGACACCACCAGGTAGTTGAATTCCATCATACTTGGAAATGTTCATACCCCATTGCTCTTTGAACAATGCAGTTGCATATTCTTTTAAGAAGCGGTCATTGTATACTTGAGAATGTTGTTGTGGGTCGATAATAGCATATGCTTCAACAATTATGTAATCACCCACTGTTGTTTTCTCATCCCAATCCATATCGATATACAATCTATCTTCATGTCTTGCGTATCTGATTTGATGGGTATTATTGAACATATCATCAATCATCGAAAGATGTTGTTGGTATGTTGCGAATGTAGAAACATCTTGCGCCCTTCTAAAATCAAAGAAGTCGTTCAAGTGTAATTGATAACTTACATCAAACATGTCTGCACCGTTTGAGTTATTCGTCATATTGAAAACACGAATAACACTGGTCAAATCATCTGTTAGTGTAATATACTTGTTATTGATATCAGTTTGAGTGACTTCGTGTTTGACGTAGTGTCGCTTCACGGCATCACTGTGATATTCTTGGAAGTATTGTAGCGCATCGTCTAATCTGTCTTCAAGTTGAGTTGCATCAACATTGATTTGAATAACAGGGTTTCCTAGACGGCGTAAACAATAATCCTTTAATTCTGTTCTTGTAGTAGGTCCAGCCATTTTACCATTTTCCTATAGGACATGTTGACGCCTGAAGTTGCGTCTTAGTTTTAATCGGGCATTTGCAAACAGAGCATACTTTGAAAGTTGCCCACAGTTTTTCACATTTCTCACAAATATCTATACGTCTTTTAGTTTCACTATGTTTTGCTACAACAGCCATATAAAAAGCCCCCAACACATCTATTTATAATGCGCTGAGGGCTTAGATTTTATCCTTACAAAATTAACACAACATGTTAAATTAGTAAGGTTGCTCCACCTGCAATAAGCAGTAGCAGTGACCAAACACCCAGTGCGCTAAAGTATTTAGACCACGGCGTATCGAAATATAATTTACCAATCGCCATGCATTTGTGCATAGGAGAGATAAGATACCCGATAAAATCAAGTGCAAAGAACCAAACAAAATACTCAACACCATAAACAAGTGTGAGAATTGTGGTGATTGCCGCAAAGCGACCACTTGAGCCAAACAAAAATGCAGAACCTAAAGATATAGCACTAATTGAAATAAAACCCCATGTAGTGGTGATATCAAATGGACTATTCTCCAGATATGCTTTAATAGCGTCTGTGTTTTCTCTTGTTACGTTTGCTACAATGATAATCAATGCAACCCACGCTAAAAGTTTGAAGTCAACGAAACCGAGCAACTTGTTCCAGTCCCATGTCAAAGTCAAAATCATATAGTAAAGTGTCAGCATACCAAATACGATAACTGGATTGATTCCAGCAATAGCCACAGCAATCGCAATCAGAAAAGGTATTACGTTACGAATGATATTTGATACTTTGAAGTGTTCATTTGAAACATTCAGTTCGATATCATCTTCACTGACTGCAAAAGCAATGTATGCAATTACAAGTGCAAGAGAAACTACCAGTAGAGGTAGAAGATGAAACAGAACAGCACCATACCCAATTCCCAGTGCCGCCATAGGGACAAGAATTGTCTTCTCTAGCGGTGACCAGACATAATAGTGATGAGTTGAAAGATAATCGATGATACCGAATTTCTCTCTTCCCTTTTCACCTTTTGGTGGTGCAAGTGTATCAAGCATACCAGCCGAAACTGTTACTCGACCCGAAATGGGGAGAATACCTGTAAATGCAGACATTAGTGCGACAATGACACGTTTCGATTTGAACACTTTTTGAATGTAAGCATATGCGCTTGCAAACAAATTGTTTTCTTTAATCAACCCGGCGGTCATCATAATGAATACAATAAACAGAAGGTATTCTTGCCCCTTGTACAGCAAGTCTATATTTTCCAAGGTTTATACTCCTTCTTAATCGTCTAAAAATGATGATGCTTTAGTAGCAATCATCTCCGTTTCATAATGAAAATGGAACTGCAAAGCATATCTCGCCTTTGCACGTTCATCAATTCTGTTAATCTTGTGCATTACATCGCCGTTCGTAATGACAAGACGGTTGAACTTGGGATAAACACAACCCAGTTCATTATTGATTGCAACCTCGTTTGCATAGTCATCTGTCTCCAGCATGAAAGGTTGCCATTGTGGGTGTACTTCTAAATTCTTTTTAGCATATATGAATTCTCCACCCCAATCTGTGTGCCAGTAGTCGTTTAAGTAAAGTGTCGCCGCACCTGCTAAGTGTGCGCCATCACAATGCCAAGACATTTCTGAACCTGGGGTATACAAGCGTTCATCAACACGAACCCAACCCCATTCAAAATCTATCTGTTCTAAAACTGCATGAATTAGTTTATCGATTATGTGACCAGAAGGATAATCTGCTTCTTTATGTTTACCTGCAATAATCTGTCGCCCTCTAAGACCTGGGTGCTTCTGTAATTTAGAGTTACCCCAATCTTTATCGTCAGCATAAAATGCATTTAGATTATTGTTGTACTGTACCTTAATTGCTTGAATAACATTAGGGTCGCACACATCATCAACGACAGTTACATAATCATCAGAGTAAGTCATTATCAAAGTCTCTTTCTGGTCGATAAGCATTTTCATTCTTGGGTAATTCAGAACCCGTCTTGTCCATTCTACTACCAATCTTCCCTTCTAACATTAGATTGAAAGCGATAGATACACGAAACCCTGCGGGCTGAGGAACAACAGAATGTTTCAACCAAGATGGGAAGAAAATAAACATACCCTTCTTAGGCTTGATTGGCATAGTAAATGCATTGAAGTAACTATTGAATTGTGCTGGCATTATCACTGAACGAGTGTCAGTTCTTGGGTCTTGAAATTCAATCTCTGAATTTTCATCAGTCATATAATACACACCAGACAAAAAACTGTTTGGGTGCGAGTGTAGGTGTAAGTCTTCTTCTCTGCGATAGACGTTAGCCCACATCTCATGTAGTACAATATCATCATACACATATTGCATGAATTCTACATACTCTTTCCCTAACTTCACTGCGGCTTCACACAACCAAGCAAACTCTGGCTCTCTATGAAGAAAGTCATCTGTCTGCCAGTTGCTACTATTCGTATCGTATGTTGGGCGTGAACGAGCCTCTTTCTCAAGTATAACACTGAGAAGTTCATCATTCTCCTTTTCATAACCATTGAGTTGAAACTCTCTGATTACTGTAGGGAAAAAAAGTTTAGGCTCAATCGCATCAACAAACTTTTCAGACATTCTTCAATTCACCTTTGTTTGTACCAAAAATATTAAACTGGAATGCAGGATGTCCTGTCAAGTCAAGCCATTTCAACTTAACTCTATCACCAAATTCTGCAATAACTTGTGGCTTTCTATCCATAACTTCGCATAGAAGTACACCGCTTTCAGTTAGATGATTGGCTGAGTTGTTCATAATTTCACGAATATGATACATTCCCTCATCTTTAGATACAAGTGCCATGTGTGGCTCACATTGCGTCTCTGCGGGCTGTTTTTCCCACTCTTCGTCAGTGACATAAGGAGGATTTGTAACAATCAAGTCAAACTCACCTTCAATGTTTTCAAACATATCTGTTTTGACAATTTTAACTTTATCTTGCAACCCGAATAACTCAATATTTCTCTTTGCAACTTCGATAGCATCATCTGACAATTCGCCGAGAACAACCTCTTCGATAGATTCCATTCTCAATGCCATAGCAATACCAATACAACCAGAACCCGCACACAAATCTAGTACACGCTTCGGTTTGTTTTTCAGTACATTGCTGAAATTGTCTCGGATAAGTTGTTGAATTGGTGAACGTGGAATAATAACTCGCTCATCAACATAAAATGGGATATCAGCAAAAATAGTTTTATTTGTGATATATGATGCAGGAACATGTTCAAAGCAACGTCTTTCAATAGCGGCTTTCAGATTGTTCATCTCTGTTTGTGTAAGTCGGGCATTCACCCATTGCTCAGGAACATTGGACAATCCAATACACATTAGACACAGTTGAACCGCTTCTTCATGCGCACCATCAGCAATATGATGATATGAGACATTGTAATTCGAAAGTGCAGTAGTCGCAAATCGAATCCAGTCTGTAATAGTTTCTAAGTTTGAGACATCCAGATTTTTAGTTCTAGTCAGGTCGTTACTTGCTTTTTCAAATTTCATTTTTCACTCCAATATTTTTCAACAACGACATTGAATGCTAAACAATATCGCTTCTCATCGGTCCCTCTATAAGGCATCACTAAATGCGACATCCATGACGGAAAGATAATTAAGTCTCCACTTTTTGTCGGGTAGAAGTCACCCGCTGGTTGCCCATTACCATATGCAGTTGCAATCGGATGAGGATTTACAAACTGAATACACCCCTCTGGGTAAGGTAGTTCTGGTACATTTATATAGTAAACGCCAGAATAATTTGTTTGGGGATGAATGTGCAGACCGTTCCAATCTGGTCCTTCCATTCGAACTGTCCAACCGTACCATTCATATTTAACATCTGAAATTTCAATGTTGTTTTTGTTAGCGGCTCTCTGTTGCATATTCTCAACTGACTTCAGTTCTGCACTAAGAAACTCTTCTATACTGTTGTCAATTCTACTTTTGAGTTCTTGAACACATTCGTCAGGTTGAGATAAGAATACATTGTGTGATGATTGCGTAGAACCATATGAAGAGTTTCCACCTACCCAGTCACCTTCTTTGTTTGCTACGTTGTCACCAGCGTCTGCAATTCTATCAACAACATTCATCAAGTCTTCATTTAAGTTTTGATTTCCAATTTTCTTGTGTAGTAATGTGCATGGGAAAATTGAATAAACATTATCACTCACTTTATGCATAAAGTTTCATCTCCTTCAAGGCTTCATATTCTCCTGACCACTGACTGAGTTTGTCAAAGAATATATCATACGCAATAGTAATTCTTTTATCATTGCCCTTATATGTATTGGTGTAGTGAGCAACGTGTGATGGAAACTGAATAAGCATTCCTGGGTTGTTCTGTACTCTGACTTCATGGCTCGGTGCATAGTATGCAGTATATGTGTCTTTGTTTGCTGTAAGACTATAGTTGCCTGAAATCCATGAGTTTGCGCCACAATAGTGGTTGTGAGGTTTGATACTCTCACCTGGTGGAAGTATGTTCACCCAACACTGAATTCTTAGATGTTCTCTCATCTCATCTGTCAAAACAATACCTAGTGCTTTGCAGTAAATGTCATGTGAAGAACGAATGAAGTTACGAAACTCTGCGACAGCAAAGTTGTCTGTACTCAAAAAGTTGTATTCGGGAATGCGATTAGTTTCTTCAGTCGACCAGCCATCAAACTCTAAGTTGATAGTGTCTTTTTTGAAGTAATCGGGATTTGGGATGTTTTCTGCGTACTCTCTCAAGTCTCTGTGCCAATCTTCAGTATCGTGTACTTGAGACTGCATCAAAGGTAGCGTCCAATTTGGAGCCATTGGATTCAAAGGCTCATTAGACTGATACTTGACAAGTTCGTGCGTGTATTCTAGGAAATACAAAGTTCACCTCACATGGTTTCAATTTTATATCATTATACCACAAAAGAAAAAGGATGTCAAGTCCAAAAAAGCCCTTGACATCCCTTGACAAGTGTGTTATTATCTAGGTGTTGATATTAATGTATATTAGTATCTATTAGATTTTACTTAGTCTTAGTAGTCACTCGGTGGAGTAGCAATCACTGCGGCTCCGTTGAATGCGCTTGCACCTTCATTCTCAAAGTTGTAAACTTCTTCAAATGTTGTTGCGGCATCAATGTAATCAATTCTTCTTTGGAATGGACCTAGAACGTCTACAATCTTCTGATTCCACTCTTCAATCTTTTCTTCTACTTTATCGATTTGTTGTGCGAAAGTTCTACCTCTTGCTTCTGCAATAGAGTAGATTAGAGGAGCATCACCAGAGTTTTCAGTCTGACGATAGAGTGTTGCTTGTCTTGCTTGTTCAGCCCATGTCTCTTTTTCAAGTGGAGACTTAGACTGCCATAGTAGCAACCATTCTTTTTCCATTCTTTCTTTTAGTCTTGCTTTCTTAAACAACTTCATACAAGCAATAGCGTTTTGAATATCTTCAGCGTCTAGTGTATATTTACCTTCGTATTTTGGTGTGAAGTTTCCGTTGTCGTCTGTTGACCAAATAAGAGTTTTGTCTGCGGCTTTCCAGTATGAATCCACATAGTTTCCGTCATCATCATAGTTGTGAACGACTTCACCTTCGTAGATTGACTTACGCCAATTGCCACTTTCTACCAATTCTGGGTAGGGAATAATCTGCGAGAACGGTACTGCGTGAGCAACGCCCTTTGGGATTTCCTGAATTTGATATTTATCAAAAACACTGACTTCCATTTTGACGAACCATTCGTCATCAATCTTACCAGTGAACCAGCCGTCCGTACCACCAAATTCAGTCACCGCCCATAAATCTGGGAGATGAGTGAAACTCGGTTTACGATAGAAAATGTATCTTGTAGCCATTTAAGTTTATTCCTTTTCGGTGTCTTTGGCACCCTCAGGCACCTTCTCTTTCTCACTATTTATAATAGGAGTATCTAAGAAAGTGTCATTTTTTTCTTGTGCTAGTTTCAGAAAGTCTTCTTTACTGAGTTCTAGTTCAAGTTCCCGTTTCATTTCTGTTTGACCAAGCGAGAATAGTTTCTTACCAACTCCATCTGGTAGTTCGTTTTTCATTTTCTCAGCAACATTAACAGTCAATGCTAATGTTCTTTCCATAGTCTCTTTAGGCATATCCATAATAGAAAGCATATTGCCTACGCCAATTACGCCATGTGAAAGAAGGTCAACACCTGCCTGTTTAGACATACGAGTTTCCCAATACTCAAGTTCAAGTTCATCACGGCGAGAATCCATTTCTTCGAAACTCAACACGTTTGTCAGTTCTTGATACATCTCAAGTAGATAACCAATTTCAACTTCCATGCGTTTACGAGACAACTTCTTACGTTCATAGTTGTACTGCACACGCTCAAGTTTAACTTGGTACTTCTCTCTCTGAGGACCCTCTGGTGCTTTCTCAATCTTCTCTTTGTAGATTGCCATATCTGCATCAAGTTCACGCATTACAAATTCGTGTTCTTTAAGTCCAGCCTTACGACCATCAATTTCCATCATACATTGCTGAATTTGCTTGTATGGTGTAAGTGCTTGTTGAACAACAAATGACCGTACCTGTAGTCTATCCATTGGCATGGAATCATTTGTTTTCATAAACAAGTCACGTTTGTTGTATCTATTTTCACCCTGATTATCTTCTAAGTACAGGTCGTGAATAGTTACATCATATTGTTTGTTAAAGTCAGGCATATTTTAGTTCGCTCCTCATAAAGTAATTCAAGTAGTATAATTATTTATATACTATAATTCAGCCCACATTGCAACACCCGATGATGCGCCTGGTGAGCCTTTGTTATCTCCAGCGGCATTTCTCGCTACTGTTCCGTTAGAAAAGTTAAACCTATCTGAGTGGTTGTTCTGTGTGCCATTGTAGGCTCCACAAGTATAACCATGGTTCATAGCAGTCAGACAGTTTGCTTCGCCGTTGTTTGTTGTTTGGTCACCAGCACGGGTCATAACACCAGTGGTGAAGTTGATTATATATGTGTTCACAACAGTGTTCCAACCAATGAACCAGCCTCTGTTGTCCCACATAGAAATTGCTTTCGTGTGTGAAGTACCACCAGTAAACTCAGTATTGTTTGTCCAACCATTACCTCGCCTACTTTCAGTTGCAAAATCATAGTAGTCTGTTGTACCAGAACCTGCTTGTGCAAAATACATATGGGTCTGTGTGAAACCACCACCATGATAAACCCATGCAGTTGCTTGTCCAATATCACCAACACGAGTTGTTGTAGACATATTGAACTTTTCACATTGAGAAGTACCAGTTGATGTATCGTTCAATGAACCCGCATGAGAATATCCCATACGTCTTTCATAATCAGACGCACCTTGTTGCCCATAGTGATTACCATTATGTTGGTTATTCACACCATATGCAGTTTCAGTAATCATGTTGAAGTTCTCTGTATAAGAACTTTCTGCATATGCATATGAAGAATAACAGATACCGTTACCAGTCCAAATATCAGTAGAACCATCTGTATAACGAGCGCCTGAGCGGTTTGCGTTTGGTGTTGCTACCCCATTACCTGCTAGTTTATCACCTAGTGAAACAGAAGCATCTGTTGAATAATCCATTTTACAAACGTGACGCCAACTTTCGGTACCAATATAACCACCAGCCACATAACCGTGTGTTAGATTTGCAATGTGTGTCCATGGAAGTTCTGCACGAATTACAAATGTTGCTTCTGTCGTGTTACCTTCTGTATCAACCGCTTCAACTTTAACTGGGTGGTCGTGGTATCTTCTGTTGGGTGCTGTGTCTGTATTACTTGAAGTTCTGTTTACACCATAGTCAACAGAACCATATCCACCATTGATAGAACGATTTGGTAAACCCGCAGGGTCAATCGTTACTGTATCTGTTGGATAAAAATCAAATGTTAATGTCTTACGAATACCATCACCTTGAAAGTCCTTAAAGAAACCTTCTTGAGGCGCACCAGTATTATTAACACCAAAGTGTCTACTGTCAAGTCTTAAAGTTGCACCGATTGGAATTTGAGCATCTACTGTAAAGCGATATTTTCTATTTGCTGTAAGTGCAGGTGCTTGATAAAGACCTTGGTATTGTCCACCACTTGCAGACATTTGAACATAGTTGTCACCTTGACCATCAACGAAAGTCGATGTGATTTGTGTTCCAGTGTCACCTGAGGCTATCCAGTCTGTGACACCATTATCAAAAGAGGTGTTTGTGTAATATTCTGTTGAATTTGTAACATCAGTTAAACTTGCACTATAGACGTTAATTGTACCTGAAGAATTAACCGCAAATACACCTGCAAGTTTAGACACACCTGTAACAGTTGAATTTAAGAGTGATACATTCGAGGTTGCATTACCAGTAACAAACTGAGTTCCTGGTTGGTCTTTTAGTGTATATGTAACGGATTGCGCATCCTTATCGAATGCGTTAATTGCCTTGTTAGTACCTGTGATGAAAGTAACAGCCATGTCTTATAACTCCGCCCACATTCTACCACCAGACGATGCGCCTGAGTGTGGTCTTAAATCCGCGGCAGATACACGGGTGATTGTAGATGCCGCATAGTTCATCCTATCTGCGTGATTGTTTTGAGGTGAACCATTATAGCCACCAAGAGAATAACCGTGTGAATCCACAGGTCCTGATGCACAGTTACCTTCACCATTATTGATTGTTTGATTAGGTCCAGTGACTGCGGTACCAGTCGAAAGTCTTACAATACATGTGTCTGCAACAATATTCCAACCAACAATCCATGCCTCATCTTGTCCATATCCATATGTAGAGATTGCTTTAGTGTGGTTACCAGTACCACCTTGGAATGTAGCATTTGTCACAAATGCACCTGTAGTTCTTGTATCAGTAGCGAAAGCATGTCGCTCATTTACTGTCTGATTGCCACCAGTTGCAGAATATGTATATCCACCAGTTTCGTTAATGAAAGCGGCATGATACGAATAACTTTGATATCCAGAAAATTCTGTAATTCTGTTCATAGTAACATGACTGAATTTTTCCCAAACACCAGGGTTACCACCATAGAATCCAGTTCTTCGTGTATCATCAGCCCATGCTTGGTTAGCGTTTGTTGAATTGTTTAGTCTTGCACCATTACCATACATTGTGCTAGTAATCATGTTAAAGTTTTCACAGTGATTGTTTGCATCGTATGCGTATGTTGAGTAACAAATTGCGTTACCTGTCCATCTATCATTAGATGAATCCGAATATCTCATACCTGAACGGTTTGCGTTTGGTGTTGTTACACCGTTGTTAGCCATTAGACCACCTAGGTCAATAGTTGTATCAGTATTAACATCACATCTGTTCACTGTTCTCCAACTTTCGGCATTATAGTATCCACCAGCAACAAATGCATGTGATATGTTACTAATGTGTCTCCAAGGGAGAGTTGCCTTAACAGTAAAAGTTCTTTCTGCAATCTCACCTGCCTGGTCAGTTGCACGAATTGTTATTGGATATGTATTTTCGAAAGTATTAATGTGACGATATGTTTTACTTGCACTATTGTTTGTGCCATAGTCCGCTGAACCTGGTCCACCGTTTAATGCTCTTGCTACAGTAGAACCAGAACTAACACGAGTTGATTCCATAGGAAAGAATTCAAAATCGTATGTTAGTTCACCAGAACCTGAACCTGAAAAATCTACAAAAGTTTGTTGTGAGTATACACCATCTGCACCGACATTTGTAGCATCAAAATGGTATGTCTCAAGTCTCATTGTTGTATTAACAGGAATACTTGCAGTTACACTTAGTTTGTATTTTCTGTTTGCAGTTAATGCAATATCCTGAGCAATCTGTGAATTAACAGAAGTACCATCTGAAGTGAAAGTACCATCGTTATTGTCAGTTACACTACCAGCAGTAGTCCAATTCGTAATATCTTCTAATGCGGAATCGGTCAATAGTTCTGTACCAACACCATCTTCTACAAGTGAAATATTACTTATGACAATTGGAGATGCACTGGCAGACTGTAGCGCCCAAACTGAGATTGCTTTCGAAACACCAGTAATTGCAGTGCTAGTATCCAGTGAAACTGAAGTGGCAGAGTTATTAAAATCAGTGATGTCAGAACCAGGCTGACTTACAATAGAATAAGTAATCTGCGTATTGTCAACATCATACGCATTGATTGGTTTATTCTTACCTGTAATAAATGTGACAGCCATTATTTAAGCCCTTATCCGTTCAGTTGAAATTCAGCAATCACCGCACCCGATTGGGTTGCAAATGTAGGACCACGCCCAACTGAGATTGAAAAGTCTGAGATACTACTCAAATTGGATGCACCAGATAAAACTTTGAATGCTATGTTTTCAATACTTGCGGGAATCGGGTTAGCGGTCGCAGGATATGTAAACTGAACAGTAGTAAATGAAATAAAGTTTACGTTAACCATCTCAACAATTTCTACATTGTTGTTGTCTGGATTAACAGCAAAAATTCTCATGTCTTCTGTAAATCCACTACCAGTTAATGTAACCTGTGAGTTAATACTTTCTGTAATAGTACCTGTGCCAGATAGTGCGATTGGCGCACCGACAATGAGTACCCATCCAATATCTGTATATTGTTCGTAGTGATTGAAGTCTGTGTTGTATCGAATATAACCCTCTTGCGCACCTGCTGGTCTTTGTGCAGTTGTGCCCGATGGTAGTTTAGTCCATCCAGTTCCTGGTAGAACGATATCGTCTACAATCTTAGCAGTAGTTACTGCGCCGTCAGCAATCTTAGGGGTTGTTACAGAACCATCGGCAAGATTTAATGTATCGATTGCTCCTGGTCCTGCGATTTCATTAAGCGCACCAACAATGGTCTTATCTGTTGTAGATAGAGCCTGTCGATTACCAACACCATTATTGAGTTCGTCAATAATCTCATTGGTTCGTGCAAGCCAATCGGCAACCCTGTCAGTGCTTGTTAAATTTGTGATTGGCATCTTTATCTATCCTTTGTGTGTTCTTTCATCTATTTATAAGTTATCTTTCAACCCAACCAACTGCGGCTGAAGAAGTTCCTGTGTTACCTGTCGTGTCAGCGGAGGAAACACGAACACAAGTTTCTGTAGAGTAGTTAATTCTATCTGCGTGGTTGTTCTGTACACCATTATATGCACCTAGAGAATATCCGTGAGCAAGTCCACCAGAACAGTTACCTTCACCATTATTTAGTGTCTGAACAAAAGGTGCAATGCCGTATGTTGTTGTACTTTGGTCACCGTACCAAACTGTGTCAACAGTATTGTAACCCAACCAGTAGTTTCTGTCTTGCCATGTTGTTAGTGCTTTACCAACAGCACCCGTCAAGCCTTCGTTAATCAAGTCTTGGAAGTTACCCCCATATGGAGTATCTGTTGAGAATGCAAAGTAGAATCCACCATCTGGTGTTTGGGTACTTCTTCCCGCCTGGTTCATAGTTCCAAATACTGGACCAAATACAGATGCACCACCATAACTTGAGGTATAACCACCTGGATTTGTGATAACAGTTTCTCTTGTAGCAGTAGCCAAGTTTATCTTATCAGTTGAATTCAACAGTCCAACATCTGGGTGATAACCACCTTGAGCATAACCCTTTTGTGCATGGTCATACGAGAACCCTTGACAATCGTAACGCTTTCCTGACATAACATTTGTTGTTAGTCCATATGCAGTTTCAGTTATCATGTTGTAGTTCTCAGTTGCTTGGTCTTGTGCATCACCTGCAACTCCACCAAAACGGTTTGAACCTAGAATGATAACCTGACCTGACCATCTGTTGACGGCTTCTGAAGAATATCTTGCACCCGAACGGTTTGCGTTTGGTGTTGTTACACTATTTGCTGATAGTTGTACGCCTAAAGAAACTGTTGTATCTGTGCTTGCGTCACAGCGATGAACAACACGCCAACTCTCTGCTCCGATATAACCCCCCATCACATAATGATGTGAGATATTGGAGATGTACTTCCAACCTGTGACAACCTTCATTCTGAAAGTTTCATCTTTAGTTGTTTGACGACCATCTGGAGTTGAAGACGTTGCACGAACAGTTAAATCGTGGTCTGCTTCTAATGCACCTGGATATCTTACGCTTGTTCCAAAGTTTTGCCCGTAGTCTGGATGACCCGGACCACCATTTGACCACGGGTTTACTGCACCTTTCAAAATACCTTGATTTGGTTCTTGGTATTCAAAGAAAACAGAGAAATTTGAATTCTGTGGGTTGGGGTCTAAACTAGTAGAACCTAGAGGTCTTCCGCCAACAGTCGTTCCGTCAGATGCTAAGTTTCTATTGGTACCAAAACCCATTGTGTTTGGAGCAACTTCAAATGTTACTACTGCATCCACATCATCTGGGTCAGATGCAGAAACAATTACTGGGTTTTCAACATCGGTTGTACCGCCATTATTCAGAGTATTTACATTAAAGCGTCCAAGAACTGTAAGAGTTGCAAGTCCAAACTCTGGGTCACGGTCAATTTCAACTTCACCAGAAACGGCTCTTGCGTTTGTAATTCCTGATGTCAATCTAAATGCGATTGCTTCCAATACATTACCAACACCATCTTGTAGTGAGTATGGTGCCCTTGCATCGATAGTCGCATTAAGTTGGTATTCATCTACATATGTAAATGTTATAGGATTTGTAAGTGGTGTGTATAAGTCGTTAATGCTAACAATCTGAACAGTCATGTTCTCATCAAAACCGCCACCGTTAATAACGATAGAGTTTATAACACCATCAAAAACGCTACCCGTTACACTTGTAACTGTAGGTGCATATGTTGTCTGAACCCAGCCATCTTCTTCTGAGAAAAATTCATATCTGTGAAGAGTTTGGTTAAAGCGCAACGCACCATCATAAAACTGTTGTGAGAATGTTACATCTGTAATTGTTGGATTACTATACTGACCAATTTCAACTAAGTCAGCAGGGTTTTCAATAGTATCACCGAATATTCCTGTGAGTGATAGTTCACCACCCATACCTTGTCCGTGAGCATCACAGACATATAGCATATCATCTGGAGCATTCTTCGGAACTTGGAATGTGACAATTCTATCAACACCAGCGGAGCCACCATTTGTGCGAACACCAGCAGTCCATTCTAGGTTGAATAGTCCGCTTCCCTCATTGGATTCGTATCTGAATAGAAGTGTGTGTCCAATATTAGAAGCGTCTGTTTGGTCGAAAACATAACGATTACCACGAGTGATATCTAAGTCTAAAACTCTACCACCGTTAAGTAAGTACACGTTACCAGACCCGCCACCATATAGATTGCCAGGAACTACTGTAACTGCATAATTGTATGTGCCTTGAATACCACCAGTACCCGATACATTAATATCGAATCCCATACGAATACCGTGAGACACACAATACACTGAAAGTTCATCTGGAGCATCGCTTGGAATAGTGATACTTACACTCGAACCTGGAGTACCTGCAAACCCTACAATATTTACGCCTGGGGTATATTTTTCTGTATATGCGTCAGTGGAATCTGTTGTAAATCTAAATTCATGTCCTGCGTTAGATGCATCAGACATATCGAAAACAAGGGTATCACCTCTGTTTGCGTTAATCGTGTCATACTCTTGACCATCTAGGAAGTAAATGCCACCCAATACTCCAGGACCAGATGGACCATCTGGGTGGAGAAAACCTTGTTGTGTAGTTACAATGTAATTAACTGTTGCCATTTATTCTTCCATTTTCCTATTGTGGTTGCTTAGACCAAATTACTGCACTCTCTAGTAGTGTTGGTTGATTAGAAGCAACATCGGTGTCTGGGTCAGGAGCAAAGAATTGGTACATCGCACTATCGCAGTCTAATGAATAAACGCCCGCCTCAACATATTTTTCATAAATCTCAAGGTCTGTCGATGCAAATGGTGCGCCTGTCCAAATTGCTTCTAAGTCAGTTCTTCTTGTATATGTAGACAGAGAATGACCAAAGTCATCCACTGTGTTCCAACCACTCTGCCTATATAGGCGAATAATAGTCGGTCTGTCAGTTACAAGATACTGGTTAGTAATACCAACATCATTTGATGGAGCGCCTTGGTTTGTATTAATATTTAGTGTGCCCAACGCTCCATCTGCCCAATCTGGTAGAGGGTATGTTGCATTACCTGCAACGCTCCAAGTCGTTGCCCCCCAGTTGATAGTGAGTGGTAAGTCATCTTCCCATACACCCAATGCTCTGTTTGCAGGAGCATGTACTAGACCTACACGAGGGACATTGCCGACTTTAGAAGACATTGGAATACCATATCTCCAACCAAGCATATGTGAAATGTTTCTCATTTCTGCTTCAGAAAGATTACCATCAACTACGATAAATTCTGCACAAGCCCATGAAGACAACTCGGTTCCACCTGCGAATGAACTATCATTGACGTTAATGCCCATTTGGGTAACTGCACCTGCGGCACCGCCTCTTGTGTTTATTTTTCTACCGTTTGTTAAAATGTGATTAATATTACCTGCCCAAATAATCCAGTTTTCTTCATGGTTATACAGGTAATCATTTCGGTCTTCATTTGAAGCCACCCAATGATTCCAGTGAGTAGCACCGGCATTTCCTGGGTATCGACCAGAACCACCAGCATCACCCCAATGTGACAATGTTAGATTTGCGCCCTTTGTGAGAAAGATACGACCTTGATTATCATTTGGGTCTGTGTATCTTGCAACAATGAAATAAGTTTGGTCAACGCTCGGTGTCATCTCTGGTGGAAAAAATAATCCATCGGCAGTCGAACCTTGAATGTATTTGAAATTTCTATTCGCATCATAATCTGATACACCCCAAGTGTCTGTACCCGACCAAGTTGCTGAAGAGACTGTACCTCTTTGTGAAATTGTATCGTATCCATTTCCTGTCATGTCTTGCCAGACACCAGCATTCCAACTTGCACCACTAAACCATGCTCTCACTGTGTTGTTAGTCAACAATGATGCAGGTGAAGATGGTCTAACATTGATTTGCAAAGTGCCAGAGTTTACAGGTGGGTTAACACCATCGTCTGCATCTGCAATAAACGAAAATGCTGTTGGTGAGTTATATGCGACATACTGTGGAGGACACTCTGGAATGTTTACAGTACCACTATTAAAGATAGTAGCATTTGATGGTAGTGAACCTGATACTAGAGAATAATTTAGTGGCTTATGGTCTGGGTCACGAGCATCTAAGAAGAACTGAACATTACCCTTCAAGTGTGATTGGTAATCTTCAAAATCACCAATGACTGCCCTTGAAGTCCAAACAGGACCACCACCAAAGTTCAATACGCCAGTAGAAACAACTTCGGGTTGACCCGAAATATTGTTGTTTACAAGTTTTACGCTGTATGGTTTTAGTGTTGGGTCTAGTGTTTGTGGTACGAGAAACTTAACAATATGAGAACTGACAACAGTAACATTGCTAACTGAAACTTCTGAATTATCGGTGCCGACAAGAGTAATTTGTACACCTGCAGGGTCAAAGCCGTTGCCTGTGATAACAAATTCTTCGCCAGCATCTCCGTTATAGAATACAGAAGATACTGCGCTACCTTGATAAGGTCTCTCCGAAGTTAGACCAGAAGGTAGACGAGAATATGTTCCGTTGAATTCAGGATTGTTTTCAATCTTATAAGTGTTTACTGCACCGTTACCAAACTTTTCAGTAGTAACTGCACCATCTGCAAGTCTTGGCTCGGTCCAAAAGTCTGGACCACCAAGTGTGTTGATTGCAGATACAATAACTTTAGACTGGGTTACTAACTGTGTTCTGTCGCCAATACCGTTGTTAATTTCGTCAATAATATCATTGGTCGAATTATACCAGTCAGATATCCTATCATCAACTCTTAATTTTGCTATTGGCATAGAAATCTTCCATTCTGTTTATTTGCTTTTCTCAATACTATTTATATTACGCCATCAAGTTGATTGACATGTTTACATAAGGCTGAGTTGATGTGCTTGTGGTATTCATAGTACCATCAAACAATTCAACAGCAAGGAATTGCCCACCAGCAAAGAATGCTGTAGTTGAGAAATTTGCACCTGCTTGTGTTCCGCCACCAGTTGAGCCACGACCTGTTCCAATAAATCCACCACTTGAGTTTAATGTGTTTCTTAGTAGACGAACATCTAGGTAATCACCCGCCGTAGATGATGCTGAAATAACATTGATGTTAATATTATACCATCCATCAGTAGGTAAGAAAATCTGACCGTTGCTGTGTGTGAATGGTGTATCACCGTTGTTGTCAATGAATCCCCAATTTATTAGTGAACCTGAACCAGCAGTGATTGAAGTATTAGTTGCATATGTACGAGCAAATGGTTGTAGCGGTAGTGTCAAGCGACCTTGATTATCAAGATTATATAGTTCACGCTTAACAGGAGTTCCAGTAATATCAGTGTAACCAACAATCTGGAATGGCTTACCAGTTGACAAACCATAGTCAATAAAGAAGCCTTTAGCCGCAGATTTAGTTACTCCAGAAAGACCTGAGGTACCGAGCAATGTGTCGTCTGACATGTTCATTGCAATAGAAAGACCTGCCGCAACGGCATCTGACGCTACACCACCAGAACCTTGTCCTGTGTGAGTAATCTTAATTGTACCTGAATCCTCTTCATTACCACGAATCCATAGTGCAGAGATGTCTTTGTTGTATGAAGTCACGTTCATTGCTACGTTAGCATTACCACCACTGTATACAGTGTTTGATTGACCTCTACGAGCAATAATGTTTAGTGCAGAAGTAGTACCAGCATAATCTAGGAAGATGCCGTGTTTATCGAATGTGCTATTATTTGCACGAACTTGTAACAAGTGACCATTTGCTTCTGAACCAGCGTTTGAGTATACTGTGATACCCGCACCAGTATTTGAAGAGTTATTGATAAGCAAAGCACCACCAGTAGATGTTGATGCAGAACTATTGCCTGTCTGGTTAATTCGAATTCCGTTTGCAGTGCCAGAGTTATCTACTGTGATAGCACCATCGGATGAAATATTAAACTGGTCAAGGTTATCGGTTCCACCAAGTGCGCCCCATGAACCAGTTCCACCAATCGTGGCAACACCAGTCTGTGTTAGACCTGTGCCATCAAGTGTTACTGTGGGAGCAGAGTTATATCCTTCACCTGGAGTAGAAATTGTTACGCTAAGAACAGAAACATCAACATCGAATGTAGCGCCTGTACCTGTTCCACCAGTGACTGAGATGCCAGTAACGCCACTTGTAAATGCGGTATAATCGCCTGCTGAGTTGATACTTACTGTAGATACTTCACCAGAAGCACCAATTGCTGTAACAGTTACAGTTGCTTCTGTACCAGTTCCAAGGTCGAGGGTCAAGATATCGTTGACTGTGTAGCCAGTACCAACTGCGTTTGGAGTTGCAGTGTCTACTTTAGCATGTACAACAGTAGTCGCCGCAGTTTCTTCACCGCCAGGACCGAGAACGATAGTTGGGAAAGATGTACCAGATGCAACAACCGCATTCACTGCGATTGATGTTAGTTGACCATAATCGTCAGCACCGTTCCAGGATTCATATCTATCCAAATCGGTGTTGTATCTAATCATACCCTGTTTAGCATCGGCTGGTCGGGCAGAAGTTGGACCCGAAGGAATTTTCACATATTGTGAACCTGCGAGTGTTGGGTTCTGAACTTGGTCGATTGTTTGACCGGCAATTTCGTTAATCGCACTTACGATTACGCTTGCGTTGGTTGTTAGTAGTCCTCTATCACCAACAGCAGTGTCAAGTGCATTAACGGTTGTGACAAGTTCGTTTGTCACATTAAACCAGTCGCTAAACTGGTCGTTTGTAGTAATTGTTTGGATTGGCATCTCTTTCTACTTCCCGTTTATTTGTTGACAAATGCTTTTAACATTTGCTTAATTTCTAAAACATCTTCTTTCAAACTAACGACCGAATTTTCTAGTTCTTCTAGTTTTTCTTTCGCTTGATTTTGTTCAATGCGTTCTTTACTGCGTCTTTGATGCTCATGCACAAGAGCAATGTCATTGAGTAAAAGTGCTTTACTATATTTATCACGCACGATTTTACTTTCTCCATTAACTGGAACAATTTCTCTTTTATTTCCATTGTAGTCATCCCTTCTAAGCGGTGCGATAGACATTATTTCTTACCTGTCATAATGCGCAAGTCAGAAGCGAATGGAACTTTCTGAGTTGTAGTTGAGAAGAAACAAATCTTAATCGCAAATGTGTTGTAAGTTGTATATAGAGTACCATTACTATCTGCGTATGCAGTAGTTCTCATATTGTCAGCATCAAGTACATTTGGTGCAGGAATATATCTCAACTCTCTGATATCTTTTTCTGTGACTGAGAATACACTTGCAGAAGTTGTATCTTGCTCCATGCGAACATATGGTCTATCGTCAAAATCTGTCTGGTCTGAAGAATTCAATACTTTGTAGTAAACTTCGATGCGAGTGTCACGAGGACGATATGCATTCAAGAATACTTGAACTTGGTCGGACTCTGTATCAGATGCTAGAGTTACACGGCGAGTAATATAACGAGCAAGTGCGTTACCGCCACGAGCATTTGTTTCGCCACCCATTCTAATATCTGGTGCAGTCTGACCTGCTCCAGCAGTTACACTAATTGTCGCTGTCTCAACATAACCAGCACCACCCGATAGTACGTTGATTCCAGAGATAGTACCGTCACTCTCTACAACTGCCTGAGCAACTACACCAGCACCACCGCCACCAGAGATAGTGATGTTACCGTTTGTTGTTGAAGGCGGAGCCGCAGGGTCAAATCCAGAACCTGGTGATACTACCAAGAAGTCTTCGTTTGTCAAGTCTGCATTGTTAATGTAGTTACCAACTGCAATCATCGCCATACCATTCGTATCAATGAGTGGTGAAATTGTTGATGATGTGGAGCGCATTGCACCTTGTAGTTGGAAACGTCCAGCAGTCGTATCTACAAATTTTTCTCTCGGTAGATAGATGTTCTGGTTTTCAACGTGACCAATCCATGTGCCATCTTGCTGTCCAGTTACACTATCAGTTGCTTTATAACCAAACTCAACATCTGTCTTAGATGTTTCATTCAGTACAGAAACCTGTGACTGGAATAAGTTAAATCCAGTTGTCTCTGAAGCCGCTTCTGACTTAAATGTTGCGTAACCTGTTGCCGAAGTGTCAAACTCACAACGATACAATCTAAACATCAAGTCTTCATACTGATATGCAGACCATGTTGAAGAGTTCTGTGATTTGAACAACGAACCGTTATATGGCTGTTTTGTAATTCTCTGTGAAGAACCAAGAATGTTCTGTCCCATTTCTGAGATGTATGTCTCATAGTTCAATGAGTTTGTAAGAACAACGATAGCATATTCGCCAGGCTCTAGGAACACTGGTGATGGGAATGTCGCACGAGTTGGTGCATTAATAATGCTTGCGTTATCTGTTACGTTAGTTGGCAGAACAACATTCTCTGGGTCAATATCAACTTGACCAAATGGTACCACTGTGTTAGACGATGGATAACCGTTTGATGTAGGTCTAATTTGAACAGAGACAGGTAGATTTTCATCTTTTGTCTTAAAGAACAAATCACATGCAGATAGCATAATGCCGTCTGGGTATCTAACTGGGTCAACCAAGAATGTTTCTGCAAGTGGGTCATACCAACCAACGATACGAGATGGACCACGAGTTTCACGGGTCACAACATCTGTAGTTGTTCTTTCTTCTCTAACAGAAGTTCTCGAAATACTAGGTACACGAGTTGATACTGTCAGACCTTGCTGTACTTGTTTAACACCTGAAGCAGTATATACTGCGTCTGCGTTAGTCTGTGAATTATCAAGTTTTGCAGTACCAGAAACATCACTCAATCTGAATTGACGTTCACCAGTTCTAAACTTGATTGTGTCGTTGTTAGGGATACTGAATACACCATCTACACGACCACGACTATCTGTAATTAGACTATCTCCGAATGCTTTATTAGAAGCAGAGATAACTGTTACAGTAGGTTGTGTTCTTGCTGAAGTTACACCTGTAATCGCATCAAACTTGGTTGCGTTTGTGCCTCTGATTTTTAGCAAGTAAGTGCCGTTCACAACAAGTGGATGTTGTGTTGGGTCAAATGCTTCTAAACCAGTACCTGTGAATGTTGAAGAAATCTTTTGAACATTTACATATCTAAGTTGGTCTGGGTTTGCAAAGAAACCAGATACGATAACTGCGCTTGCTAGTGTATCACCAACTTGCTGATTGTTACCGTCTACTAGATACGCTTCAATAGTTTCGTAGTCTTCAAACAAGTCTCCAACGAATGCACCCACAGTCACTTCTTGTGAAGGGATAACATATTGTGATACGTCTTGTTTATCAAAGTATGGATATACGTTAGTGTTAGGTTTCAATCCTCTTGCCTTAAACAATACACCACTTGGGCGAATGTATGGCACGATTGAAACACTTAGAATTCTGTTACCTAAATCTTTAGTAATAGTCTCTGGAACAAACTCTGATTTGATACCTGTACGAACCTCTGTGTTAGAGATTTCAAAAGTCTCACGGGTAACATCGTTACCACGAATAGGGCGACCCTTGCCAGGAACGAAATATTGGAATGATGTTTCATACCAACGATTTTCAGTTGTTGTTTCAGAAGATACTTTCTTAGTACCAGTCCATGTAGTTTCCCAGTCATTCCACTGAGTACCAAAGCCGTACTGTCTAGCAATACGAGGACTTCTACGAATACCTTCGTTAGCAACATCAATCAAAGCACGCCATGCATCGTTCTCACCTTGAAGGTTGACGTTTAGTGCAGGACGAGTTTCAGTGTCAATCCAGTTGTCACTTGGTGGATTGAGGTCAATACTACCCAAGAAGTTAACCACGTTATATGGGTTAACATTGATAGACTTAGATGTCAAAGGTTGATTGACAAGTCTACGACTTTCATAAGGAAGCGTAATCACATCGCCAGTTTTAATAACACCTGTAGAATTTAACGCATCAAATTCCATTCTGATTTGTTGACTTGTGAAAGGAGGTCTGAGGATAGATTTCGCAAAGTCAATAGAACAGTCATAATCTGGGTTGGCTACGTCACCGATAGAGTGACCCTCAAATGGGTCAATCAGAATACCAGTTTTGAGAATAATATTTCCATTTTCGTCAAATAGTGACAAATCCTTAGCCTGCTTCTCAAGTAGTGATAGTGCAGTATAGAATTCGACTTTTGACACACGCTTCTCAAGGTTGCCCAAGTCCTTCATGGTAAATCTTTTATTCTCAATGAACTTAGGGTCAATATCAGAACATGAGAATGTATATGCAGGAACATACAAGAAGTAAATAGTCATTGCACCATCAACGTCACCCGGAGTTTCTGGGTCAAGTGCAGACTTACCTTTAATTACTGTTAGTTCCAAATCTGGTGTAATGCAAATTCTGTCGATACGAGACAAGAAATATGAGAAGTCTGTTTCAACAGTTCCAGTTGGGATTGATAGAAGTGCTTGTTGAACTTCATCAAATGTTGTGACGTTGGCACCGTTAGCAGTAACAGTATAAACGTCAGGTGTAGGAGCAGTTCCTGCAGTCACAGGAATTGTTGCGTCTCTTAGTCGTGGGCGGAAGTCGAGCGAATCCCGCAAGTCAACTTTAGCACCACGAGTTGTTGTATAAGTAGGAACGTCAACATAATCGATGTCATCATACGAGTTAACCGTAAACATACCTGAGATGTTACCTGCGACATTCGAGTGTTGAAAGTATTCAAATAGAACTGTAACTTGACCAGTTGGCTTAGTTGCACCAGTACCAAGTTTCAGTGAACCATACTTATATAAGTTGTCTGTCTGACCAGTATTGAATGTGTATCTTTGTGCGATATTTGTATAAGCAACAGTAACACCATCGGTGTCAATCAAGTCACCATCATCGTTTACAGTATACGTTCCAATATCTACAGGGTCAATAGGATTATTGGCATCGCCACTATCCCAAACACCGATAACTTTATAACAGTCAGAGGTGTATAGATTTAGTATGTCTGTATTTGGCGCATCCACAAAATTGATATATCTTTGAACAAGAGTTTTTGGTTTCTCAAGTCCATTATCAAAGTTGAGTGTTGTATTGATGTTGATGGTGAAGCCTGAACTTACAGTACCATCAAATCTTACACGCAAGTCGCCACCATTGTTTGAAGACGGAATGTCAATCAGAACATCGCCTGTTGACATGTCTAATACATCACCCTTTAGGAAAGTAATATTAGGGTCTGAAGA
>Ga0233432_10001199_pt1 | contig 25158 bp, 36 predicted proteins | sample SI_122_August201_6_FD_179870 | JGI IMG/M metagenome (GOLD analysis project Ga0233432, IMG submission 179870) | Seawater microbial communities from Saanich Inlet, British Columbia, Canada - SI_122_August2016_10_MG | ecosystem: Environmental > Aquatic > Marine > Inlet | place: Canada: British... | reverse complement strand
CACTAACTTCATTAGTCCGTAATACTGTTAACATGATTGGCTCACTTAACGTAGGCTTAGTATGTACTAACCACACTTATGCATCACAGGATATGTTTGATCCAGATGATAAGATTAGTGGTGGTTCGGGCTTTATCTATGCATCAAGTATTGTTGTTGCAATGAAGAAACTAAAGCTCAAAGAAGACGAAGACGGTAATAAGATCTCAGAAGTTATGGGTATTAGAGCTGGTTGTAAAGTAATGAAGACACGCTATGCAAAACCTTTCGAAGGTGTGCAAGTTAAGATTCCTTATGAAACTGGCATGAATCCTTATAGCGGACTTGTTGAATTGTTTGAAAAGAAAGGCTTGTTAACTAAGCAAGGCAATCGACTCAAGTATGTTAACCTAGCAGGCGAAGAAGTTCTTGAATATCGCAAGGCCTGGATGATCGGTGGAAAACTTGATTTGATTATGTCGGAATACAACGAGAAAATGGCTCCTGTGGTAAATACCGACGAAGTTGACGAAGAAGCAACTGATGATCAAATTGAGGAAGCTACCATAAATGGATGAAGAAAGAATAGTTGAAATTTGGACGTTGTTTAAGGAATATCTTGACAAGAAACAAGTAGAAGCATCTGCAGAACGTTATGTAGATTTACTAGCCGATTACGGCATAGGTGATGATATATTAAAAGAATGCTTAGGTGCGTCTGCTGAACTAGATAATGCAATAATGTATTATTTAGAATTGGATGATGATCCTGATGACGACGATGATGATGAATGGGATGAATAATGGGTTGGTATAGTGAAGTATCAAGAGACATATCTAAGATACCTAGTGCTGTGCAGTTCTTTGAAGACGAGCTAATACAAGCTCGTGTCGAAGTAAAGCTCAAAGGCAATGTTGAACGTGCTGCCGCAGAAATGCCTGGCTTAGTTGAACACCGCTTTAATCAGCTTCAAGAAATTGAAGCAATCCTAAACTACTTAAATATCGAGCTACGTAGGTTGCGTAGCTCGTATTTTAAGAAGTATTTAGAAAACTATCAACGAGCTCTGTCAAGCCGTGACGTTGAAAAATACGTAGACGGTGAGGCAGACGTTGTTGACTATGAAAAGATTATTAACGAGTTTGCTCTTATGCGTAACAAATGGTTAGGCTTACTTAAAGGTCTTGATCAAAAACAATGGCAAATAACAAATGTTGTTAAGTTGCGAGTAGCAGGGATGGAAGATGCAAGTTTATAAAGTAAAGAGAGAATATTTTTTAGAGCTTATGCCTAGAGGTGCAATAACGGCCGAAATGGGTGTAGGTAGAGGCAACTTTAGTGAACTTATATGTAAACTAACAAAACCAAAAAAACATTATTGTGTTGATGTTTTTGCAGTACTTGACAAAACTATACAAGGAAAGTACTTTGCAAGTCAAACAGAATGGGACAAACGATTTAAAGATGTACAGGATAGATTATCAAGATATAATGTAGAATTCTTACGCACATTAACATACAACATATGTAATCATGTTAAGCCCAATACATTAGATTGGGTATATGTTGACGGTGATCATTCGTATGAAGGATGTCAAAAAGATCTACAAGCAGTAAACGATTGTGTAAAGCAAGATGGATTTATACTAGGACACGACTACGTTGATCATGATAAATATTCCTCTTGGGGAGTAGTTAATGCTGTAAATGAATTTGTAGAAGAAAATAATTATTATCTAACTGCTGTAACTACTGAACAATTTCCTTCGTACTTAATAAGTAAGTCAGAAGAAAATCACAATAGAATACAGCATAGATTGGAAAATAAATGAAGTACACTTTTTATTGGGTAGGCAATTCAACAACAGGAAATTTTGGAGATGTATTAACACCAAAGTTATTAGACTACTTTGGTGTTGATTACGACTGGACTAGAGGCAGTAATTACAATGCTATGTGTATTGGTTCTATTGCAAGGCATGCAAAAAAAGGTACTATAGTACTAGGTAGTGGATTTATGTCAATGAAAAATCCTATTGATATTGATGCTGACTGGCGCTTTGTTAGAGGTCCAAGATCAAAAGCAAAGCTATTACAAGCTGGCGGGACAACATCTGATGTAGTAGGAGACCCTGCATTACTATTACCAATGTTTTGTGACGAAAGTAAAAAGAAATACGATGTAGGAATTATTCCACATATAAGTCAATACAAATGGGCAAAAGAAAAATATCCAAATTACCATGTAATTAATCTTAAAACAAAAAACGCATTATCAAAAGCAAAAGAAATCACTGAATGTAGAACTATAATTAGTAGTTCATTGCACGGAATAATTGCTGCTCATGCATATAATATTCCGTCTGCATATGTTGAGTTTGAAAATGGTATTAAAGGCGATGGTACAAAGTTTCAAGATCATTATGAGTCTATTGGATTACATGCAGAACTTAGTACAGTAGAAGAGCCCTTATTTACTACTGGTACTTTTGATATGGCACAACTTGCAGACTTCTTTAAAGACCTTTAGTAGTCGTAGTCAAATCTATCTAGATCATCTTTAAATAAATTTTCAATTATTGTCTTAGTATTTTTATTATAGTAATCTCTATAATGTTTATGTGATGTTTTGTTAACATGCGGCAGTGCTATATCTACATTAAAGACGTCTTGTAACCTCTTGAATTTTAACGATAATTCTTCTGCCTTAAACCATTCAACAGATTCGTCTATCCAATATACTTGTGGAGTTTTTCTTTCATATAACCAAATACCCAAGTCAAATGGATTGTGTATATCTTGACTATGTTCTTCTAACCAGTTTTCAAATCCTTTATTATAATATGCAGAAATTAAAATATCATCTTGTTGATTAGTACTTTTCTTTGTACGCTGGCCATTGCTACGCATTTCAATACGTTCTACTGCACGTTGTCCAATAAAGTGAAACATACTAACCATTCTAGCATATGGATTTCGTACAAAACAAAATGTATATCCTAACTTTTTCCAAATATTTCTAGCATCAGTTAGTGTACAATGCTTTTGTTGTCTATCAAAATATGTAATATTTTCGCTAATCCATAATTCAAAACTGCTACCTGCAGTTTTAGGTATGTGTATAAATGTTGCTTTATGTTTTGGAAAATGTATTGCCATGAAAGTATTTAGTAGTTATGTGCGCACATAAATATCTACATGAACGTAGTATTAGTAACAGGTGGATTTGATCCACTACACTCAGGGCATCTAGCCTATTTCAAAGAAGCAAAGAAGCTCGGCGACAAACTTATTGTTGGCGTGAATAGTGACGAATGGTTAACACGTAAGAAAGGCAGACCATTTATGTGCTTTGAAGAACGTGCTTCAATTATTAGAGAAATGGAAATTGTAGATAAAGTAATTGGATTTGACGACAGTGACGATAGTGCTTGCCAGGCAATTTTTCATACGCTAAGTACACATGGAGACATCAAAGTAATCTTTGCTAACGGTGGTGATAGAACTAACACAACAACACCAGAGTATGCTACATATGGTGATATGCCTAATGTAGAATTTGTATTTGGTGTAGGAGGCGAAGATAAAAAGAATTCAAGTAGCTGGATACTAGACGAGTGGAAGGCACCAAAAACAGAGCGTATATGGGGGTACTACAGAGTGATACATGAATACGATAACCACACCAAAGTAAAAGAATTAGCAGTGCCTCCGGGCAATAAGTTGTCAATGCAACGACACCAAGAACGTTCAGAGCATTGGTTTATTGCAGAAGGTACGGCAACAGTATATACTATTAACACAAGTAGTACTGATGTAGAAACACTAGGAGTATATAATCAACACGAGTCGTTGCATATACCTGTAGGAACTTGGCACCAACTTGCTAATGAACATGACACAGATTTAAAATTAGTAGAAATACAATATGGTACTAACTGTATTGAAGAAGATATAGAAAGAGTAGATAAATGAAAGTATTTGTAGGATATGATCCGCGAGAAGATATTGCATACCAAGTGTGTAAACATAGTATCCTATCTAAACAACCAGATGCAGAAGTAATTCCATTAAAGCAACAGGAACTAAGAGATGCAGGTTGGTATAGTCGTCCTGTAGATAAACTAGCTTCGACTGAATTTACCTTTACTAGATTTCTTATACCCGAACTTGCTGACTTCAAAGGATGGGCATTGTTTATGGATTGTGATATGATCCTTACAACTGATATTGCAGAACTATTTGCACAAGCAGATGACAAGTATGCTGTAATGTGTGTACAACATGATTACAAAGTTAAAGAGCAATTCAAAATGGATGGACAAAAGCAAACTATCTATCCACGTAAGAACTGGTCAAGTGTTATGCTATTTAATTGTGAACACCCATCTAATAAAGTAGTTACAGCTGAGTTTGTAAACGATGTAGAAAAAACAGGAGCGTACTTACATAGATTAAGTTGGCTCAAAGATGACGAAATAGGTAAACTAGATCATACGTGGAATTACTTAGTAGGAGTGTATGACGATATTGAAAAACCAAATCTAATCCACTACACAGAAGGTGGTCCTTGGTTTGAAAATTACAGAGACTGTGAATTTAATAACTTGTGGAAACAAGAACTATATGATATGTTTAAGTAAAAACAAAACTGATGAATATGTAAATATGTTTGCACAAGGTGCAAACTTACCTATGCAAGATTACGATTATAATTTTGGTAACAATCCTATAATGATTAGAAGTATGGGTAAACGTAAGTTAATACATTGGTGCTGGGAAAATAATCATCCTTTCTATTATATGGATAGCGGATATATAGGAAATTATAAATCTACATCTAATCCGCATGGCTGGAAATTATATCATCGTGTAGTTAAAGATGATGTACAGCATAATAAAATTATTGATAGACCAGATGATAGATGGCGTAGACTTAACTACACAATAAAGTCTCAAAATAGCGGACGATATATTCTGTTGGTAACACCAAGTGAAAAACCTTGTAAGTTCTATGGTATAGATAGACAAGAATGGTTAAACAACACTATTGCTGAAATTAAGAAGTATACAGATCGTCCTATTAAGATCAGAGATAAAGCACCAAGACAACAGCGAATAACTTCTACAATATTTGATGACCTAGTAGATGCACATGCACTTGTAACTTATCAAAGTATAGCAGCATTAGAAAGTGTGTTAGAAGGTGTACCTGCGTTTACAACAGCGCCAACAGCAGCAGATCCGGTGTGCGACAAAGATTTAAGTCTTATTGAGACACCAACAAAGTTAGATAAAGATAAAATATATAAATGGGCTTGTCATTTAGCATACGGACAATTCCACATAGATGAATTTAAAAATGGAACAGCATGGAGACTATTAAATGAAGTATAAAGTGTATATGAACAGCGCAGGAAATAATAGAGAAAGAGATATTCTACGTGCATTTCATGAAGGCATAATGACAACAATACCAGCAGAAAAATCAGAATATAAAAAACTGCGAAACTTTAATAAAGAAATAGGTTTAGGCCTAGGTGTAGATTTTGCATATGACGAAAAATACAGTAAGTGTGATGTTGCTGTAATGACAGGTAGTTGGAAGCCAGATAGAACAAACATACATCATACCGTTAGAGCAAGTGTTGCTGAGAAAGCCCATACATTTATCTGTATTGAAACTCCGTTGCTAGGTAGAAAAATTACACACCATCATTCACACTATAGAGTTGGACTAAATGGATTTATGAATAAAGATGCACATTGGGGATTTGAAGATAACCAAACAGCACAGCGTTTTGAAGAACTAAATTTAGAGTACAACGGCTTCCGTAGACGTGGACAAAAGATTGTTATTGCCTTACAACTTGCAGGCGATGCAAGTCTAAGACACAACGATATTAATGATTGGGTATTTGATACTGCTGTAGAATTAAGACGCTTTAGTGAACGTCCAATTGAGATTCGTGTACATCCTGCAATAAGTGACAAAGGAATGACTAATCATAATGACTTGTTTAAGCGCCTAGCATTTGCAGGATTGAAAGATGTTAAAGTAGTAGACGGATCTAAAATTGCATTTGAATACCAGATGCAAGATGCACACTCAGTAATTACTTACTCTAGCGGAATAGCAATTGATGCATTACTATACGGAGTGCCTGTTATGACAATAGACGAAGGCGGATTTGCATACGACATAACTGAACATAAGTTAATTAATATTGAAAATATGCATATTCCACATGAAGATGAAGTAAGACAGTTGTTCTATAACCTAGCATGGTGCCAATGGACACCAGCAGAGATGCAAGACGGTACTTGCATTAATCGATTACTTCCTTACATTAGTCATAGTGCAAGAAACAAAGGCGACGAATAATGGAAGTAGTAAGCTATATGAGAGGCATACCAAGCAAAAACAAAAACCCTGAAAAAGAACAGGTGTTGAGACTGTTTGCACAGGGAGCAAGTGCATGTGGCGATAATGGAATGCAATCTCAAAGTGATAGATGGCAACTTAGTGATGTTGGTGTTATACAAGGATATGTACACGAATCTAGTCCTAATAGTCCCCACCTTAAATTACGTAAAGCAGTAATTGATAATCAAAGAAAACATAAGAAACACACAGTTATAATTGACAGTAATTTGTTTTTGTATGTAGATAAGACTAATGCGAAGCATTACTTACGTTACAGTTTGAACGGAGTATTTCCTACAACTGGTAACTATTTTTGGGACAATCCTGATCCTAAGCGTTGGGAAAGTATTAGCCGTAACTTAGGCATTCGATTACAACCTGAACGTACAAAAGGTCATCATATTGTAATATGTTTACAGCGTAACGGCGGTTGGAGTATGCAAGGTTTGGATGTAATGCAATGGGTTATGCAAACAATTAAAACATTGCGTATGTTTACAGATAGACCAATTGTAGTACGTGCGCACCCGGGAGACAAAAGAGCAAAGCAATATTTGCAAATCAATAAGCCGGGTGTAGTAATATCTCACAAGCCTGATATTAGGCAAGACTTTATTAATGCACATGCTGTAATAACATATAATAGTAGCCCAGGTGTAGCAGCAGCAATTGAAGGATTGCCAGTGTTTGTGTTAGATCCTAATCCAAAAATTAGTCAAGCATTTGATATTGCTAATACTGATATTACTAAAATTGAAAATCCTCAACACTTTGATAGAGACACTTGGATTAAGAAAATATCAATGAGCCATTGGAATTTTGAAGAACTTAAAACAGGCCAAGCATGGAAACATATGCGAGACTACATTATTTAGGTATGAATACAAAGTCACTTTCGTGTCGACTATGATTAACATAGTTTCGGTCTGCAAACCATTTGTTTAAATCATACATAGTATAACCGTATTTGTCTGCAAGTTTATTATATTCTAGTGCTACTGTAGGTTTACAACGTCGGATAGTTTCTTCTGCACCCTTTAAAGCAAATAGTTCGTAACCTTCAATATCTAAATGTATAAGATCTAAATGTTTAATATTTAAACTATCAATTGTTATTTGTGGTATATCACCTGTGCCGTTAATATAATGCATACCTACATTATTTGTTTTTGGAGATGTTAGTTGTATCATATCGTGCTTGTCACCAAGTGCAGCTCTAAACGGTACAACATTTTTACATTTTTTTGTATTCTCTAATAAACAATAGAAGTTTAATAAGTCAGGTTCTAATGTAATTACTTTATTAAATATTTTAGAATATGCTTCAGCATAATAACCGCAGTTACCGCCTGCTTGAAGTACTGCGCCGGTCTTAGTTACATACCTTGACATCTTCTTAGGCAGGTCAGGATGCTTACGCATAACTTTCCAACAAAACTTATCATGCTTTGGCCAAGTCCAGCCCCGCCTATCCTCAACATCGTTACTAAAGTCTTCACCTAGCATAGTCCAATTTTTAACAACCATATGATTGAAACTTGTGTGAGGTTTATTATTAGGTTTTGCAAATAATATTATTTTTGCATTTCTATTACCAAGGCGTCTAATATTACTTTCGTAATCAACTTCTGAGCTGCCAACTACATCTTGCAAGTATACATGTTTAGTTTGTTCAGCAATAAATGCCTGGTCACCATACTGTTCTCTAGTTATATAAGTTGACATTATCTTATCTTTGTTCTTATTAAACTTTTTGTATATGTAAGAGTAGTCACCGTTCCAGTACATAATACAACTAGACGATCTTTTAGATTTGCCTTTAATCATTGTAAATTTGTTTTCAGAAATTAATTTATTAATAATAGAATCTATGCTGCCGCTAATAACTGTATCTAAATCTAAGTATAGTGTAGGTCCAGTAAATAATCCTTTTGTAAATAATTCTAACTTTGACCACCAGCCACGTAAATCTTTTTGTAAAGCAATCTTGCCAGGTATATCCTCATCACTATCTGTAAGGCAAGAAAATTTATAAGGCAAATTGCAATGCTTCTTAATACCAGCATGTAATATGTTTACCCAATCAGCAGTATAAATCCCTTCTGGATTAGTTTTGTATACGCACACAATATCAATCATTTAACGTCATCCCAATATTTTGTTCTTATAAGACTAGGTTTTCCCCTAGTTCTTTCTCTAGACATAGCTTTACCCATCATATAATTATGTATTTGAATTTTAACAACGTATTGGTTTATTGCGTTATCTGCAGGCAAGTAACTATTTTTGTAAGCATGTACTAATTTTGCAGCAGCATGTGGTTTGATTGCATAGCCTGCATTGCCAGGCATACTACCTTGTTTGTAATTCATTGCAGCAGGTTCGCCCTCAGGATTTTCAAGATACTTTACGTAACGTTGCATCTTCTTTCTGTGACTGGATACTAGACTCAAAACATCTACCCATTCAACGGGTTTATACGGACGTACAACATGTGCATCATCTTCGAACACAATTATAGGTTCACCTACTTCAACACACTTTTCCCAAAGCCTATAGTGAGAATAGAAGCAACCTTTTACTCCAGGCATACTTGCTTTCTTATCATATTTGTCTTTGTGTTTAACTTCTTTAGCAGGTCCCTTTACACCCCAAGAGTGTAATTGACGTCCTTCTTCTTCCATCATTCCAACAGCATCGTTACCGTATGTTCCTTCAAACAATTCAGCTTCCATGTTAAAGTTTTCAAGCTCTTCTTTTAATCGGCAGCCGCTTTCCCAACTACCTTTAATTTTACTTAGAGCTATGATATACGACTTCATTTCCAATAAGACTCTTTTCGGTTTACCATTATATCTGATGACTTACTTTTGCCAGTGTTCTTTCTAGCACCCTTCATATGGTCTATCCATTTTCCGAGTACAGTGTTGATTAGTGGATGTCCGCCGCCGCCTGACTTGGCTTCCTTCAAATACATCTCTGCACTATAATCTAGTACATTGTTATTTACTGGAATTAGGTTCTTTATTATATGACCAAACACAAAACTATCATGCCACTCAACAAGTCTAAATATGCCATTGTCTGCATCTTCATACATACGTTCAAACTCTTTAAGAAATTGTCCGCACACAGGATGATTTAGGTTCATACCATAGAAGCCGCACTCGGGCCATGTCTGCGATCCTTTTCCTCTGCCTACATATGTTATCCATTTATCTTCTGGAAGTAGTTCTATAAACTGTTGGTAACTCCAATCACTGTGTACAAAAGTATCAGCATCCATCCACACACACCAGTCCTTAGAGCGCACACAAGCGTCATACACAGCATAAGTCTTGTTAGCAAAGCGTACAGCGTCCCATTTAAATTCTTTGTTCCAATCCTTACGTCCGTTACGTGCAGGATGATTTGCAATATTTCCATTTGCATGTGGAACATCTTTATACTTTTCTTTAAATGCATTTAGTTTTGGCAAAACTTCTTTAGCATTAAGTATTGTTATTTGTTCAGGGTTAGGGTTTTTTGGATTGCAACTTTCTGCGTATACAAGCAATTTAATTCTAGGATCAACTCTTTGAGCAAAACTATCTAAAAATCTTTGTCCATATAAATCTAATCCAGGTTTATGAAATGTTGTAACCACAGTTATGTTTGTCATTTGAAATCCTTTGTAAATACGTTATAGGAATATTTAACCAATGAAATTTAGTTTGTGGACTCAATATGGCGCTATGAATAGCAAGCCAGTGTTTAATGCATTTGAGAAAAGTCTCAAAGATGCAGGCCATTCTGTTGTACATAATAATAACAATGCTGATGTAAATGTAATATGGAGCGTATTATGGAATGGAAGAATGGCAGCAAATCAATCTATTTGGAATAATGATAAGCCTACAATAGTACTTGAGATAGGTGGCATTAAGCGAGGTGCAACATGGAGAGTAGGACTAAATGGAATTAATCGTGACGCTTACTTTGGTGATACTGGGATGGATAGCAATAGATCAAGCCTTCAAGGATTAGAACTTACACCTTGGAGAACAAGCGGCAATCATATACTATTATGCGGTCAACACGAAAAAAGTGAGCAATGGAGAGGCATGCCTTCAATGAGTAAGTGGGTAATGCAAACAATAGAGAATATACAAAAACATACTGATAGACCTATATACTTTAGGCCACATCCTCGTTGTCCATTGCCTGAAATTGAGAGGCAGTATAAAAATGTGTATAGGCAAGCACCACAACATATATTAGGAAGTTATGATGACTTTGACATGTCATTCAAAAATGCTTGGGCAGTAGTATGTCATAGCAGTAACCCTGGACCACAAAGTATCATGTCTGGCATACCAGCATTTGTAAGTCCAAGCTCAATTGCTTATGATGTAGGCAATGACATCGACTTTTGGCACGACATTGAATCACCTTTGATGCCAGATAGACAACAATGGCTGAACGACTACGCCTGGACAGAATATACAGTAGATGAAATATCACAAGGTATACCATTAAAACGATTGACAACTGCTCTATCTAATGCTATAATATAAACATGTTAGAAACAAAAAGTATTGAAGACTTATTAGAAGTCCTGTCCGGATTTGTAAAGTCGCCTGAAAAATTTGAAATACTACCTAATGACGGTACTATTGTATACAGTATTGCTAGGCAAGTGTTTAAAGGTACAGCCTTAACAGATAGGCAGTTTGCATTAATGCAGACTAAACTGCAAACCTATAAGCCGCAGTTTGAAGTACAAGGCTATGATTTTGATTGTGCTATTGATAAATTACGTAAGCCTTTAAGGAAAATTGACAGGAGTAAATATATCAAAATTGTTGAAGCTCCTTTAAACTATCCAAAAGAAAAATGGGTAGCAGTAAGATTTCCTTTCTCAAAAACGCTAATAACATGCATTAACGAAATTCCAAAACACACTGATCAATACCATCATAATAAAGGAAGTCACGAACATTTCTTTCTTGCTACAGAATCAAATATCTATGCAGTGCTAAAAAAGTTTATTAACAAAGATTTTGAAATAGATAACGAATTAATTACGTATTACAATAAGTGTAAAGACATTGTACAAAATAAGTCAAACTTAGTTTCTTATGTTGATAACACTGGTGTTCATAATATTAGTGACAGCATTAGAACTCAGATGGCTAAAGATTTAGGAAACTTTGATCCTAGTACAGTAATAAATTATGCAGACAAATATCGTAGATATGGAGTTGCAGAATCAAAAATAACATTTGATAACCCGTCTGTGCAAAATAATATTGCAACTAGATCTAAATTAGAATATTATTGTCCAACTGAAGAAGTAAACTTTAAGGAAGTATTATTATCATTATACAACTTAGATAGGTTTCCACTATTAGTAAATATTTCGCCTGGACATGAAATGGAACAAGTATATGAAATATACGATTTCTTTCGAGCATTAGTACCTATTGAACAACAGTCAGTACTATTTAGATTAGATAACGAAACTAATAGAGACTTTAATAAATTTGTTAAGGAAAAAAATCTTAACAATTGGGTTGACAAATATACAAAGATAGTGTATATTAATAATAAGTTATCAAAAGTATTACTAAAAAGCAACTGGAAGCCTATTACTACTTTGATGTTTAGTCAAAGTTCTAAAGGCCAAGTAGCACAGTGGTTTAAAGCACATAGTGATCTAATTGTAATACGCGGACAAGAAAGTTATTTAAGGAAATACTCAAGCTACCATGGCTACATGTAAATTAATAATTGAAGATGAAGTAAACATCAAACTAGAAGGACTAGAGGTTGACGTACGAAGGAAGCTCGCGAACGCTCTCAAGTTTGAAGTGCCTTACGCAAGATACATGCCACAATATAAACTTGGTCGGTGGGATGGAAAGGTTGCTTTCTTTGGCATTGGCGGTACTGGCTATGTCAATCATCTTGACACTGTTAGTCAAGTGTTACAAAAAAATAATGTTGAAATAGTAGACATTGAAGATAGACGTCATCCTATTGACTTAAAGTTTATACCAGTTACAGAACGCTATTGGGCAGACCAAGGCGTTGTATGGCCACAAGGACATCCTGCAGAAGGTGAAGAAATAATTCTGCGTGACTATCAAGTTGATGCAATTAATAACTTTATTGCTCATCCACAGAGCTTGCAACAGATTGCTACTGGTGCAGGTAAAACAATTACGACAGCAACCCTGTCACATATAGCTGAGCCCTACGGTAGGTCACTTGTGATTGTTCCTAACAAATCGTTAGTAGAACAAACAGAAGAAGACTATATTAACTGTGGGCTCGACGTAGGGGTATACTTTGGAGATCGAAAACAATTAGGTAAGACTCACACTATTTGCACTTGGCAGAGTTTGAATATACTCGACAAGAAGCACAAGGACGGCACGGCAGTATTAAGTCTGGCAGAGTTCCTAGACGGTGTAAGCACTATTATCGTCGACGAAGTACACCAAGCCAAAGCAGAAGTTCTTAAGAACTTGCTCACTCGCAACCTACGTAACGCTCCAATACGTTGGGGACTAACTGGTACAGTACCTAAAGAAAAGTTTGAGTTTGAAAGTATTCATGCTAGTCTTGGTCCTGTGATTGGTAACATCAGCGCAAAGGAACTACAAGACAAGGGTGTACTATCACAGTGTCATGTTAATGTAGTACAGTTAATAGATACAGTAGCACATAGTGGATATCAAGAAGAATTAAAGTATCTTGTAACAAACAAAAATCGAGTAGAATATATAGGCAAATTATTAAACACAATTAAAGACTCAGGCAACACACTAATACTTGTAGACAGAATCTCCGCAGGAGAAATGTTAGCAGAACTAATACCCAATAGCACTTTTGTAAGCGGAAGTGTAAAAGTAAAAGACCGCAAGGAAACATATGATACAATACGTGAAGGAACTAATGAAGTCATTATCGCAACATACGGAGTTGCGGCAGTGGGCCTTAATATACCTAGGATTTTTAATCTTGTACTCATTGAACCTGGAAAATCTTTTGTTCGGGTAATCCAATCTATCGGTAGAGGCGTAAGAAAGGCAAAGGACAAAGACTTCGTGCAAATATGGGATCTTACATCAACGTGTAAGTATGCGAAGCGGCACCTTACCCAACGTAAAAAGTTTTATAAGGAAGCAGAATACCCGTTCACAATAGAAAAGGTAGATTGGCAATGAGAATATTAACATTAGAAAACGAGTGTTTTTTATTAAATGATTTGCCAGAGCAGATAGATGACGATGTAAGATTTAGTGTATTAGATAATAGTGACCCAAAGAATCCTGATTTTTTCTTTGTTCCTTTAATATTCTTAGAATCATTTAGTGCTCCGGCAATGGTATTAGAAATAGGCGGTAAAGAAATTACTATGCCTGTAGATTGGAATATAGCTGTTGGTTGCAGCGAAAGCGGAAATGATTTAGAAATACTTCCGCTTACAAGTTTGAATGATAGAGGGTTTGAAGCTTTTTTGTTTAATCCTCTAACTAGTTTTAAAACAGATTTTGCAGAAATTAAGATTGTAAATTTTTACACAGATGTAAAATGGTACTTTCCAAAGATGAAGAATGGGCAACTATTAAGTGTGCCGATTACAGATGGAGAAGATCCTCTGTGTGCATTTTTTGTTAAAGACATTAGTAGACAGTGTGAAATTATTGAATACGCACTATTACTCTAAGGAAAGGAAATATAATGTTTTTTGCATCAGTGGCTACAGGCGCATTTATAGGTGGCCTAATTGGAACTAAAGTAGTTGATACAACTAAGACTGAAGGTGAACTAGGTGTACTAGCTTGGGGATTAGTTGGTGTTATTGCAGGTGCAGTTATTGCATCTCTATTAGGTATTGTATAGGAAGGAAAGACTATGGGAATTAAAGCAGGAAAAGTATGGGGAGCAACAGAATTGATCCACGCTAACGGTGTACTAGAGTTTCACCGTATTGAGTTTAATGGCGGATACAAGTGTAGCGAACACGCACACGAATTTAAATGGAACGGATTCTTTGTTGAATCGGGCAAGATGATTGTTCGAGTTTGGCAAGATGATCAAGGACTAGTTGATGAAACTATTCTTGAAGCAGGGGACTTTACACAAGTGAAGCCCGGAAAAATTCACCAGTTTGAAGGTTTGGAAGATGGTGTCGCTTTCGAATTATACTGGGCTGAATTTAATCATGACGATATTGTTCGTCGAACATCAGGCACTGAAGTAACAAAAGGAAAATAATATTATGTTTAGTAACATTGATAAAAGTATGATGCTTAAACTTGCACTTCTGCACGTTGTAGTGATTACTATTTCAAATGCTTTAGTTTCTATTCCGGTAGAAATTGCAGGCATTAAATTAACATGGGCGGCATTTACATTCCCGCTTGTGGTATTAGCAACTGACTTAACTGTTAGAATGCTAGGCAAGAACATTGCTAGAGCAACTATTGCGGCGGCATATCCACTTGCTATTATTGGATCAATTGCAGTAGTACTTGCTGAAGGTGCTCCACAGTCGGTAGCAATGCGTATTGGTTTTGCATCAGCAACTGCATACGCCGTAGGCACAATGCTTGACGTTTATGTGTTCCAATACATTAGAGAGCGCATGAGTATGTGGTGGTTAGCACCGGCATTGTCAACAGTTGTTGCAAACATCATTGACACATACACATTCTTCGCAGTAGCGTTTAACAACTCAGCAGATGAGTATATGGCTGCTAACTGGATGGAGATTGCAGGATCACAAGTTGTGATTAAGATTGCAGTAGGCTTAATTATCTTCCTACCAGCATACGGTGTACTACTACGTTATCTAAACGGTAGATTAATTGATGCTCCAGTAGAAGCACCAAAGCCGGCGGCTAAGAAGAAAGCACCAGCTAAGAAGAAAGCACCAGCTAAGAAGAAAGCTGAGTAATTGGGAGAGTTAATCCCAAATGCAACTTTAATATACGAGCGGGCCAACGGTGTTGTGTTCGCTCGTTATGCTGACAAGCCTGAGATACCACGTTGGATTGTAGGTGGTGATCCGGGTGCCGTTGCAAGAGAGCAAGGCAAATTACTTGACTACGGCGAGTGGAATAACTTGTGCGAAGTGGCAGCAACTAATCCTACGTTAGCAAAACAAATGGATAAACTAGTAAATCTCTATTATATGGTAAAGGATTCAAAATGAGAATTATTGCAGGACCTTGTCAACACGAAGGACTAGCACAGTCAGCAGAGATTGCTAAAGAGTGTAAACGTGTGTGCGACAAACTAGGTATTGAATACTACTTCAAAGCAAGTTACGACAAAGCCAATCGTTCAAGTATGCAGGGCAAACGTGGCATGGGTATGGAAGCAACACTAACAGACTTCCTTGCACTTAAAGTAACACTAGGTGTAAAGACACTTACTGATGTACATGACTATGTGCAGGTTGCACGTATCGAAAGAGAATTTAAAGAAGCGGTTGATGTATACCAGATACCTGCATTCTTGTGTAGACAGACTGACTTGATTAAAGCGGCTTGTGCTACTGATAAGATTGTTAATATTAAAAAAGGACAGTTCTTGGCACCCTGGGATATGAAAGGTGTGCTAAGTAAAACTGAAGGCGCTAAAGACGTCTGGATAACGGAAAGGGGAACTAGTTTTGGTTACAACAATCTTGTCGTTGACTATACTGGTCTTATGTATATGCTCGACACTTATGAACATCCTATTGTTTTTGATGTTACGCACTCTGCCCAAAAACCCGGGGGACAAGGCGATAGCTCAGGTGGCAATCGTGATTACGTGCCTGGGTTGGCTCGTAGTGGGGCTGCTCTTGGGATCAGAAACTTTTTCTTGGAAGTCCATCCTAATCCTGATCTAGCACCAAGCGATGGTCCTAACATGCTACGCTTAGAAGACTTTGAGGAGGTGGTACGTGACATCGTCAGCTATTCTTATACCCGCAAGATATAATAGCACACGCCTGCCGGGCAAGCCACTAGCTATGTTAGATGGTGTGCCTATGATAAAACGTGTGTATGACGCTTGTGCAGCGTCTAAGATACCAACATACGTACTTACTGATGATGTACGCATTGCTAGTGTATTTCAAAACGCAAGTGTTATCATTGATTATAAAGACTATGCAAACGGTACTGAAAGATGTGCCGGTGCAATCGACATAGACTATATGCAAAAGTACGATCAGTTTATTAATGTACAAGGCGATATGCCTGATGTAACACTAGAAATGATCGAGAAAGCACAATGGCACCTACTAAATTATCCTGTAACAACAGTGTTTACAGACATGCCTGAAGACAAACAAAACGATCCTAACTCAGTTAAGATGGTACGTGGCGGAGACCAAGCACTATGGTTTGGTAGAGGTATGACAGGCTATGGTGATTGGCACTTAGGTGTATACGGATACAGACGCAATGCATTAGAAATGTATACTGACTTACCCGTAGAACGTGAAGAAGAAGTTGAAAAATTAGAACAGTTACGCTGGTTAAAAAACGGTTGGCAAGTTGGCTGTTTGAGTGTATACTATAATGGAGTAGAGATTAATTCACCGAGTGATATAGAGGAATGGCATGCCAAATAAAGAACTAGATTTATTTAAAGAACTTATTCCAGCACTTGATGGTGGCATGAAGCAACTATACGATGCATGTACAGATGTAGGACGCAAAGATATCAAAGGCGACTTATGGAATCTTAATAGATACATGAGTAATGTTAAAGGTAATAGAGACAAAGCAGAACTTGCTGTGTTTAAGACAAACGAATACTATAACAAGAACTGGGCAGTACTAGGAGACAAGCATCCTAAACTACAGTGGTACTTACTATGTCAGTGCGGCAATACAGGTAAGAAAGAATTTCATCCTTGGCAGGGCTTTAAGAAAAAGACAAGTAATAATTCTGCTGTAAAAATAATTGAACAATTAAATCCTAACATGAAACAAGACGAAGTTGAAATGTTAGCAAGTATGTATACTAAGAAAGAACTTAAACAATTAATTGAAGACCATGAACTGAAAGGCATTAAGGTATGATTGAAAACGGTTTTTATGGCTTCGGTAATGGCGGCATTGTAGTAGATAAATTTAATGACTTTGACTTCATGACTATTAAGAAAGAAGTCGAAGAAATAAAGAAAGACTTTAATAGTGCAGTAAACTATGGTGATAATTTAATTGGGCAATTAAAGAAATCATACTCATTATCTAATAGTAGAAATGTAATTGAAAAGAAGATGCTTGCCTTAGCTGATAAGCATGACTCAGAATATAATCATTTAGAAGTATGGCGGGCTTCATTTCCTAAGAAACAAAGAGATAACCTTAAAGTAAGTTTAGATAGTCTTTGGGTTAATTTTCAAGAGAGGTATGAGTTTCAGCCTATACACGATCATGCCGGTGTGTTTAGCTTTATTATTTTTTATGAAATACCCTATGACATAGAAACAGAACAAGCAAGCGGCCCAGGCAATAATGCTGTAGAGAGAATGAATGGATTATTAGAGTTCCATTATGCTGATTACAAAGGCGATCTAGCAACAATGTCAATACCAGCAGATAAGAAATGGTCAAAGACATGCATACTGTTTCCAGCAAAACTAAAGCATAGTGTAACACCTTTCTATAGCAGTACAGATTACAGAATAACAATATCAGGAAACTTAGCTTTTGAATATGCAACTAATGACTAAGGCTTATAAATGCGAATACTGTGGAAGTAGTTACGTAAGAGAAAAAACTCTTATAGCTCACATGTGTGAAAAGAAACGTAGAGCTTTACAAAAAGATGAGAAGCGTGTACGTCATGGCTTCTATGCATTTCAAAGATTTTACAAACTTAGTGCAGGTTCAAAAAAAGAAAAGACATATGAAGAGTTTTGTAAAAGTCAATACTATAATGCATTTGTAAAGTTTGGTAGCTTTATTAGTAATGTTCGTCCGTTGTATCCTGAAAAGTATATTGACTATGTTGTTACTAGTGGTGTTAAATTAGATCACTGGTGTAGAGATGAAATGTATGAAAAGTATGCAATTGAATTAATACTAAAAGAAAATGTAGAAACTGCATTAGAACGTAGCATAACTACAATGGTAGAATGGGCAACTGAAAATAATTCAGTATGGAATCATTACTTTAATTATGTAAGTCCTAATAGAGCAGTGTGGCAAATAAAGGACGGAAAGATTAGTCCGTGGTTACTATTAAATTCTAAGACAGGCAAAGACATGCTAAGTAAGTTTAATGATGAGCAGCTCGATATGGTTTATCATGTAATCAATCCTGAACATTGGGCTTTGAGATTTCGGCGCCAAGTTCGAGATGTTGAATTAGTGAAACAAGTTGTTAAGGAGAGTAATTTATGAAAATACTAATATTTGGCTTGCCTGGATCGGGCAAGACAACACTTGCAAAACCATTTGCAGACTTAATAGGTGGCGTACACATAAACGCAGACGAAGTGCGTACTAAGTATGATGATTGGGACTTTACACCTGAAGGACGTATGCGACAAGCACAACGTATGCGTCATCTGGCAGACGGTGTAGTAATGGCAGGCAAAGTTGCTGTTACTGATTTTGTTTGTCCTACTGAAGAAGCACGTAAAGCATTTGCACCAGACTTTACAGTGTGGATGGATACAATCCAAGAGGGGCGTTTTGAAGATACTAATAAGATGTTCCAAGCGCCTCCAACATGCGACTACCATATTAGTAAATGGTTTGATAACTCACACGAGGCATTATTGCCTGTAATTAATCGTTACATGGGGAGAGATTATAATGGACTTTGATTGGAAAAAGCCTACAGCACAAATGCTAGGTAGATGGCAACCTTGGCATGATGGTCATACTGAATTGTTCAAACGTGCATTAGCAGAAACGGGTCAAGTCATTATTATGATCCGTGATGTTGGCGGCATTATTGGTGAAGACGCAGGCGCTGGACGTACTGTAGCACAGGACGATAATCCTTTTATGCTATTAGATGTAATTCGTGGCATACAAAAAGGATTAGCAGATGCAGGCTTCACAGAAAACAAAGAATATATTATAAAGCGTATGCCAAATATTGTAGACATTAGTTATGGTAGAGGCGTTGGATACACGTTTACTGAGCATGACTTAGGCAAGGATGTACATAACATTAGTGCTACTAAGATACGTAAGCAACTAAGACAAGAAGGAAAACTTTGAGTAGGATATTACAAAACGGCGTTTCTGTTTATGAACTAGACGAACCAGTCGAACTTAAAATTAAAACTAAAGCACCAATGAAATGGTTGTTGATTGATAGAGAAACTGGGGAACAGTATGTTGGTCAAACACCTAGGACTGGTGAAAACCATTGGAGTAAAATACCAGATGACTATAAGCAAGAATACAAAACTGAGGAATGATCTTGTGCGCATAAGTGTGCTTGAAGAAGAAATTGAATATTGTAAATCTCTTCTGAAACCTAGTGCTACTGGACATATACATACTACTATAAATTTCTTAACTGCACGAGTGGAGCAATTAAAAAATGCCTGATATTGATATTGATTTTGCAGACAGAGACATTGTGCTTTCACACATAAAACATCGTGTAGCAAAATTAGATAGCGGCAAGAAACACAACACAGGTGTATATGCAACTGAGGTTCCACACAATCCTGTAGATAATATAAGTACTATCGAACACAAGACAGCAGAAGAACGCGGCTACTTTAAACTAGATTTTCTTAATGTAAGTATATATAAAGATGTTAAGGACGAAGCACACTTAACACAATTAATGGAAAAGGAACCACAATGGCAACTACTGGAACACGACGATTTCACCAACTTGCTCTTTCACGTCGGCGGGCATGGGGAAATATTGCGAAAGTTGCAGCCGGTCACAGTCGAACAACTGGCAGCAGTATTAGCGATCATAAGACCTGCGAAGAGATATTTGCTGAACAGCGATTGGGAAACGATATCAAAAGAAGTATGGACAAAGCCAAAAAGTAACGAATACTTTTTTAAGAAAGCACATGCCTTTGCTTATGCAATGAGTGTTATAGTACACATGAATTTATTATGTGAACAACTTAGTTCTTAGGTCGACGTACTAGTTGAACACTTTTACGTTTAATACGCTTTACAGTTAAATTATTAAGATTAACTGTAGGACCAATAGTTACCCTTACATCTTTAGAATTCATTGTAACCATACAGTATTTAAAAGTTTCTAATTCATTTTTGAGAAAGATATTAATTGGAATCATTCTATTTGACTCCCACCACCATACATTTCCTAGATCTAAAAAGTTCTTTTGCTGTTGTTGATCTTGTATTCTTGTAAACACATACATTGTAGTTACATAGGCATCTTGGTTGGAAATGATTCCAACATACTCGTTTCCTCCATAAGTAACTACACTAATAAATGGAAAATTTTCTTCAATATCTTTTAATAACATAACTTCCGATAAATACTTTAAATTAATAGGATTCAGTTTTGCAACTTATACCAAGATATTTATACAAAAATCAAATTGACGTTGTATCAAACGATATTGGATTCGCCGTGGAGTATAGACCAGTGTACAGTAGACAACTTAAAGTATATAGAGGTATTGATAACGCATTTCAATTTAGATTACTTAATGCTGATCAAAAACCTGTATCCATCACTTCAACACCTGTAATTGTTGTGTTTGATGAATCGAATACAAAAATTATAGAACGTGATTGCACAGTGCAAGATGACGGTAGCACAGTAGCATCAAAAGGTAAGTTTACAGTTACACTTACTGAAAATGATTTGTTAAATGTTAAACAGCAATACTTACACTACAATGTTTATTTAAAAGGACAATCTACTAATTCATTAACATATGCTGATAGTCATTTTGGAAGTGCAGCAACTATGCTTGTTGACGGATTAGCATATCCAGGACCAAAGTCAAGTACAGAGATTACAACTTTTCATGGCAAAGATGATTATTGGGTAGCAGGAAGTGACTCAGTAGATCAAATAGATGCACAACCTGGACTCAACGGAAATAGTGCATTACACACTGCGGCTGTATATACTGACTCGTATGTAGGCACTGTAGAAATACAAGGTACACTAGATAATCAAATTGGTGGAATGAATAACTGGACTACAGTAAGCTGGCTAGAGTTTAATGGTAACGAAACAGAACCTACACCTGCTAACTTTAATGGTGTGTTTACATTCTTAAGATTTAAATTAAGTGCTGACCCAGCAAATAAAGTAACAAAGATTTTAGTGAGAAATTAAATGGCCAATAGCGAAACAATTTTAACAGCAAATACTCATCCAGGAGGCGGTACAACTGAGACTGTCACAGGTGAGAAATTTAAGGGTGACGGTTACTACGGACGTAGTGATGGGTTCCATACCGTACAACACAGCATAACAGGATTTACAGGTATAGTAGCCATACAAGGCACACTTGCAGTTGATCCAGTTGATGCAGACTGGTTCACAATTTACACCGAACCACATTCAACAGTAACTAACGTAATTGCATCTAACTTTACTGGCAATTATGTATGGGTAAGAGCTGTAGTAAGTAGCTGGACTGACGGAACAGTAAATTCAATTACATTAAATCATTGACAAACTAAACTAGAGATGCTATACTATTATTATGAGTATAGTAGCTAATACAGTTCTGACATACTTGCCGTCTAAGCGGAAACAAACGCCTAGTGGCTGGCTATCCTTTAATGCACCTTGTTGCCATCACAATGGTAACAATGCAGATACTCGCGGAAGGGGAGGCTTGATAAGCAACCCAGATGGAGGCGTAAGTTATCATTGCTTTAACTGCGGCTTCAAAGCAAGCTGGCAACCGGGCAGGAACTTTAGTCACAAGTTGCGTAAACTTCTCCAATGGATGGGAGCACCTGACGATATAATCAACAAGGTGGCACTTGAGGTTATGAGAGAGAATGAAGGTGTTGAAGCAAAAACACGTATAGCTGAACTGCCTACATTCAATACTGTTCCGTTGCCAGACGATGCTGTTAGACTTGCAGACCATCAATGGGCAGAAGTAGGCGCTATACCAGAGCGTATGGTCAATGTGTTCCAGTATATGCTTGAACGCAATCTACGTATAGACGATACTGACTACTATTGGAGCCCTAGCTTAGGATATCGTGACAGGCTTATTATCCCATTTTATTATGAGAAACGGATTGTAGGTTGGACTGCTAGAACTATTACAGAAGATAAAAAGCCCAAGTATCTTACAGAAACACAGCCTGGCTTTGTATATGGTCTTGACGAACAAAGTTATGCTAAAGCATTTTGCATAGTATGTGAAGGACAATTGGATGCTATTCATGTTGATGGCACAGCATTAGGTGGTAGTGAAATAAACGATGCTCAGTCGTTGTTACTCAATAGGCTTGCCAAAGATATATATGTTGTACCTGATAGAGATACTGCTGGTAGTAAATTAGTAGAGCAGGCAATTGATAAAGGATGGAGCGTTAGTATGCCCCAGTGGGATGATGATATAAATGATATTGGTGATGCTGTAGACAAGTACGGCAGATTATATACATTGTATAGTATTGCTAACGCTGCCGAAAGTAGTCCACTTAAAATTAGATTGAGAGCAAAGAAATGGTTTGGTTTAAAAAACTAAAAAGTAAATTACACTTTTGGTATTTGAATATGAAAGAAAATCGAAAGTACAAAAAAAGAATTAAAGAATTGAAAAAAGAGGATCCGTTTATTTACAAATGATTACTTGGGGTATAAGCGCAAATAGCCATGATGCAGCATTGGCAGTGTTTTCTAATGATGGACTTGAGTTTGCTAGTCACAGTGAACGCTTCAGTGGAATTAAGAATGACCCTAACTTAAATAAAGAGATAATTAATTATGCACAACAATGGGGGAAGCCAGATGAAATCATTTGGTATGAAAAACCTTTGGTCAAAACTTGTAGACAGATACGAGCAGGCCAAGGACTTCGGTTTAAAGAAAACAATATTAATCACTATCTTCGATCTTATGGGATATACTCTCCTATTCGTTATATTTCTCATCACCATTCCCATGCTGCTGCCGGTTTTTATACTAGTCCTTTTAGAGAAGCCACTGTTGTTTGTATTGACAGTATCGGTGAATTTCAAACACTCACTATTTGGAACGGAGCCGACAACAAACTCAAAAGAATCTACTCGCAAAGGTATCCCCACTCGGTGGGTCTCTGGTACTCGGCTATGACGCAACGTGTTGGGCTAAAGCCTAACGAAGATGAATATATACTGATGGGTATGGCTGCATACGGTGACCCTGATCGCTTGCGGAACGACATGTATGAAATGTTTGACTATGCTGACGGGCCTAACATTAGATACAAAGACAATTTACATCGAGGGTGTAAGCATTGGAAGCCAGAGCTTACTACAGAACAAGATATGTTTGACATTGCCGCAGCAACCCAGAAGACATATGAGTTTACCCTAGAGCAAATATTAGAATGGGCTAGGAAGAATACAAAGAGCAGGAACTTAGTTCTTATGGGAGGGTGTGCATTAAACTGTAGTGCTAACCATTTGGCCTACAAGTATTTTGATGATGTTTGGATTATGCCTAACCCAGGTGATGCAGGGTCAGCTATTGGAGCGGTACTAGCACATAAGAAAGAACATATGCCTATGGATCACGCATACCTAGGCTACAACATTGAAGGAGATTATCCAGTTGAAGAAATCATTAACGAACTCAAGACAACGGGAATCGTAGGTGTTGCGAATGGCAGGGCGGAGTTTGGTCCTAGGGCTTTTGGCAATCGTAGCTTACTTGCTGATCCCCGTGGTGGTGATATCAAGTCTAGAGTCAATGACATCAAGCAAAGACAGCAATTCAGACCCTTTGCTCCCGTGGTGCTCTACGAACATGCGTGTGATAACTTCGAAGGATGCTACAATAACTTTATGCAGTATACCTCCAAATGCAAGCATCCAGACTTGTATCCTGCCATCTGTCACGTGGACGGAACAAGCAGAGTACAAACAGTTGAAGCAGATGGAAGCGGCATACGACGATTGTTAGAACGTTGGTACGAAGAAACAGGATGTCCCATGCTACTAAACACTTCACTAAATATCAAAGGCAAACCTATGGTAAACAACTTGACAGATGCTCAAGAGTTTGCTATAATGTATAATATAAAAGTATTCACGAAGGCAGAGAATGAGCACTAGACAAAACACAGACTATGGTTATGATATACAGAAAGTATATCTAGAGATGATGCTATCGGACGCTGAGAGCTTTGTACGCTGTCAAGCTGTTTTCGATCCAGGTAGTTTTGACAGAAGATTAAAAACAGCCGCAGAGTTTTTAGGCAACTATGTATCTGAACACAACACTTTGCCCACACGTGATATGGTCAATGCAGCCGCAGAGCTACATGGTGACAATCAAATGCGTGACCCAGGAGACTTAAACGAAAGTCACTATGATTGGTTACTAGCAGAGTTTGAAACGTTTTGTAAACACAAAGCACTAGAAGCAGCTATCCTAAAGAGTGCTGACTTATTAGAGAACGGTGAGTATGGTGCGTGTGAAGACTTGGTCAAGAAGGCTGTACAGATAGGCTTACAAAAAGACTTGGGTACAAACTACTATGCTGATCCAAGAGCTAGACTAGAAGGCATTAAGAGTACAAACGGACAGGTAAGCACAGGCT
>Ga0233432_10001198_pt1 | contig 25175 bp, 17 predicted proteins | sample SI_122_August201_6_FD_179870 | JGI IMG/M metagenome (GOLD analysis project Ga0233432, IMG submission 179870) | Seawater microbial communities from Saanich Inlet, British Columbia, Canada - SI_122_August2016_10_MG | ecosystem: Environmental > Aquatic > Marine > Inlet | place: Canada: British... | reverse complement strand
CGTGAACGATCTCGCCTGATCCTTACCAGAGTGAATAATCATCACGCCATCGTAGCTTAGACTCCCATCAACGCTGACCCCTGATGTATTCCCTGCTGTTTCCAGAGCCGACATCGCATCAGATACGAGATTCTCGCTCGAAGTCAGATAACTTTCCTCAGGCTGACCCAGAGCCAACCATGACGTTACGTGCGCATCAATACTGAGGCTCTGGCCTGATTCACGATTAAAGTATTCATGTAGTACGCCTGATGTCCCCTCCAACAGATCCTGATAATCTGTTCCGCTCACATTTCCGGAAACATAGGATTCCTCGAGATTTCCTGATGATGTGTGGTCAGAAAAATAGGCCAATATCACCAAGAGCCGATAAGTCGAACCTATGCCATCGGTAGGTAACTCTTTCTGGGAGATCCACCTCTGGAATTTTATTTCCGCCCAAAGATCTTTGGTGAAGAAGGGACTAGTATCATAACTATTGGCATCAAGTCCATTAACCAAAATATTACCCGTTCCCTCAAAACCCAGCATTCCATCAGGCCTCTCTCTTTGCAATTCCCAATCTCCACTGATATTCATGGCGACGGCAAAGCCCTCAGAGGTTTCATACCATGAAAAGAACTCATCTCCTCTTTGACGCACCTCAAAGTCCTGACCACCTTGAGAAATGGAAAACCACTCTGGGGAAGCGGGTGCCCCAAGCAGAGGAGACCCAATGCCCAAGAAACAGAGCAGAAAAAACCTAAGCACCATAGCACCAGACTTCGCACGGGCCGTGGACACAAGGAGGGCCAAAAGAGGAGCCCAATCTTTCACGGACCTTCCTGGTGCCTCTGTCGACGAGTCAGAGTCGTAGGGTCCGGTCCTTTAGGCAAAACTTTGAGTGACTTGCCCACAATGTTGACATACCCCTTGTAGCGGGGAATCCATTTGATTTCGCCACCCTCGTCCAGTGTCCATGCCTTCCAACTGAGAGGTGGTGTCGGCCGAACCGTTTTCTTTGCTTCTAAAATTGGTTTCGGGAGGCGCAAATACCCGAGCCAAGCTAGGCTCTTTTCATTTTCCTCTCCGAAAAGAGACGTCCCTCCGCAAGACACTGCCAAGAACATCATTAGAATATCGATCTTCTTCATTCCACGTCTTCGTCGACGACCTCCAAGGGGCCAACCGAATCAAGATCAGTAACAGAGTAGATATGATCCCAAACGGAGGTGGCATTCAGGTATGGAGTCACATTATTCTCATATAGGTCTCTAAGACCAATGTTTCCAGCTGGCAAGACACTTCCAGTGATCGTATTCCCATTCGTGCCCACCGTTGTGAGGTTAGATATCTCTTCAGGAATAATCATTAGTAATGATCCATCTGGATTGAGAACCCTAAGCGGTGCCCCTCCCTTAGAAAAATGAAATTCATTCACCGCAGTTCCCCCATCGCCTACTAACGGAAGTAGGGCGAAAAGAAGGGTGTTAAGCTTAAGTGGATCAATGAAATTCAACTGTTGATTCGTATTTATCTGTATCGCAAGCAGATAAACCAATTCCAACATCACCAAATCGCCTATCTTTATTTCCAATACAACAGAACTTGAGTTCAAGAGCGGTTCGATCCGATCATAAACCTTCTCAATTTCCTTGACCACTGGGATGATATTCCCCGTAGCATAGGGCAGGCTTTCGACCTCGTGAATTCTCGTAAAAACTCTTGTGATGGTCGTCTCAAAGTCCAACAGGAGTGCGTTACCCGTGGCGATCTCATCGGGCGTAACGATCGCTCCCAAGAGGAAATTTGCGTAATTGTTTTCTCCAATCAGATGGTTACCCGATTCTAAAATGACATCAAATGGAGCTTCAGCGATGGCGACACTTGGAACTTCAAAAAAATGAGCCTGAAAGTCAAAGATGTTGTCTGAAATCAGTTGAGGAAGAGTCGCATCTGGACTGGGCGAAAGAGCATTCAGCAGAGAGCTCATGCTAACGATAGGCTCCTTTGCTTCGTCGTCTTCATCGGCAATCATTTCCAAAAAAGGAGCAACCAAAGGAACTGACGAGTAGTCACCAAAAAACTGTATCGTGTACAATTCTCCGTCGGTGTAGGTCTTCACTGGAACGAGAACAGCGGATGTCTCCTCTCCATCAACGAGGACATTATCACCGAGGATCTTTAAGTTATTAACGCTACCTTGATAGAATATCGTATCAAAACCTTCAAAAATATCCGCATCGGGATTGGGATTGACATTTCTTCCCAATGAGATGTTGAGATCTAGAAAGACGCCCTGAGGCACACTCGTTATCGTGATTTCTCTGGACTCGGGGTCAACTGTGCCTGGGTCTGTGGAATACCGTGAAAGTTTTGCCCGGCCCTCAGCCACCAACACCCCTTCCTCATAAAACTTGGCGACAGCATGAGTCGCGTGATTGGGGTCACCGGGATCATTGAGATCAGATCCGATTCTGAAAAGAGAATCTTCATCAATCACGGCAAACTTTTGCCTTCCCCCGCTCTGCTCAGGATAGACCATCTCTATCTTCAGGCTGTGACTGACACCACCTTCGGCATCTCCTGAACCTCCACCACATGCCCAAGAGAACATCATGACCAAGAACAGGAGAACGCCCCAGCAAATTACTGATTCATGTCTCTTCAAAATCTTATCGTCACCATATTCGGGGGACGTCCATTCTTCGGCCGAAGATGCTTGGTCACCTTATAGGCGATTACCCCTGTCACGACAACAGCCGTCGCCACCAAGAACCATTTCTTTTTATTAATGCGGTTAGAGGGAAAGGAGTGGGGCTCCGGTGTCGTGTCCGCCAACTTCTCTTCTATGGTTACTTCATTGTTTTGCAATGAGGGAGCAGGGCGGTCAAAATGAATCATCACCTCAAGGTTTGGCAGGACCTTGGTTGCTGCCTGACTCATTCTCGCCTTTGCCTTCCCCAGCCTTGCTTCGAGGAACTGACGCTCTCCAATTTTTAAATTCTCATTTCTTAATATTTCTTTAAGATAGTGGATTGCCGAGCGATCATAACCATGGTCTTCTAGCTGATTAACTAGCTCCATGGTTTTTTCGATTTCTGGAGATGAAAACACGACCTCATTTGCTTGAATATCTGAGCACACCATCCCCATATTGAACAAGAGTGTCAGAAACAGAGTGAGAACCTTTCTCATAGCTTAGCCCGAAAGGGCCTGCTCTTTCTCAGCGACTCCCCTGCTCTCGAAGTTTTTTGACATCACCCGCTTCAACGCTGCCCATCTGGCGATCGATGACACGAATCTTTTCTTCACCCAGATCAAGAACCTTGTAGGCCTTTACTAGAGGAGCCTCCTTCGCTTCAGGCGCTTTTTCAGGCTCAACGATAGACGGATACTGTAGCTCTTCAGAAATAGCAGGAGCATCAAGGAAAAGGTCGCTTTTCACCGGAGACTTCGCCACAGCGGGTTGACCCATAGGCGCCGAGTCTCCTTTTGGAGAAGGAACTGGCTTAGCTTCTTCGCGGTCACCGCCACCAAAGAAGGAAAATAAACCGTTTTTCTTGGACTTGTCTGACTTCTCCATCTCCTGGGTTTTCCTTGTGATGAAACCCTTCTTCTCGTCAGGTGAATCCATCTTCTCCTCGTTCTTCTTATTATCACTCTTCAGCGGGACCTTACTCCCATCCTGATCAGTAAAAAAGTAAACGAGTGTAGTATCTTTCTCACCCTCTATCTCCTGGCATCCAAAAAAGACTGCAGGAAGAAGAATCATCACTAATGGCTGGATTTTTATCATGGGATGGTGTCTCAATCCGTATCAATTTCATGTTAGGGAAAAGCCGAAAACATCAACTTGACCGGGGCCAAAAACCCTTGACGCAAATACCTTTATCCTAACCTGCCCCTCTCAAGGAGAGATGGCTGAGTGGTCGAAAGCACATCCTTGCTAAGGATGCGTACCCTTTCGGGTACCTAGGGTTCGAATCCCTATCTCTCCGCTCTTTCTCTTCCACACCCCAGAGAATCTAGACCCGTTAGGGATTTACCTTGCTCTCGTGGTCTAGAACTAAGGTCGTTGCTTTGACCTCAGCGGCCAATTTTTATGCTTCTGGGCATGGAACTCAACACTTTCCAGAACCCATTGGCACCGGGACTACTCTTAGTTTCAAAACCTGAAGCGGGAGACCCTCGCTTTCTCAATAGTGTCTCGTTGCTCTGCCTCCACGACGAGCAGGGAAGTCTGGCCCTCGTCCTCAACCATCCCCTCCCCCTCTTTATCGACAGCCATGAACTCTCGGTGTCTGATCAGAAGGAAAATGACAACTGCTACCCCCTGTTCAGGGGTGGCCCAGTTGGAGATGAGCAGTGTTTTTTTCTCATGATTTCCGAAACCCAGCCCGAAGGTTCTGAAAAAATCAATGAAAATCTCTATCTGGGCGCCCATAAGGAAACCCTTTCTGACTTCAGTTACAAAGTCGGCCTCAAGAGGGACAACATTCGCTTTTTTATCGGATATGCAGGATGGAGTTACTTTCAACTAGACTGCGAAGCCAGTAATGGCTGGTGGTTCACCCTTCCGAAAACCGATCCTTCCATTTTCCAGAAACCTGTAGAATCCCTCTGGCTTTCCTCTCTAGAAAAGTTGGGACCAGACTTTGAGAAGAAAGGTAGGGAGTTTCTTGACTCAGATCTTTTTTCTTGAGACAACACCGTAAAATTTTAAAACACAAGACCTGTTGAGAAAAAAATGAAAGAAACCTTCGTTGAATGGATCAGGAAGGTTCCCATTTTTCGCAGCCTGAATGACGAGCAACTTCTCAACGTAGCTTCGATAGGTGAAGAGATTTCCTACTCTGATGGAGAAGTCATTTTCGAAACCAACGACGAAGCAGATGCCCTTTACATTATCAAAGAAGGCTCCATTCAGATCGAGCAAGTTCATACGGATGGGCGCAGGAAAACCCTAGCTGTTCTGACTCGTGAAAATTTCTTTGGAGAAATGGCCATCATCACAGGAGGAACTCGCTGTGCCACAGCCACCTGTGGACTCTCCTGCACCCTCATTCGCATTGAGAAATCAGCATTCCTCGGCCTTCTAGGGTCCAACGCTAGCCTGAGCCTTGGAATTCTTCTGGTCATCTGTGGACGTCTCCAATCAGCAGATCGTGAAATTGGCACACTCACCTTTCAAAACCTTCCCGGTCGAGTCGCCCAAAAACTCTTCGAGCTCGCCAGTCAATTTGGGCGTCTCGATGCACATGGCCTGACCATTCAACTATCCCTTACTCATTACGATCTAGCTGACATGGTTGGGACGAACAGAGAGTCCATTTCCAAGTATTTGGCAAAGTTTAGAAAAGAAGGTTCCATCAGTATTCATCAGAAAAGAATCACCATTCTCGACCGCTCAAAACTGCTCGCCTGGACCTAATCCATCTCGATGCGCTCTTTGGCGTTTCAAAAAGAAGAACGACCATAGACTGCCCCGCTCCATGATCCTTGGAAACGCATTGATTTATGCCGACCACTAGGGCCAAAGCCGTCCCCATCGGCAACCTGGAAAACTTCCACCGCGAACGTCATATTTTTGACCTCTTCTTCGGAAAATGCCTCGGGAGAGTCAGCGTTGTCACCGCCAACATTATTCGTGTTCAGTTCACAACTGAACCGGATTGGCCATATAAACCTCTACTTTCCATCGAAGAGAAGGAGTGGAAAAGTGTTCCCATTCAGATTAAACGGCACCCGGAAAAGCTAGATATTACAACACCCAGATTGATCATCTCTCTAGTCTTCCGACCTTTTAACATTCGGATTTACGATCATGAAGGGCACCTACTGAGCCAGGACAATCCAAAGTGTTCGGTCTCCATAAAAGGAGACAAAATTCAAGCCCACAAGAAATGCCCCCCCAAAACCCCAATTCTCGGGCTTGGAGATGTATCAGGTCCGATGGACCGATCAGGGCAAAGTTTTCCGTTCGAAATGACCAAATCGACCACCGAAAACCTGAAAAAACACGAAAACCCTCAGATCATCTACCCCATCGCCTACTACAAGGGCAAAGACCACGCAGTAGGGTTCTTTCTCGACAATCCCCACAAAGCCCTCATTGATTTTCGACAGTCTGACAAGGGAAACTTCTCTCTAGAGACCGAAAACCAAAATATGGATTACTACATCATGATCGGCGATGACTTTGAGGAAATCTCTCGAAGCGTCTCCCTTCTAATAGGTAATTCTGCACTACCGCCTCGCTGGTCTCTCGAAATCATGAAGGGATTAGAGTCTCCCCTCAATAATCAGGCCTTCCTAAATCAGTTCAATAGAATTCGAGAAGAGTTTCTAGTCACCTCCTCCCTCATCACCCACCAGCCACCGAAAGACAACACCGGCTTCTGGGATGAACGCCCCCATGAACTTCTGAGTAGCTTTCGCAGAGCCGATGAAATCCCTCACTTCCTTCTAGAAATGGATCAGAAGATCAGCACCCAGCACTTGGAGAAAGACGAGTACTCACAACTTCTCAAGGATAAAGCGTTTGTTGAAACCCAACTCGATAGTGGCAAAGCAATGTCTCTTCCGGGCAAGAGCGTTTTTATCGATCCGTTCTACGATGCTGGAATGGGCTTTATTCAAGAAAGGCTTGCTCCTCTATATAACAAGGACCTCAGAGGTCTAGAGATTGCAGACCCTTGCCCCCCCTGGACCCGAAAAAATATTAGCGACGCCTCGGTACGCTGTGTACAAGAAATCATCGCAGAAGATGGTGAGAGTGTCGAAAAGCTCATTCACGAGATCGATGCCAAACACCTTCTTGGTTACATGCCCAATGGGCTCAGCCAAGGACTCTTCAATGTCTCAAAGAACATCAGACCAGAACTTCGACCCCTCTTGATCTCGACCTGTGGTTACGCTGGAATTCAACGCTACACCATTCTCCGGCTCCTCCACAGCAATCTAGGCTGGAAAGATCTTCCTCTCTATCTGAGTCGTCTTCTCAGCCTAAACATCTCCGGCGCTCCGCTTCTCTGCGCCGACATCGAACTGGGCAAGAAATTCGACGACGACCTGATCTCTCATCAAATTCTGATGCTCGCCTTTGTTCCACTCATCAGGTTAAGACTAGAGCCTGAACTCGATCTTCAGAAACTGCTCGAATCCGACACCTTCATTGATACTCTTGAATTCGCCTTTGGCCTAAGAGAGGCTTGGCTGCCGTATCTCTATCAATTAACTTGGAGAGCTCACGAAGAAGGCCTCCCCATCCTCCACCCCATCCTTTATTTCTTTGAGGATTGGGAGCCAGCAAAAGAGATTCTCGACCAGTTCATGCTTGGCTCAGGAGTTCTTGTCGCTCCATTCATGGAGCCCAAAGCTCGTCAGAGAACAGTTCACCTCCCACCAGGACTTTGGGCCGACGCCCAAACCTTTCAAGTTTATGAAGGCCCCTGCCAACTAAGCGTGGATCACGAGTCGACCACCCTGCCTATCTACTTTCACGAAGGAGCCATCGTTCCCACATATGAAACGGGAACTGATGGAATGGACCGCTCCATCGTTGTGACCTTCTTTCCCAAGAGCGACCTCATCTCTGAATCGTTTCTCTACGACGACGATGGAGATTCAAATAAATATCAACAACAGCAACACGCCAACATCCAACTGAAGCTCTCCAGTACTAAGAAAGGCTACGTTCTTAAACTCGCACGAAGACAAGGCCGGGTCAATCCAAGCTGGAGCTCCTACCTTCTTCGTTTTATTCACTCTCGCCTCGATATCCAGCGAGTGGTCTATAACCGCACAGAACTGGTTTACTATACCTCTCTTGAGGAACTCAACGAAGCCAAAATGGGATTTTTTCTCGATGACGAACTCGAAATGCTCTTCATCAAGGTTCCCTACGAACGCGAAGGCGGCGTCGTCCGCTTCTAAGCCTTGACCTCCATTGCCCTGTTGCTCTCAGGCGGGGTCGACAGCGCCGTAGCTCTATCACTCCTCAAGGATGAATTCCCAGGTGCAGATATCGAGGCCTGCTACCTCAAAATCTGGCTTGAAGACGAACTAGCCTTTCTCGGTGATTGTCCGTGGGAAGAAGACCTTGATTACGTTCGTCGAATTTGCGACCAATGTGGGATAAAACTCAACATAATTAATCTTCAGAGTGAATATCTAGAGCAGGTGGTGGGTTTCGCCCTAGAAGAACTCCGCGCTGGCAGAACTCCCAGCCCTGATATCCACTGTAATGAACTGATCAAGTTCGGTGCCTTTTTTGACAAAGCCAGCAAGAATTATGACCTCGTGGCGTCGGGACATTACGCACGTATAAAGAAAGATGAAAACGGCAAGGCCCACCTTCTGTGTGCTCCGGACCTCATCAAAGATCAAACCTACTTCCTTTCCAACCTCCGACAAGATCAGTTAGCTCGAATCCATTTTCCGATTGGCCATCTTCCCAAACAAGAGGTCCGTCACATCGCTGAAGAGCGAAATCTACCTCCCAAAAGCCGCAAAGACAGTCAAGGCATCTGTTTTCTGGGGAAAATCCCTTACCGTGAATTCGTAAAATGTCACCTAGGAGAAAACCCAGGGGACATCATCGAAAAAGAAAGTGGTCGTATCCTAGGACAGCATCAGGGTTCATGGTTTCATACCATCGGACAACGAAAAGGACTCGGGCTCGGAGGCGGCCCCTGGTTTGTTGTGGACAAAGATTTTCAGAATAATATCGTCCTCGTCTCCCATCAAGAACACTTCCAGGATCAAGCGAGGGATCATTTTCACCTACTTTCCCCCAACTGGAATCAGGGAGAAGCTCCCAAAAAAGGGCACTATCGTTTTAAATTACGCCATGGTCCAAACTTTGTCGGAGGACAACTCTCTCCGATCGATGAGAATCGGTGGTTGGTCGAAACCGAAGTAAGTGATCCTGGTATTGCCTCAGGGCAGCACGCAGTGGTCTATCAGGATGAAGAGTGTCTCGGAGGTGGTATCATGGAATTACAGCCCGATTGATCTTCTCTCACAGTTATCACTCCTATGGCTCCCCCAGAGACAAGTCTAGGGTCTCGTTTCCTATGAAACCTGTTCTCTTCTGGAAAGAATCCGCTCTCACCATATCGAGAAGCTTACTCTTTTTGACGACCCTCTTCTTCTCTGTTCAGGCCAAAGAGGAAAAAAGTTTCCTCTTTCGATACGAAAAACTTACTCCACAGAAAACACCGTCTAACTCTTGGAAAATATTTCAGTGGATGGACAGAAGCCACGCTTCTATCAGTGACCAGATCCGACTATCAGCACAGAGCTTCGATGGACTCTTTGGCAGTCCAGACGGAAACGAAAAAAACAATAGCAGTCAGGTTCTTTCCCGTTTTGGAATCCTCAAAGAAGAAGGAGAAGATCCCAGTCCTCTCCTTCGCTTTTCAGCTAAAATGGACCTGCCAAAAATGCAGCGACGTTGGAAACTACTGGTCAATTCAACCACCGAGACCTTCTTCAATAAAAGCCTCACCGGTACCGGCGACCCTTTTCGCTTGGGTGAAAGTAGCGAAAATGTATCCCAGGTTCTCACGACAGCCCTTCGCTGGAATCTGATTCAAGATGTAAGGCAGATCTTAAACATCGACCTTGGGGCTAAAGTGAGATCGTCTCCCAAGGCCTACCTCAAGGGAAACTACCTCAAGCGATGGGCCCTGCCTCTATCTTGGGAGATCGTCTTCAATCAGCACGTCTTCGGAGTGATCAATGGGGATAGTGGTTCAAGCACAAGCCTAGACTTCAATCGCCCATTTAGCCCCGACCGTCTCTACAGAATCCACCATCGCTACACTCGTTTATTTGAAGAGCACTCCTCTACCTGGCAACATTCCCATAGTCTCTATCAGGTTCTCTCGAAAAAAGCCACGCTAGCCCTGCACGCTTCAGTCAGCGGTGAACACAAAAGAATATGGAAACATAACGATATTGCTTTTGCCCTTCAATATAAGAGAAACTTCTTTCGTCCATGGATCTGGGGTTTCATTGAACCCGAAATACACCACCCCAGAACGCGACACTGGAAACGGACTCATCAAATCACTCTCGGACTCGAAACACTCTTTGGAGGTCACTGATTGTTTTTTCGTCTGAAATCCTTCGCGATGGACGGACTCAGTGTCCACCCCGTTGACGTCGAAGTCGATACGGGAAGAGGCCTACCCTCCACTGTGGTCGTTGGCCTGCCCGGCAAAGCCATCATGGAAAGTCGGGACCGAGTCAAAACGGCTCTGGTCAATTCTTCCATGCCCTATCCTCGTTCAAAAGTAACGGTTAATCTCACTCCAGCTGACCTAAGAAAAGATGGGCCTCTCTACGATCTCCCCATCGCTCTAGCCATCATGGTTTGTACTGACTTACTTAAAAAGAAAGACGGACTGGATAACCTGAGAGTTGTCGGGGAGCTGAGCTTAGATGGAGCCTGTCGTCCTATTAAAGGTATCTTGAGTATGGCAGAAACCTGTCGCCAGGAAGGCACCAAACTCATCTGTCCCGCCGGAAATCTTCCCGAAGCGTCTCTCGTTCAAGGGCTCGATATCTACCCCGTCAGTACCCTTACAGAACTTCATGAACTCTTGTCTGGCCAATTAGAGTCGTCCAAACTCAAAGCCTTCTCAGAACCAAAGCCTTCTACACCTTCTTCTCATCGTTCGCCCGTTAAAGATCTCCTTGATGTCGTAGGGCAGACCGCGGCGAAGCGAGCCCTAACTATTGCTGCAGCCGGTGGGCACAACCTCATGATGCTAGGCCCACCAGGAAGCGGGAAGAGTATGATGGCCGAACGATTCCCTGGCCTTCTCCCGCCGATGGCAAACGAGGAAGCTCTTGAGGTAACTCGAATCCATTCCGTCGCCGGTGCTCTCGGCCCAGACTCTCCCTTGGTTCACGAAAGACCTTTCAGAGCTCCTCACCATACCATCTCTGAACCCGCACTCATCGGAGGAGGCTCTGACGCTCGACCTGGAGAAATCAGTCTAAGTCACAGAGGCACTCTCTTTCTTGATGAGCTTCCAGAGTTTCCGAGAAAAACTCTCGAACTGCTCAGGCAGCCGCTTGAAAGTGGAAGTATTTCTATCCATCGAGCTCGTCGTCACTGTTCTTACCCTGCCAACTTCAACCTCCTCACGGCAATGAATCCATGCCCATGTGGCTACCACGGCTCCAGCGTTCGAAGCTGTCGCTGCACTCCACTACAGGTCCAACGTTACCGAAACAAACTCTCTGGACCTCTCCTCGACAGAATCGACATTCACGTCGAAGTCAGCGATCCCCCACCTAGCTCCCTCAGAAAACAGAGCCGAAAAGGACCTTCCACTTCTGAGATGGCTGAAAAAGTAAAACAAGCTAGCCTGATACAAGACGAAAGGTTTCGGGATGAACCCTGGCACCGAAACGGAGATTTACGGGGAGGAGACGTTGAACGTTTCTGCCCACTCGACTCAGAGGGAGAGAGTTTTCTTATTCGAGGCCTTGAAGAATTAGGACTTTCTGTGCGAGCTTATCACAAAGTACTCTTAGTCGCCAGAACCATCGCCGATTTAGAAAACCAGCCACAGATTCAACTAGATCATCTGAGCGAGGCCTTGAATTACCGTCTCCTCGACCAAGAATGGAGTGGCTGAGCCAAGATGCTCTACTTTTTCAAGACGTTTCAGATCCTCGACGATGATCCTAATGATGAACAAAGGATTTAACCTTAGGTTATGATTATTCTCGGATTAGAGAGCACTTGTGATGAATCCAGCGCAGCTGTTCTGGACGGCCCACGAAATCTGTTATCGAATGTGGTGAAATCCCAGATTCCTGAACATCAACGCTTTGGAGGAGTTGTCCCAGAAATAGCCTCTCGACTCCACCTTCAGGTTCTTTCTTCCGCCGTCAGGGAAGCGCTTTACCAGGCTAAGCTTAATCTTGAGAACGTGGACCTCATCGCCTTTAGCCACCGACCTGGGTTGATGGGAGGTCTGGCGGTGGGTGCAACGTTGGCCAAAACGCTGTCTTGGCTTCTAGGAAAACCCATCATTGCAGTAGACCACTTGCTCGGGCATTTAATGGCGCCTGACATCGAACAGGAACTTGTTTTCCCTTGCGTAGCTGGAATTTTTTCGGGAGGTCACAGTAATGTCTATCTAGGGCAGGGCCCAACCACATGGGAGCTTCTATCTCAATCTCGAGATGATGCACCTGGAGAATCCTTTGATAAGTCAGCAAAACTTATGGGCCTCTCCTATCCAGGAGGACCCTCAATTCAAAAACTCGCCGAGAGCGGCGACGAAAAAACATACTCCCTCCCACTCCCTCTTCCAAAAAGCCTTGGGGGTGACTTCAGTTTTTCTGGTCTAAAAACAGCTCTGCTCTACTATGTCCAAGGAACAAATGGCAAAGAAGCTGTTCCCGAAAATCGTTATCCTGACTTGGCGGCTTCTTTTCAATGGACTGTCGCAGAAGGCCTCAGTCGAAGACTCCTCCAAGTGGCCGAAGAACGTGCCGTGACAACCATACACATTGGCGGTGGCGTCGCCGCGAATCAACGTCTAAGGGAGCTCTTAATCCAAAAAGGGCAAGAAAGAGGAGTCAAGGTTCAATTCCCTTCTCTGCCATTATGTATGGACAATGGAGCCATGATCGCCCGAGCTGGACTCGCACTCTACGAAAAAGATGGTCCTTCGCCCTTGAGCATTGAGATCGAGTCTCGATCATCTCTGGGACGATAGAAATGTTTCCCAATGAATCCTTGGAGGCCATTATTAACCTGTGGCAGGCGTCTCCTCTTCATAAAACGTATTTTCTACTCATCGCCTTCTTCTGGGGTAGCTGCTGGGGGAGTTTCGTACAAGCCTCCTCACATCGAATACCACGAGGCATTTCACTGATCTACCCCGGCAGTCGTTGCCCACAATGCCAACACAAACTGGGTCTTATGGATAACTTTCCTTTGTTGGGCTGGCTATTCTTGAAAGGGCGGTGTCGATATTGCCGGGTACCCATCCCCTTCAGATACCTTGGAATCGAATTCATCACGGGGTTTCTGCACATCCCCTTCTTCATTCTAGCGATGGAAAGCGACCAACCCCTGAGTTACTTTATCCTTGCCTCGCTCTTTATCAGTTGGGCCATGCTGCTCACGCTCATTGATGGAGAACATCGCTTCCTTCCGGACCTTCTCACACTGGGCCCACTTCTCGGGCTTATTTGTATCCAAGGAGAGTGGAGTGGGCAGCCCTTTCATCAGCCTCTCATGGATTTCTTCTTCTTAGCCATTCTCTTGCTCCTGCCCCAGTCATCAATCGACCTCCTCAGAAGCCTAGCCATGATCTTGGGAGGAGAAAGGATAGGAAAAGGGTGTGATAAACTCTTCTCACCCATTCTCACCCACGGAGATTCAATCCGACCCCTCATCGTCCTGATTTCGGCTCTTCCAATTCTACTCATGTCTATTTGGATTTATCCAAATATCAACGAACCTATTCAAAAAATGCATTGGCACGGCCTCGGAGTAGCTCTCGCCATACTCTGGAGTGCGGAAAGACTGACTCGTCTGGCATCTAAATCACCAGGACTCGGTCTAGGTGACATTAAACTTGGAGCATTACTTGGATGGGTTCTGGGTTGGCCTGCCTTTCTCATAACATTAGGATTAGCTTGCTCCACAACTCTCTCCATTGGCATTCTCAAAGGTGTTCACCGGCGCCAAGATACCAGTCTCCCTTTCGGCCCTGCCTTGATCTGGTCCAGCCTCGCTGTCTATCTCGTTCAAGCTAACTTTATAAAACTTCCCTGAGGAACTGACGGGAACAGATCACTTGGCCCCTCTCTTCGAACTAACACAATTTCATGGTGACTTGATCGGCCTCCGATACCTCCTCGGATGCCTTTTCTTCATGGTCTGGTCCCTGGCCTTGCTGGGGGCTTCTCATCTGTGGGCACTGATTTGGAGACGTTCTTTTTCCCTTAATTTTTTAGAGCTTTGCCATCATCTCGTCTTTGGCCTAAGTCTTCAGGCCCTCATCTCGTTAGTTGCCCTATATACGGGATGCTATCAACCCGAAGCCGCCATAGGCTTCATGTGTATTTTTGCCTGCAGTGGAGGTGTCGCGGTTTTAAAACATGGAGCCTTTCCCAAGATCAAAGACTCGGCGGTCATGTACTTGATCGTTCTGTTTATTGTCATCGCAATGGCTAACCTAGTCCGACAGTTCTCTATCCCTTCCGGCCAAGAAGCTTTTCAATACCACTACTTTATCCCTAGGCTCTACAACGAACAACTGAACCTTTTCTTAGAGGGACAGCAAATTCTCCGTGTAAAGAATTTCTGGGGATTCGAAGTACTGTTTATTCTTGGGGATGCATTGGGAGGCTGGGCTCTCATGCAAATTCAGACTTTCGGCTATCTCATCCTTATCTCCTTACTGGGCATCTCTTTTTTAAGAATGTACGGATGCTCTTCCTTTTATTCTTTAGTTGGTGGAATCCTGATTCTCACGACTCCTTTCTACCTTGAATACACCTGGTATGTTAAACCGACTCCTCTTCTATCTGGAATAACGGTCTATCTATGTGGAAGGCTGATTCATCAGAAAAAATTCGACTGGTTTGAAATTGCGCAACTGAGCCTGATCGCCTGGCTATGCATTCAGATCAAGATCACTTCAGTCCTTGTCGTGCCTGTTCTCTTTATCCTTTTATTCCGATCAGGGTTTTCTGCCCCAAAGAAACTCGCAGGACTGGGCCTCGTACTCCTCTTGCTCCTGCCGTGGCGACATCTCCAAACCCATTACCTAGAAGTCCCCTCCAAACCAAGTTGGGAAGTCGAGCCTAATTATCTCCCACTTTCACTGCAACCCGGCTCAACCTCCCCCCCCTTGAGATCACCGAATGCTCCTTCTTCAATCAATGCGGCCTTCGATTTCCTCCAGCAGTTTAAACCATGGAACATACTCTTTCTCCTTGCTTTTCCCTTAGCCTTTTGCTCAGGTTTCAAAATCTCTATTCTTATTTTCTATTCGCTCTCCCTAGGCATCTATTTTCACGAAAAGTCTACATACCCTGCCTTTGGTGATGCATTCAGGTACTCCAGCCTACTCTATTTCCTTATCCCGCTGACGATTGCCCACACGCTAAATCTTACTCCCCTAAAGAAAAAATGGATTGTCCTCTGTGTGTGCCTTGGGTTAACCATCATGGTCTATCGCCGTTCCGTCACAACTTTAGATAGCATCAAGTATCACCTGGGTTACATGAAAGGACAACAGACTTTTGAAATGACAGCAAAGCATCTTGGCACGGGTCTTTTAAAAAGTTACGAGACCATGAGAAACAAAGGAGATCGACTCCTCTATCTTGGTCAAGCAAATGCCGCGATCCGTCATTCATCGGTTTTTTCTGTCGACCCGTGGTCCCCTCACCTCCGATGGGAAAAACTTGATCTTGAGCGCTTCCTCAACTTTTGTCATAATAATCAGATAGAATACATTCTCTACGACCAACATAAATACAGCGTCTATGCAAGAGGGTATGGAGGGACGCATAATACTCAGAGTCCTGCCACACATTATTACAGGCAAGCTGTCGAAATTCTCTCCAAACTCAATCCTTGGGTTATCGAAGGCTTTGGTGGGCCCATCAAACTCATCAAACTTCCAGAAAGAAATTCTTTGTTGAAGATAAAAAAAACAGGCTCTTTCCGGCCAGAGATCAGTCCCAGTTCCTCCATGATCATCGTAGACAATGGAACCTCAGAAAACTGAAATTTCCGTTCTACATGTCACAACGGGTTATCCTAGAAAGGCTGGCGATGTCTTTGGCAGTTTTATTGCCGACACCAACAACGTCCTTGGAAAAAGAATTCCACTCACCGTCTTAGCACCTGGTGATGAGCAGACCCCCAGTGATGAAAAGAATGGTTTACTAACCACCCGGCGTTTTTCCTATTGGCCCTTTGGCAAGGGAAGAGTGGCCTATGGCCAGGGAATACCAACCAATCTGCGTTCGTGGGGATGTCGCTTTCAGCTTCCATTCTTCATTGTCTCCTTTTTATGGAACATCCTGAGAGACAGCAAAGAGAAAGACCTTATCCACGCTCACTGGGGAATAAGTGGCGTATTGGCATACTTAGCTTCGCGCATTCGTAGAATACCTCTAGTGGTTTCATTCCATGGTTCCGATCTACATGGCCATGCCCTGATTCAAAAGGCGTCCAGATGGATTGCCAAAAAGAGTCACACGAATATCTGCGTTTCCGAAGATCAGGCTCAACACCTTGGAGCACCATGCCAAATCATCTCCTACCCCATCGACACCCATCGATTTCACCCTTTAGATCACGAAGCAGTCTTGGCCCTTAGAAAAAGCTGGGCATTGCCTACAGAACAACCCTTGATTCTCATGGTCGGTTACCTCATTCCTCTTAAGAGAGTCGACCTAGCTATTCGAGCCCTTTCCCTGATGGACTCTGGACATCTGGTCATCGCCGGAGAAGGCGATGAAAGACCTCTTCTTAAATCTCTTGTTTCTAAGCTCGATCTTGAGGAACGAGTCACTTTTCTGGGTTCGGTTTCTTACCAAAAGATACATGAAATTTTTCAGATCGCGGATCTACATTTCCTATGTAGTGAAAGAGAAGGAAAACCTAATGTTATCTATCAAGCCATGGCGACAGGCATTCCCACTCTCTCAACCCCCGTGGGTGGCGTTCCCGAACAGATTGCCGATGGAGAGTCTGGTCGACTTTTGGAACCCATTCCAGAAGCGTTTGCAGAAGCGGGGATGTCTCTTATCCAACATCAGGATCAATTAAAACAAATGGGAATCGAAGCTAATATAAAACTCCACGCTTTAAAAATCGATCCCGAATCTATTTCTAAAAAATTCGAAACACTCTACAAAAAGATACTTTAGTTTCTTTCTCTTGGAACCAAACCCAGAGAACCTAGGATAACATAACTGGATGCAGAGTACCCATGAATCAGACTGAATTAGACAATCTACAATGGCATGCTGTCGATGGAAACCTGATCAGAGGACAGGGGTGGAAGGATGAGTATAGACTCTCCCCTTTTCATCGTCTTCCTGAAACCCTAAAAGCTGAGATCCCTCCCAAACTTTGGGAGTTGGGTTGCCAGTGTGCTGGGCAATACATCGAATTTTCCTCAAATTCCTCCAACATCTATGCTCGCTGGGAACTGAATTCTTTCGAAAAGAGGTTTCCCTATATGGCTCGCCTTGGAATTTCCGGCTTAGACCTTTACGGTCGTGATGGCTCTGGCTCTTGGAAGTGGGTTGGCACCGTTAATGGCTGGGATGAAGAGCATCCCTGTGACCAGTTCAACGACGAACCCCTCGATGGAAGCACTCGAGAATTCAGGATCTACCTACCCTTTATGGGAGAGATTAAAAAACTCGAGGTCGGTACTGAAGATGAACTCATCTTTAGTGATGCTTCCCAAAGAAAACCCATTGCCTACTACGGAACCTCCATCGTCCATGGGGCTGGCGTCTCTCGATCCGGTTTGTCCCATGCCTCTCAGCTCGGTCGTTCTCTCGAACGAGAACTTATCAATCTTGGCTTTAGTGGCCACGCCTTATGTGAAATTCCGATAGCGACGGCCATGGGTCGACTCGACCCAAGCCTTTACATCGTCGATGTTCTTCCTAACAATGGAGCCAAGCAATTGAAAGATCGATTGCCAAGATTCCTGCGACTGATACGGGAGGCCCGCCCCAAAACCCCCATTCTTCTTCTGGGAGATCGGGTCTTTCCTGACTCCTCATTCTTACCGGAACGAGGCATAGTTTACCACAGGAAGAACAGCCAACTGGAACTCATCTACCAAGAACTCAAGGACGAAAGGTTTCCCAAACTCCATCTTTACCTCCACCCCGACTGGTTCGGTCCAGAAGGAAGTAGCGATGGGTCACATCCTAACGACTTGGGAGCGACCAGAATGGCTGAAGCTCTAGTCCCCATCGTTCGCAGTATCATTGGCTGATCAGCCATCTCAGACATTTCCCTTCGCTCACGAGAGTTAATCTCTACACCCCTTAAAAAGACGGCCCCATGAACCTAAGAAAACTTTCTCTCTCTTTACTCACCTTCTCCTTTGCACTTTCTTTACTCATGGCCGAAAAGGGTGCCCCTAAAGGCCCCCCCGCAACACCTGTAAAGGCCAGCAAAGTCGAATCAGGCCCTATTCAGAACCGGAAGGTTGTCACGGGTATCATTGTCGCACCAGTCCGATCCTCTCTCTCTCCACAGGTTGGTGGCAGCGTAGTTGAAATTCTGGTGGAGGAGGGGGCTAGAGTCAAAAAAGGCGACGCCCTTCTAAAGCTCGACCCTCGGCGAGCCAAACAGGAACTAAAAATCAATCTACAGCTTCAGAAGGTCAACAAAAGTGAGATCAAGTCTAACGAATCCATTCTGAAACTTCATCAAGATGACGTCAAAGATATCAAGAGTGCCCTATCCTCTTTTCCTGGCTCTATCAGCCAAAAGGAACTCCGACAAGCCAACACCACCGTCGTAAGAATTGAAGGAGAACTGGAAACCCTCAAGGCCGAAGGTGAACGACTCAAGACTCAAGAACAACGCCTCACCATTGATCTGAATGATCATCTTCTTACAGCACCCTTCTCAGGTGTCATCATCGAAAAGGCTGTCGAAATTGGCTCTAGGATTCTAGTTGGTCAGAAAGTGGTCACTCTTCTAAACCCCAAAAAGCTTCAGGTCGAACTCAATTGCCCAGAGTCCATGGCTAGCGTAGAGCCCAAAGTTCTTGCTGATTCCCTCGTCTACTTAAGTGTCAATCGTTCACCGCTTACCCTCTACAATTATCGACTCTCTCCCTCATTGGACCCTCGCTCAAAAACCTTCAAAGTGATCGCCGACCTGCGCGAGATTCCCCCTGGAGCGATGGATGGAGCTTCGGTAATCGGCGAGGTCGCCATCGGCTCAACAACAAACAGAATCTGGATTCCAGGTGATGCCGTGCTCAAGAATGAGGTCGGCCCTTATGTATACAAAGTTCAAAAAGGGCCGATGGGCACCATTGCCCTTCCCGTGCCCGTTCACATCCTTTATCGAGTTGGGTCTCAAACGGTGATCAACCCCGGCTCTCTAGCTCAAGGTGACCAAGTGATCACAGAAGGCAATGAACGCCTCTTTCCCAACATGCCGGTCAAAGTATTGGAAGGCAACAAGTGAAACTCGTCGATCTCTCCACCCGACAGCCCATTTCGGTGATTGTCGGAGTTCTCTTTACTCTAATGGCTGGCATGATTGCCTTTCAGGTCGTTGCCATCGAAATGGCTCCTGAAGTTGAAGACACCATTATTGCCATCAATACCCGCTGGGAAAATGCTAGTCCTCAAGAGGTCGAGTCAGAAATCATCGATTCCCAAGAGGATAAACTTCAGGGCCTGACTAACCTAGTCAACATTACGAGTACCTCTTCTCTAGGAGAAGGCAGTATCCGGCTTGAGTTCAGCCACGGTGTGGACAAGGACATCGCCCTAAGGGAAGTGAGCGACAAGCTTCGAGAAGTGCCTTCTTACCCATTTGGAGTGGATGAACCAGTTGTTCAAGCTACGGACCCTGATAGCCGTGACTACATTGCCTGGTTCATCCTCTGGACTCAGGACCTCAACTATGATGTCCGAACCTTTTATGACTTTGCCGAAGATAATATCAAACCATCACTAGAAAGCATCGAAGGTATGTCCGAGGTCAACATCCTCGGAGGAACTGAAAAAGAAGTTCAGATTATTGTCGACCCTCAAAGGCTTGCTCATCATGGCATCCCCATGACACGACTCGTTGGAGCGTTACGTGAAGGCAACTCCAATGCATCCGGAGGAGCCATTTCTTTGGGAAAACTGGATGTGCGTCTTCGCGCTGTGGGTCGCTTCTCTTCACCCGAAGCTGTCCAACGCATCGTGATTGGTGTGGGGGAGGAAGGAGTTGTCACCGTTGGCGATGTCGCCACCGTTAATGAAGGCTTCAAAGAAGCCGCCTCATTTGTCCGGACCAAGGGCAAGCGCGCCCTCGCTTTTAACTTTCAACGTGAACCAGGGTCCAACGTTCTCGACATCATGGAACGTTTGAAGTCCAAGGTAGAGGAGCTCAACCTACCAGGTGGTGTGCTTGACCTTCAGACTCAAAAACTTGGCCTCAAAGAGCCGCTTATCATGGAGTTGGCCTATGATGCAACTCGGTACGTACGCCAAGCTCTGAATAACGTGAATAACAACGTTTATATTGGGGGAGCTCTGGCAATCATTGTTCTTCTTCTCTTCCTTAGATCCCTGAGATCTGTCGGCATCATCGCCTTATCTATACCTGTTTCGATGGTCGGCGCCATCGTTCTTATGGTGATACTGGGCCGAACCGTCAACGTCATCAGCCTCGCTGGTATTGCCTTCGCCGTTGGAATGGTTGTCGACAACAGCATCGTTGTGCTCGAGAATATCTATCGACACCTCGAAATGGGAAAAAAACGTTTTGAGGCTGCTTACGACGGAACCGTCGAAGTTGCTGGAGCGGTTCTGGCATCGTCACTCACCACCTTAATTGTTTTTGTTCCTATCCTTCTTATCAGTGACCAAGCTGGCCAACTCTTTCGAGACATCGCCCTATCCATCATGACATCAGTGGCCTTCTCTTATGTGGTAGCCGTCACGGTCATCCCTTCGATTGCATCTCGCACCCTTAATGAAAAACGGTATCAGGGAGATTCTAATCAGGTAGACATCGACCCTTCTCAACCGAGCGAAGGGATTTATGAAGCCTTTCTCCTTTCTCTTTTTAAATCTACGTCCCTGAGAATCATTCTCGTCGCTCTCCTATCAGTTTTCTCAATTGCAGGCTCTGCGTTCCTCATGCCTGACCTTGATTATCTTCCCGAGGGAAACCGAAATGTGACCTTTGGCCCGATGCTCGTCCCTCCTGGACTCAACCTTGAGCAGCTTGAAAAGATGGGCCATCGCGTGGAAGAGGTCATCAAACCCTACTGGGAAAATGATGCTCCCCTACAACCCGTTCCCGTCCCGATGGCAGGAGGGATGATGGTAACTCCCACTCCTATTTCGAATTACTTTTTGGTTGGTGCTGGTGGCATCATGTTTCATGGCTGCATCAGTAGTGACGACCGCCGTGCCATCGACAACATACCTCTTCTCCAGCATGCTACACGCCCTGATATTCTGCCGGGGACGATTGCTTTCGCTTATCAGTTTCCGCTTTTTAGGATCGGCGGCGACACTGGTTCTGCTGTAAAAATCCATTTGACCGGATCTGACCTAGGAGAGATCACCCCCGCTGCCGGAGCTATGTTGGGCCACCTGATGGAGAACTACGGCCCTTGGTCAACCCGACCCAGCCCCTCCAACTTTAATCTCAAAGTCCAGGAACTGCAGGTTCGGATGAAAGACAAAGCACTCGCTGAAGCGGGTCTAACTCGACAGGATGTTTTCCAAGCTCTTCAAGTCGCCGGCGATGGTGTCTTCCTCGGAGAGTATCAAATGGGGGGAGACCTGGTTGACTTGAAACTTTGGTCGAATCAAAGGGACGAGGATTCCATCACTCGTCTAGATGAATTCCCCCTTGTCTCATCTCTAGGAAAAGCCCTACCTCTTTCCGAAGTTGCTGAGGTGATCTGGACGAGTGCTGCCGAACAGATCAAGAGAGTTGATGGACGTCGTGCCGTCAGCCTTGAATTTACAGGGCCTAAAGGAATGCCTCTTGAAACCGTCGTCAGCAATCTGCAGGACGCCATCGAAAACCTTCGTGCCGTTGGAGCCATTCCTACTAGTGTTGAAACTCATTTGGAAGGTGCTGCCGGCAAGCTCACAAGTATCCGCAAAGCCCTACTGGGAGACACAGACTTTAAGAGTTTTGTCTCAAGCTCTATGTTTCTTTCTTTCACAGCAGTTTATCTACTGATGTGTATTCTCTTTCAGAGTTGGTCTCGCCCTCTGGTGATCATGTTCACTGTTCCTCTAGCGACGTTCGGTGGCTTTCTTGGCTTATCAATGGTACATTACTGGAGTAGTGTTGATCGTTATATGCCAGAACAGAATCTCGATGTGCTCACACTACTGGGTTTTGTGATTCTCTCAGGAGTGGTTGTGAACAATGCCATATTGATTGTAGCTCAAACGAAGCAGCTACTCGACCGTAACCCCGATCTAGACCACCACAAAGCTATCGCCATGGCTTCTCAAAGTCGTATCCGTCCAATTTTTATGAGTCTTCTCACTTCCGTTGGAGGTATGTTGCCACTTGTCTTAAATCCAGGGGCTGGGTCTGAATTATATAGAGGGCTAGGTGCCGTTGTTGTTGGAGGCATGTTGCTTTCCACCTTATTTACTCTAATCCTTATCCCAATTCTCATGAGCCTTCTGGAAGATTTCTTATCGAAAATTGGCAACAAAAGTAAATTACTTGCTGTTGGGATCATCCTACTTTCTTTAACGGGCTGTGATTCTATCACTAAGAAAACTGAGGTGAACCTCGACAAGGACGTTGCCAATGAGCTACCAGGCGACTACCATAAACCTTTATTGCCCACCAATGAAGGGATTTCACTTTCCCCATGGTGGGCTGGTTTTCAGGATCCTCTCCTCAATGAATTAGTCGGAAGTTTCCTTCAGAATCACCCCAGTGCAGAATTATTCGAAGCTCGCTTAAAAGAAGCTGAAGCCAGATTGGGCCGTGAGCGACTGGAGTATTTCCCAAGTACGTCTATCTCAGCTTCAATCGTGAAGGAAAATAATGTTCTTTTTGGACGCCAAAATGACCGCCTTTGGTCTTCTCAAGGTGACCTTAGGTGGCAGTTGGATTGGACCGGGAGAGTACGACATGCCATACGTTCCCAGTTGGCTCAACTTAGAGCTATTGAGCATGATTTTATGGATTGGAAAGTAGGAGCCCATATTTCACTCATCGAAAATCATCTCACGGTCCGATCTCTCCGACAGTCCCTACTCCTCCATGACAAAATGATCGTTCTAGCAAAAAAGAATCTCAAGATGGAAGAGAGTCTATTTAAAGCTGGAAGATCTGACCGCAGTCTGGTTCTAAGACGAAAAGCAGAACTTGAGAATCTTCGCCAACAGGGCGATAACCTAACTTTCGCCATGGACCTAGCAAGAATGGAAGTTGAATCTTGGTCTGGATTAGAAAGCGGATCTCTTACAAAAGCTTATGCTGAGCCCTTTTCGTTAACGAATCCTGCTCATCAAGAATTGGGGGTGCCTCTTCAACTCTTAGAACAGCGTGCCGATCTTAGAAGAGCTGAAGAACAGGTATTCATTGAAGCTGCGGCTCTAGATATTGCCAAGGTTGAGGTCTTGCCTTATCTTGAGTTCACTGGATCTATTTCGTGGTTCGCCCCTCGAGTTGGAGACCTTTTTGAATCCAACTCAAAAGGTTTCCAGTTTGGTCCGGGTATAAGATGGAGGTTGCTCGAATTGCCTCGAGTCATGCGCGAAAGAGCGGCTCAGCGTTCTAGACTCGACCAGGCCGTTGCCCTATATCGACAGAATGTCCGGGAGGCTGTCCTTGAGGTCGAGAAAAGTCTAGCTGATTTTCATGTGCATGACAAGTTGTTGAGATCTCACGAAAGAACTGTCAATTTTAGAAAAGATCTCGCTCAACGTTCGCTCGACCTGAACCGTGCTGGGCGCATTGCCAGTCGCGAGTTCTTAAGAGATGAAATGGCCCGACTTGAAGCCATGATGCATCTTGAAAAGTTTCAACTAGAGCTATGGATTAGAGAGCTTCGAGTGTACCAAGCTCTGGGTGGCTAATCCCTTATATCTACACCCCCCTAAGCCTAAGCCCTCATCTCATCTGAGATCCAGACTCTCAACATACACCTCAACCCCGCACCTCTTTAATCGGACCTTTAAATCCTTTACAGTGCCCAGTTTGAGATAAACTGTATTAAGAAGATATATTTATCCGATGATTGGTGCCTACGATGAAAGACCAAAACGCCTGTATTCTGGATGGGAATGAAGCCGCGGCCTCAGTGGCCTATCGCTTGGTAGAAAACGTAGCCATCTACCCCATCACACCTTCATCGCCCATGGCAGAGCACTGTGACGAATGGGCGTCAAAGGGACAGACCAACATCTGGGGCACCGTTCCTGACGTCATTGAAATGCAATCCGAAGGAGGTGCAGCAGGAGCTATGCACGGAGCCCTCCAAGCAGGGAACATGACCACGACCTTCACAGCTTCCCAGGGTCTGCTCCTGATGATTCCCAACATGTACAAGATTGCCGGTGAACTCACCGCCATGTGTATGCACGTGACCGCACGTTCCCTCGCTAGTCATGCCTTATCGATTTTTGGAGATCATTCCGATGTCATGGCTTGCCGCCAAACTGGTTTTGCTCTCTTGGCATCTGCTTCAGTTCAAGAGGCCCATGACATGGCTTGTGTGGGGCACATTGCAAGCCTCGAAACCAGAATTCCTTTCCTTCACTTTTTCGATGGTTTCCGAACTTCTCACGAGGTCAACACCTTCTCCAAACTCAGCGATGCTGATCTTAATACTATGGTCAATGAAGAGACCGTCTTCGAACACCGACGTCGAGCTTTATCACCCGATCACCCAACCATACGAGGAACAGCCCAGAACCCCGATGTTTTCTTCCAGGCAAGAGAATCCATCAATCCATTCTATGATCAAGCTGCAGAGATTGTCCAAGAGGTCATGGACCGACTCAACCAGGTCACGGGACGAGCTTATAAACTCTTCGACTATGTGGGAGCACCTGATGCTGAAAAAGTTATCATCATTATGGGGTCGGGGGCCGAAACCGTTGAGCAGACCGTGGATTACCTTAATCAACACAATGCTAAGGTTGGCGTATTAAAAGTTCGCCTTTATCGTCCCTTTTCTGCTAAGCATTTCCTGGCTTCACTCCCCCCTAGCGTGAAGTCCATTGCCGTACTCGATAGAACCAAAGAACCCGGCGCTACAGCTGAACCCTTACATCAGGATGTCTTAACCGTTTTGCAGCAGTCACAGCAGGCAGGAAAACTCAATAAGATCCCCATGGTCATCGGTGGACGCTATGGTCTGGGATCAAAAGAGTTCACCCCCGCTATGGTCAAAGCAGTTTTCGAAGAGCTAGACAAAGAAATGTCAAAA
>Ga0233432_10001196_pt1 | contig 25208 bp, 24 predicted proteins | sample SI_122_August201_6_FD_179870 | JGI IMG/M metagenome (GOLD analysis project Ga0233432, IMG submission 179870) | Seawater microbial communities from Saanich Inlet, British Columbia, Canada - SI_122_August2016_10_MG | ecosystem: Environmental > Aquatic > Marine > Inlet | place: Canada: British... | reverse complement strand
TTGTGTATATTTTGGGTTATGCATGTAGTCGGATCGATTATCGCGCGGGTTGGAAGCAAGCGACTGACCTATAAGAACCTGTTGCCGTTCCAGGGTAAGCCTTTGTTGGGTTTGGGGATAGAGATTTTGAGAGGAGCGAGCCGAGTAGACGAGATCGTGGTTTCAACGGAAAGCGAGCTGATTACCCGGGTCGCATTGGAATTCGGAGCGACTGTTTTGTGTAGGCCAGAAGCGTTGGAGGGGGACGATGTGCCCTCGGTTCCAGTCTTTCAGCACATCGTCAGTCATCACCCCTGCGATATTCATGTTAATTTCAATATCAACTTCCGGCTTTGCGATCCATTGGTGATTAATCGTGCGGTTGAATTGGCTATCCAAAACGGCGAAGCGCTTTCCAAACCCTATGCGGCATGGGCCCAGACTTCTGAATGTCTCGAGAACTATAGAGATACGATAAATATCTCGGCTCACCAGCATGGATTCGAAGATAGTCGTGCCGGTTTGATAGACATACACACTTTTGAAGATTTACTTGAGACTTACCGACTGAAACAAGGCGAAGCCCCTGAGGGGCTTCCTCAGGTTTTTTCCTTCGAATCCATTCAAGGAGGGGGTTCTGGAAGTCGATATACTACACAGAGGACGTTCTCCATTCGATCCGAGAAAACTACTCGTTATGATTCCTACTGAAAACGAACATTATCCCAATGCCGCCAAAGCGATTTTGGCGTTATTCGCCATTTTTATGGTTGTGGGTCCGTTGATGCTGCAAAGTGCCGATAAGAAAACTCGGGGGCATTTTACGGCTCGCGATGGGCGTTCCATGCAAGAGAGCGTTGGAACTCAGGAGCAAAAGCCGGCTCCGGTCGATCAAGTTTTTGAGATTGCTCAGAAGGCTCAATTGAATGGCGAAGCGGTTCATTCGGTGAAGGCAAAACGTTGGTACAATCCATCCGGATGGCGTTCGCCTTTTGGTAGTAAGAATTCTAAGTCCGCCCAAAAAATACGCGAAAATGAGGCGATTCTTAGGGCTGAATTGGAGAAGCGAATTGAGGCGGAGGAGCTCCGGGCTCAAAAGGAGCTATATAGGCGAATTAGCGAGGAAGAGAATCAAGCGCGACAGGAATTAAGGAAACGCCTTGAAGAAGAGGAGCGTAACGCCTTAGTCGCTCGCAAAGTTAAATTGGAAGGCAAACAAGCTGTTCCGCGCAAGGTAAGTCCATGGTATAGTCGATCTGGATGGCGTTCTGCGTTCCCAAAACAGGAAGGAAAATTCAAAGGATATTTGGCTTATAATGAGCCGTTACCGCTGCACTTTTCGAACGAGTACATTCTTAGCGATCAGTCTTTGTCACCGGCTTTGCCTGAATTGACTATGATCAATGCTAGTCAAGAACCTCTGATTGTGGAGACGCGTCTTTCAGAGCAGGAGATTCATCGAAACGAATTGCTGCGCCAAGTGATAGTCAAAATGGATCCGTACACGATTGTATCGGGCGGGATCGATACTCGCATTCCTCGACCCAATATCGCCGGGCCGCGTTTCGAAATGGAAGAGAGTTCGGATACAGTAGTTCGCCCTGACGAAGTTTTGATTTTCTTCGAGAATCAGCGCGGGGAAGGAAGCCGAAGAACGATCGTGCCGTTTTCGCCTGCCTTGCCTGCTCAGCAATCACCGATCGATAGTAAAGCGGGATATCGCATAGAAAAATGAAGCCTTACCGACAAATGAATTTCTGGATAGCAAATCCAGGCCTGAATAATTTTCTAGGTCTCGCATTGGCGTGTTCGATATCAGTCGTATCTATTGGTTCTCCACCCCCGGTTGACGACCATGCGCCTGCACCAGTGGCACCTTATGGGGAAGATGGGGAAGATGGGGAAGATGGGGAAGATGGGGAAGATGGGGAAGATGGGGAAGAAGGAGCCGAGCTAGAACCTCGAGAAGATCGTGTAGTGATTATCGAGCCCAAGAAGATCTTGGATAAGCAAGCTGCTTCTGCCGAAATTCTCAAATATATGGAGCTAGCAAGCTCGCTATGGCGTAGTGGCGATCATGAATTGGCGGAAGAGTATTTTTCGGCGGCGCTGGGAGCTCCGGCTCGTTTACCTGAAAAGGAGAATGTTCTTTTTGCTATGGGCGAACTGTATCGTGAATCCGGAAAGCATCCGAAAGCTGCAGCGGCTTACGAGCGTTTGGTAGAGGAATTTCCAAATAGCCGCCGCGCTCCGATCGTCTTCATGGAGCTTGGACATTTGTATCGAGAGATGGGCGGATTGGAGCTTGCGATTTCGAAGTATTACATGGTGTTGAATTCTTCGTTGAATGCATCGGTGGATCAGGTCGAAAAATTCCGTAGGCTTTCCTTGAAAGCAAAAATAGAAATTGCTAAAACGCATATGGACCTCCTCGATTTCGAGGAAGCGTTTCGCCAATACGATTTGTTGTCGCGTCTGGATCTAGACCCTATCGAGCACCGCAGCGTTCGGTATCGAGTGTGTCACTTGTTGTATAACATGGGCAGCTACCAACAGGCGGTTTCGAAGTTAAAGCATTTCTTGGAGGAATACAAAGTGAGCCCTCAATCGCCTGAAATAAGGTATTTGCTGGCGAAGTCTTATGAAAAGCTGAATCGCAAGCCAGATGCTTTGCGCGAGGTTGTTTTGATCCTTAAGCGTCAATCGAGCCCGGATACGGCATTGGATAACGATGGGGATTATTGGAAGCAACGTATGGGCAATGAACTGGCCAATGAATTCTATCAGCAAGGCGACTATCGCAGCGCACTCACGATTTACCAATCATTGGCGAAGTACAATGCGACTCCAAATTGGCGCTGGCCCGCGATTCACCAGATCGGGCTTTGCTTCGAACGCCTAGGCCTGCCGGAGAAGGCTGTGATGGCGTATCAGGAGATTTTGGATCCGGAAAACGGAGACTTTGGAGATCAGGAATTGGACGCAGGAATACTATCGCTTCGCGAGATGGCGAAATGGAGGCTTGATCACTTGAATTGGGAAGGCGATCTTGTTGCGAGACTCAACGTACTTGGAGCGCGATAGATTATGGAGCCCGAACAAATGGAACGTATACTCAAGGAGCACATTCGCTTATGCTCGGACTTGCACGATCTCTTTATCGAAGAGGGAAAAATCATGCGTTCGACAGGGACGGCTCCGGACGAGGATTTCTTGAAAAAGAAGCAGGAATTTCTTCCTGCTTTGGATAAAGGTTTGGAACTTTTGCAGCGTATCAACGAGGACCCTACGGCATTCGACCGCTCGGTTGGACCACTTGTAGAGGAAGCCCGCTCTCAGGTTATGAAGCTGATGATGCTCGATCGCGAGAACGAACGTTTATTGCTGAAGACGTCGCTACCTCCGAAGATGAAACAGGCTTACGGCAAGGCAGCTGCCGGACAAGTAGCCAAGGCTTACAGCAAGTACGCGAAGGGCTGATTTCAGCGAATCGCGTTTAAAGGGCGTGGGCCCGAATTAGTTGACCGCCTCGAAAGGCACGTCGACGGAACCTTCGACCAGCTCGACGAGTTCCTTGATGTTGAATGGCTTCGCGAGAGTTGCGATGAGGTTGGAATACTTAAGGTGTTGGGCCTCTTCGTGGAAGCCGGAGACGATGATGAATTTCGTCTTGATGTTCTGCCATCCGGAAAGGAATTCGAGGACCATTTCTCCGGAGAGGCGCGGCATCTTGAGATCCAAGAGGACGACGTCGAATTGATGGTTCGGGTCCGAGAGCAAGGATACTGCATTGTGTCCGTCACAGAGAACGGAAACGTCGTGCTGTTCTCCGAATACGGTGAAAAGGAGAAGGCGGATAGCTGGGTCGTCGTCGACTATTAGAATCTTCATATTACGAGGAGGGATTTGATTGGACTGCTTAGTTGGCGCCGCCATTGACGGGGGCCTTTCTCTAGATCGGATATTTGGAGGAATGCTCTATAGCATTGTTCAAAAGGAGGGCGGCTTTATCAAAGGATTTACACCTTAATTATCTCCTAGTAAAGAAGGTTTGTTTGCCGCTTGGATTGCGGGTAGGATTGGGTTGCCGCTCTCGATCAGAGATTGGTTTACCTGGCCGTAGAATTTGCGAACTTCGGCTTCCATGATGCGAGTGGTTTCGCGGATCGCGCTAAGGTCGTGATTCTCAATCCATTGTTTTTCCGTGATTGTTTGGAGGAATTCGATTTTCTCGGCGAGAGTGGCGAGTGCGTTCAAACTGGTGGTCAGTATGGGAACGTCAGCTAGACTTGGCGTGGTTGATTGAGAGGTCGCTGGCGTGACAGTCGGTTCGCTGGCTGGCAAATCGGGAGCGAGTGTTTTGCCAGAGAGGTCTTTGACCGTTTCGAGGAGAGCCCGATAGTTGAAAGGCTTGGGGAAAATCTTGTTGGCTCCGAGGCGATTGAATTCCTTTTCCGAATCCGAGTTGAGATATCCGGTCAATACGATAACGGGTACTTCTGGGTGAGCCTTTTTAATTGCAGCGATTACTTCGAGGCCGTCGCGTTTGGGCAGGTGGTAATCGAGGATTACAAGATCAGCCTTGTTTTTCAGGCCCTTGTCGATGCCATCTTCTCCGTTGTCGGCTTCGTCGATGTTGAAATCGCCTTTGAGGACTTCACGCACGACCATGCGGAGGGCTGGATCGTCTTCGACTAATAGAACGTTCTTTTTCATCTTAGTTTGCTGCTGCTGAATTTTTAAAAATTAGGTTTTGGCGAGTGACGTTGCGGATTTGCTCGGAACCGAGCATTTCGCGCCCGGCAAAAAGAATAGCGATTGGAATGCCGTTGTTTGCTCGGATCGGGTACTTGGATCCGCGAAGCCATGTATTCCCCAATGTAGCGATATGAGTTCACGTACGTGATGCTTGGGGGGGGCAGCTTTCGATTACGTCCCGGTCGTCGTTTGATGCTAGAGCGGCGGTTTCGAGGCCAAATTTGGTTGTCTCGAGTCGGCGTTCGATTGGAGATTGGTAAGGGGAAATGATTCTGCGTCCGGATTGATTTAGAAAGAAAATCTCATCGCGGTTAAAATAGGTGAATACGCAGTAGTTGAGGTCATCGAGGGTCGATACGTTGGCTTGCAGGAGCTGATCCGCGTTTTGGTTAACGAAGTTGACGGTATCGATTGGGGAATCGAGGGCTTCCGGCATGGATGCTTGAAGCAGTTTTTCGTAGTCGGGCATAGAGATTGGCCTATAGGCAGGCATGTATATAGAGTAAAACGGCGCCGAAGGGGATATCCTTTAGCGAAAACTGCTTAAGGTCTATGGGTGTAGCAGCTTATTTCTCGGGGGTTGCCTTGCCTATTTTGAATAGACTGGGAATTGGGCGATACGATTTTAGCTGGAACGAGAGATTCGGAATGAAATACACCAATTGAATACAGCGTCTAGTTGACACATGGCTCGAGAGATTTGAGCGCTTTTTCGAGGCGGAAACGTCCTTCGAGCACGGCTTGCTCTAGCTTGGTTTCCTCGATGTGGAAAACGTCGGGATTCATTTCGAGCGCCCAAGCGTCACGTCCGTCATTGCATCCAATGACCGATGCACCCCAATTGGCTATTTGGAGAGCTCCTGCGAGTTCTTTGAATTTTCCAGCGCTGTGCGGATCGTATTGATAGTGAATCGGTAGATAGACCTCCTCCGAGAATCCCCATTGCTCGAGCATCTTGGCTCCGGCCTCGGCGTGATTGAATCCGAGGCTAGCGGCTTCAGCAGCGTTTACGGCGATTAGCTCGCTTTCTACCTTGTGGAAAATCTTCGCTTAGCGGTCGCCGCATCGTTGGTGCAGAGCGAGTTTTCCGATATCGTGCAGTAGGCCCAAGGTGTAAGGAAGGCCTTCGAGGTCGGTGAGCTCTGCCGCGATGATGTCCATGATTAGCGCAACGGCGAGGCTATGTCGCAAAAGGCTTCCTTTGTGGATATCCATGCTGGTTGGTTCCTCTTCAAGGTATTCGCCGCTGGAGACTAGGTTTACGATACGATAGATTTCGTTGATGCCCTAGCATAGAGATCGCGTCGCCAAGGTCCGTTACGGGCGAAGGTGGAGAATTGGCACCGCTGTTGCTCAGTCTAAGGACGCCAGTGACGATTGCCGGTTCGGATTGAATGAGCTAGACAATGTCGCTGGCATCGGTGTCGGTGTCTTTCATGATCTCCACCAATTTGGGCAGAACTGCGGGTGCGGGAGGCAAAGCTTCCAGGTTGTTTACGAGTTCGGATAAAGTCATGCTAAGCTGAATTTTGAGACTCCAGTGGGCTTTTTAAGCTCAACTTCGCTAGTGGCGTTTATCTATTGCCTATGGTGCAATTCGCGTGTCGCAAATTGTGCTTTGGCTAGCGAAATACCATCAAACGTTGCGTGATCGGGTTCGCGAAATCGTGCTCCATTATTTTGGAGATGATGCCTTGAGTGAGGCGTCGATCTTCTGGAATCAGAAGCAATCCAGAAGGACTGTAGATTCCTTTGGCTAGCACCATTCCCGGTTCGAGTTCGGAGAGAGTCAACTCTCGTATTTTCTTGGGAAGATTGGTCAGATTCGAGCTCTTCATGAAGAGCCGAACGGCTTCCGGATGATAAGATTTTCCAGATTCTCGGATGATCTGTTCTAGGGCTTGATCCTTGGGTAGCGTACTTTCGACAAAGCCGACGGCAACTGCGAGGTGCCGGGCGGGAATGGGAATGCTTTCGCGAGTGAGTTTGTCTGGGTAGCCTCGTCCGTCAAAGCGTTCGCGATGGGCTCGAATTGCGAGGCCTACGTCTTTGAGTGTATCGACGAATCCAGCTAGGGTTTGTCCGTAGACAGGGTAGTGGCGAATGAGCGTTTGCTCTGGTTCGTCTAAGCTTTGCGGGTCGTTTAGGCTTTTCGTAAGTAGGTCTCGAGGTAGCCCGATTTTTCCCAAATTGTAGAGCCAGGAGCTGACGGCGAGCACTTCCTTGTCGCGCTTTGAGAGTAAGTCTGATTTGGCTATTTCACGACAGATGGAGACGACCGATTTTGTCTGTTCGCCAAGGATTGGGTGGAAGGCTTCGATTAATCGAAAGCAGATTTCGAGAGAATGGCCGAAATTCTGTTCAAGTGCCTGGTTCGATTGGCTTAGGTTCTCGGATTGTTGTTCGAGATCCCTGATCTTTTCTTCCAAAGCTGCGTTGGATGACACAAGCTTTTCGTTGAGCTCAAGGGTGTCGGCGCTGAGCCGTTGGTTGGCTTCGACAAGTGCGTAGCGCTGGACGGCATTGTCGATGGTCGCCAGCACTTCTTCTCTAATCCAGGGTTTTGCGAGGAAACGGAAAATTTCGCCTCGATTTACAGCTTCGATTACAGTGTTCAGAGTGAGGACTCCGGTGATGAGGATGCGGGAGGCGTTCGGTTGGATTTGCTTGCACTTGTCCAGAAACTCCAAGCCGGTCATCTCGGGCATGCGGTGATCGGAGATGATGGTCGCGAACTGAGTATTCTCGAGGGCTTCCAAAGCTTCTTTGGCACTGGTGTAGGCCCGGACCTTGTAGCGTTCGCGCAGAAGGGTCTCCTTCATCGCCAGAAGGACGACTTCGTCGTCGTCGAGCACGAGGATTTCGCGCGATCTCGTTTCGGATACTCGCATAATGATCGTAAGCTAGCCTAGCTGAAGTGCTTGGACAGCTTTTTCAAGAGCCCATTTGGTTTCGAGGCTCCCGAGGCCAGCAGGCCGCATTGGCTTTGGATGCGTTCATCCATCGATTCTAGACTATCGTCGAGGGCGATTACGGCGAGTTTAGGAGACGAGGCTTCTTCTGAAAGCGTAGCGATAAGCGGGTCGAATTTTTCGTCAAGGGAGCTTTTGAAAACAAGTATGCCATCTAGGTCTTCGCGAAGTTCCTTTAGGTCGAGGAGGAGCTGGTGGGTGTCGATGTGGATGCGGAATTTCCAATCGGCACTCCGGATCGCATTGACGAGCGGGTGGCGAGTGGTGTCTTCCCAGCTGTAAATGAGAATAGTCGGCTTACGCTTGGGTTGGACGGATGGGGCTGCCGCGTCTTGGGGGTAGGTCGTCGGAGTCGCAGGGATCGTTTCGGAAAGATTCGCCAGCGGGAGGTGCATCGTGATAGAGGTACCTTCTCCGAGAGCGGAAACGATCGTCATGTCTCCGCCGAGCTCTTCGGTGAATCGTTTTACGATAAATAGACCCATGCCTACATGGCTTTTCGGGTCTTTCGTCGTGTAGAACGGGTCGGCGACTTGTTTTAAGTGGCGCTCCTTGATTCCGTGTCCGTTGTCTTTGAATTCGATTTGGGCGGATCGATTTGGATTGTCGGAATCGGGGTTGCTGGTAGCTGCGCAGCTAATGGAGATGCTGGGTTTGTCGTTGGCAGCGTCGCTGGCGTTTGAGACTAAGTGAAGGATCGCTTGTTTGAAGCGATTGGCATCCAAGCGAGCGGGTAGAGATTCGTCGCTTAAGTTGAATATGAGCTCAACGTGCTGGGGCAGGATAGCTCGTATGTAGTCTTCTTGTTCTTTGATGAGTTGGGGTATCTCGAAGTAGCTGGCCTCTCCATCGGTCATGGAAGTAAGAGCACGGATTTGCTTGGTGATCTTTTGAGCGCGAATAGAGCTGTCGCGAATATGGATCATCGCTTCGGTCATCGTTTCCGCGTCTGATCCGGGAACGGCATAGAGTTCGCTCAGCGAGAAAATCCCAGCGATCATGTTGTTGAAGTCGTGGAGGAATCGCTTGGTGAGCGTGGTGGCAACTTCTTTCCAAGATCGTTTGACGAGAATATCCATTGCTTGGATTCGAAAGGAGTCGTCGATGATTCGCCCCAGGTAGCCGACGAGTTCATTCTCGGAATTGCGTAGGGGCGTAACGTAGTCCTTGACCGGAAGCCAGCTGCCTTTTTTCGAGGTATCGAGTCGGTAGACGATCATGGCTTCGTCTCCGCTTTCGCCTAGCTTTTCGATGACGGTTTTATATTGAGGCCGGTCTTCGGCGCAAACGAGATTTGACCAGGTTTCTCGTTCGTTTAAAAGCGTTTTGAACGATTGGGGCATAAACTCGAACGCTTTGTTCGAAAGGTAGCGAATCGTGTGGGATTTCGCATCGATCAGGTAGCAAGCGCCCGGGCCGTTTTCGATTAGGGCTTCGAATTGGCGGTCGCCCGTTTCGAGCCCTTGGATGCAGACAAGGGCCTCGCCCAGGGTGGCGCAAATCGACGGTTCTTTCGGGATGGTTTGGCTCAAAATCGTATGGATGATGGCGCGGATTGATTCGCACGCTTCCGATGGGCAAGAACCTTAGAAGTCATTTGCTGGGATGCAATGCTCGAACCAGCAATATTGGGGGAGATTTTCGGGTGATTCTGAATCTCCGATGCTTGCCGTTATCTTTCAGGCAATCGGTAGATCGCGAGTTTTATGGTTTCGTAGGGGTGATTAAACCCGGCGAGGCTTTCGACGTGGCCTATTAGTAGGTAGCCTCCTGGCACGAGATTCTGAGCGAGCCGCCCGACCAAATCTTCTTGGTTTTCGCGATCGAAGTAGATCATCGCGTTACGGCAGAAGATGATTTGGAATTTCGCTTTCCAGGGAAAGCTGTTGGAGAAGAGATTGAGGCGATGAAAGTTCAGCTTTTTGCGGAGCGTAGGATGGATGCGGTAGTAGCCGGCCATTTGTTGCTCGCCTTTTTGGAAGTATTTGCGGCACCATTCCGGTTGTACCTGTTCGAGACGATTTTTGTCGAAAACGGCCTTGGATGCGATTCGAACACGTGGTGTGGATATGCTCGGATCAGTGGCAGAGTACTTGAGCTTATTATTGCGACGCTACGAATCTTAGATCGCTCGTTATTGAACAAACTTAAGCTAGCGACGCCTTCGTTTTGTCTATCGAGCGTCATTTATCCGAATTGCCGATTTTTGTGCCATTGGTTCTTTTTGAGTGGCATTTGACACCGGGCTCGCTTGATTGTCCGAGATTGAAGATCAATCCTATGCCTACGAAGAACACAGCTACTTTGTCTGAGACTGAAAAAGGAGTTCGTATCCGCGAGCTGCTCTCGCAACGCATTCTTTTTTTGGATGGAGCGATGGGGACGATGATTCAGCGCTACAAGCTGAATGAGGCAGACTTTCGAGAGGGACGATTCGAAGACCATCACATCGACCTGAAAGGGAATAATGAGCTGCTCGTGTTGACCCGCCCGCATGTGATTACGGAAATTCATAAGGCTTTCTTGGCCGGCGGAGCCGATATCATTGAAACGAATACGTTCAGTTCGACGAGCATTGCTCAGGCGGATTACGAGCTCGAAAGCATTGTTTACGAACAAAATGTGACTGCTGCTCGCTTGGCGAGGCGAGCGGTGGACGAGTTCGTCGCGGAGAACCCGGATCGGGAATGTTTCGTTGCCGGCGCTTTGGGGCCGACGAATAGGACGGCATCGCTATCGCCTGACGTGAATCGTCCGGATTATAGGGCGGTTTCATTCGACGAGCTTAAGGATGCCTACGCGGAACAAATCCGTGCGTTGGCGGAGGGCGGAGTAGATCTCTTTTTGCCGGAGACGGTTTTCGATACGTTGAATCTAAAGGCCTGTATTTACGCTCTCGAAGAGTTTTTCGAAGAGCGAGGCGAGCGTATTCCGGTGATGCTGAGCGTTACCATTACCGATGCGTCGGGCAGGACGCTGTCAGGACAGACTGTCGAAGCATTCTGGAACTCAGTCGCTCACGCCAAGCCTTTGAGCGTGGGCATCAACTGTGCGTTAGGGGCGCAAGAAATGCGGCCTTACATCGAGGCCCTGTCGCGCTGCGCGGATTGCTTCATTTCGTGCTACCCGAATGCGGGACTGCCGAATCCGCTTAGCGAGACCGGTTACGATGAATTGCCAGAAGATACGGCCCGCTTCGTTGAGGATTTCGCGGCGAATGGTTTCGTGAATATTATTGGCGGTTGTTGCGGCACAACTCCCGAGCATATTGCCGCGATTGCTCGCAAGGCAAGCGACTATGCTCCGCGAGCCATACCGACGATCGAGCCGGCAATGCGGATTAGCGGATTGGAGCCGTTTGAAGTGAAAGGCGAAAAAGCGCCGTACGTCATGGTCGGCGAGCGAACTAACGTGATGGGTTCTCCGCGTTTCAAGCGTCTCATCAAGGAAGATAAGTTTGAAGATGCTTTGGCGATTGCTCGGCAACAGGTCGAGAACGGCGCGAATATCATCGATATCAATTTTGACGAAGGGTTATTGGATAGCGAGGCTTGCATGACGCGTTTCTTGAATCTGGTGGCTTCCGAGCCGGAGATTTCCAAGGCTCCGATAATGATCGATTCTTCCAAGTGGTCGGTTATCGAAGCGGGGCTCAAATGCGTTCAAGGCAAGTGCGTCGTCAATTCGATCAGTTTGAAGGAAGGCGAAGCGGTTTTCCTTTCCCAAGCGGCAAAAGTCATGCGTTACGGCGCTGCGGTTATCGTTATGGCTTTCGATGAGGATGGGCAAGCTGCGAGTAAGGAAGACAAAGTACGAATTTGCGAACGAGCTTACAAATTACTTCGTTCGGAATTGGACTTTCCGCCGGAAGATATCATTTTCGATCCGAATATTCTTACTGTTGGAACGGGTATTGAAGAACACAATACATACGGAATCGACTTCATTGAAGCGACGACGGAAATCAAGCGGCGTTGTCCTCTAACTCGCGTGAGTGGTGGAGTTAGCAATATATCTTTTTCTTTTCGCGGTAACAATGTCGTGCGCGAGGCAATGCATACGGCCTTCCTTTATCACGCGATTCGCGCGGGAATGGATATGGGTATCGTCAACGCAGGCATGCTAGCGGTTTACGAAGATATCGAGCCTACACTGAAGGATTTGGTAGAGGACGTGTTGTTGAATCGGAATCCTGACGCTACGGAACGCCTGGTAGACTACGCAGAAACGGTGAAAGGTACGGGCAAGGTCAAAGAGGAAAAGACCGAGGCCTGGCGCGAAGGTACCGTTGAAGAGCGGCTCTCGCACGCTTTGGTGAAGGGGATCATCATGCACATCGATGATGATACGGAAGAGGCACGTGAAAATCTGCCACGTTCTTTGGACGTAATCGAAGGACCGTTGATGGACGGGATGAAGGTTGTCGGGGAATTGTTTGGCGCCGGAAAAATGTTTTTGCCGCAGGTTGTCAAATCGGCCCGCGTAATGAAGAAGGCTGTAGCTTATTTGACACCATTCATGGAGGCGGAGAAGGCTGCGAACAATATGGTCAGCTCTCAGGTGAAAATCGTAATGGCGACGGTGAAGGGCGACGTGCATGATATTGGCAAGAATATCGTGGGAGTGGTATTAGCGTGTAACAACTACGATGTCGTTGATTTGGGGGTGATGGTTTCGTGCGATAAGATTTTGGCTGCGGCTCGTAAGGAAAAAGCGGATATCATCGGACTGAGTGGCTTGATCACGCCGTCGTTAGATGAGATGATTTACGTCGCTTCCGAGATGACGCGCGAAGGGTTAGAGCTACCGCTTTTGATTGGCGGAGCGACGACTAGCAAGGCGCATACGGCGATTAAAATAGCCCCGGCCTATGATGGACCGATTGTTCAAGTGCCCGATGCTTCATTGGTTGTTGGCGTGTGTAGCAAACTGCTTAGCGCGGAGCGCAAAGATGCGTTCGTTGTCGAATTAAAAGTGGATCAAGAGCGCTTGCGAAAGCGGCATGCGGAAGGAAATGCGAACTCCGCGCGTTTGTTGTCTTTGGATGAAGCTCGGGAAAACGGATTTACACAAGACTGGAAATCTGCTAGAATTGCGATGCCGGAATCGCTGGAGGCACGCGTGTTTGACGATGTCGATTTGAGCACAGTATTGGAGTATTTCGATTGGTCGCCGTTTTTCTGGACTTGGGGTCTGAAGGGTATTTTCCCGAAAATATTAGATCACAAGAAATATGGGGAACAGGCGGATGAGCTGTATCGCGACGCTCAAGGACTACTGAAGGATATTGTCGAAAATAAGCGCTTTCGTTTGCGAGGCGTGTACCGATTTTGGGCGGCTCAGTCGGATAGCGACGATGTGCACCTCTACAATGACGCCTCAATGAGCGAATCGCTTGGGAGCTTCCACTTTTTGCGTCAGCAAAAGGAAAAGGCTTCGGATTCGCCCTATTACAGCCTAGCGGATTTCGTGGCACCGCAGTCGAGTGGTCGCGTGGACTACTTGGGCGGTTTCGTGGTTTCTGCCGGAATGGAAGTCGAGGAATACGCGGAAACGTTTAAAGAGCGAAATGATGATTATCGGGCGATTATGATTCAATCGCTCGGTGACCGTTTTGCCGAAGCTTTGGCGGAGTATATGCACAAGCAAGTCCGCGACGAATGGGGATTCGGAGCTGACGAGGATCTCGATGTTGGCGCGATGATTAGCGAGAAGTATCAAGGCATTCGTCCTGCGGCGGGTTACCCGGCTTGTCCGGACCATACGGAGAAGGGGAAGCTGTGGGATCTGCTCGATGCGGAAACGAATACCGAAATTTCTCTGACGGAAAATTATGCCATGAATCCTCCTAGTTCAGTTTCCGGTTTATATTTTGGAAGCGCGGAAGCGCGGTACTTCAAGGTCGGGAAGATCGGCAAGGACCAGATCGAGTCGTATGCTAATCGAAAGGGAATCGAGGTTTCGGTAGCGGAGAAGTGGTTACAGCCGAATCTCGATTACAATCCGTAGAGGCGTTTTTGCAGGGCGTTTTTGTTCAGGGCCGTCCCTTGCTCCGTAACGCGATAAATAATCACTCTCAAAAACGCAGGGTGAGAGCTGGCTCGACGTAGAAGACTGAGGGTGGAGTCAATTCAATTTGATCGCTCGGTGATCATTTTGCAGCACGTGAATTGCGGAAAAGTTAACGGCGAAGCCAAAAATAGTGCAGCGGTTGGCCTCCGCCGCGATTGGCGTGCTCAATGCTAGTGTCGTTTGGGTTTTTGTTTCCAAGATGGTAGAAACTGTAGGACTTTTTGCAGGAGCAGCAAAACAGAGGTCGGCGTTAAGGGGTTTTTCGCCGGCCTCGCCTTTTTTGGCGAACTAGGCACTCTCGACTTCTTTGCCGGTGAGGGTTTTAATGAATTTCTTCATCGCCGGCGTAAGGACGCGACCCTTGCGATGCAGGATGGCGAGCGGACGGGTGAATCCCGATCCATTGAGAGCGACCGAAGCGAGGGTGCCTTGTTTGACTTCTTGGGCGACGGTAGCTTGTGGAGCGATTGCGATTCCCGCGTCGATCTCGACTGCACGTTTAACGGTTTCGATATTGTCGAATTCCATCACGGGTTCGATCTCGATTTTGTTGTCGCGAAAAATCTGGTCGATCGCTTTACGCGTGGGAATATCGCGATCGAAGCTGATGAATTTGTAGTCCTTGAGGGCGTCCACTTCGACAATCGATTGGTTTGCGAGTGGGTGTTCGGGATGGCAAATGGCGACTAGCCGATCTTCGCGAAAAGGGATCATTTCGATTTGGCGCGTTTTAACGGGAAAAGCGACAAGGCCGAAGTCGACCGAATTGTAAAGAATGTCCTCGTAGACTAAATTGGAACGCCGGTACTCGACGCGGACGTTAACCGAAGGAAAATCGGTCAGGAACTCCTTGATGTAAGGAGGAAGCTCGTGCAGTCCAATACTGTAGATGGTCGATATGCGGATCGTGCCGCTTATGACCTTCTTCATTTCCATCAGCTCGCTCATCAGTTTTTCGTAGACGTGAAGAATTTCCTTCGACGAGTTGTAGACGCGAGTGCCTTCGCGGGTAAGTTGGAATTGCTTTTGACTGCGGTCGATGAGCAAGGTATTGAAGTTTTTTTCCATAGCACGGGCTTGTTGGCTTACGGCGGATTGAGTGACTCCGTTGAGGCGGGCGGCTTTTGAAAAGCTTTTGGTCTCTACCAGGTCCGCGAAGATTTTGAAATTGTCTACTTGCATAGGGAAACGGTTGAAATGGAAATAATATTAGTATGTCTAATTTAGGTTAAATTAAAAGAGAAGACTCATTAATGTTTATTTCTTATCAAGAATTTGAGGAAAATCTAAGCCGAGTGCAGGCCTCGATCCTGGCTGCCGAGCAAAAATCGGGTCGTTTGGCAGGTTCGGTTAGATTGTTGCCGGTGACAAAGAACCACCCGGTGGATGCGGCTCTTTATGCTTTTCGCTCAGGCTTAAAATCAGTGGGCGAGAATAGGGTCCAAGAGGCACTTTCGAAAATGGATGACGCGGATAGCGCGATGGGCTGGGAATTGATCGGACCTTTGCAAAGCAATAAGGCTAAGAAAGTAGCGGAGTGCTTTGATCGAGTGCAGTCGGTGGACAGGGCTAAAGTGGCGAAAGCCTTGCAGCGGTATGCGTCGGAGGCGGAGCGAAATTTGGGTGTGTTACTGCAAATCAACGCAGGAGCGGATCCTAATAAATCGGGAGCTTCGCTCGAGGAGGCTTCGGCATTAATGGAATGCGCCTTGGGGCAGTCTAATTTGAAGATTGATGGGCTCATGACGATCGCTCCTTTGGACGATGATCCGGCCGTGGCACGAGCGTGTTTCGCTGCGTTGCGAAAATGCCGAGACCGCCTGGAGGCGTCTTTTGGCGTAATCCTACCGGAATTATCCATGGGGATGAGTGGCGATATGGAGGCGGCGATTCAAGAGGGTAGCACGATGGTACGGGTTGGAACGGCCCTGTATGGGAAGCGTGATTACGCGTGATTTCGTAGCTTCTCATGGAGGGAAAAACTAGGAATTCGATTACTCCTGCAGAATAGGATTGTCGAACGGTAGGGCCTTTGCAGGATGCCGCTAACGGTGTCAGGAAATAAACAACGGATTGTAGAATCGGAATCGCTTTATCTAAAAAATCGGTATCGCATTGGCGTCTTGCTCTACTTTCGGAGAGAAGATGGTCGGATCTTGCTGATTCGCCGGACTAAACGGCCCAATCGTGGCATGTGGTGCGCGATTGGAGGAAAGCTCGAAATGGAGACCGGCGAATCGCCTTTCGAATGTGCAATACGGGAAGCGTATGAAGAAGTCGGGGTGACGCTGACGGAATCGGATCTATCGATGCGGTGCATGCTCTCGGAAGAAAATTACGAAGGAACGGGTCATTGGCTGATGTTTTTGTTCGAGATCCATAGACGGCTCGCTTCTTTGCCCGAAGCGATAGACGAAGGCGAATTCGGTTTTTTCGAGTTGGAGGATTTGGCCGGACTCGGAATGCCGCCGCTTGATCGGTCGGTTGCTCTTGGGCGTATTCTAAATCCAGATGCGGCTTCATTTAGCGTTTTGAAGGCAGTCGAAGGCGTCGAGAACGACCCCGACCTTTTGGAAGTGACTCAAGTTGTGGGCACGCGAAACGCACTGAGATGATTTTGCTGATCGATAACTACGATTCGTTCACCTATAATCTTTACCAGTATTTGTTGATGCTGGATAAAGAGGTTCTCGTTCTGCGTAATGATAATGTGGATGTCGCAGAAGTCGACCGGATCGAACCGGAGCTAATCGTTGTCTCGCCGGGACCAGGCGGACCAGAGTCGACCGGAGCTTGCCGAGTAATTGTCGAAACGTTTAAGGGCCGTATACCAATTTTGGGGATATGTTTGGGGATGCAAGTTATAGCCCATGCTTTTGGCGCACGAATTGAGAAGGCTTTGGAGCCTGTGCATGGGAAGGTTCGAGTCATTCGGCATTCGGGTTCGGGTTTGTTCGAATCGTTAGCGGATCCCTTGAATGTGACGCGTTATCATTCTCTGATTGTGGAGCGAGCAAGTTTGCCGGATTGTCTAAGCGTAGACGCCGAATCGGATACTGGCGAAGTGATGGCGTTGTCTCATAAACGGTTACCGCTTTGGGGCGTGCAATTTCACCCGGAGGCGCTTTTGACGGAGGGAGGCATTTCTTTATTGGGAAATGCTCTCAAACAGGCGGACGCGTGGAGGAATCGGGAATGATGTATTCGGAGCGATTGGCAAGCTATGGTTCGAAAGAAGATATTCTTGGAGTTTTCCAGAAACGTCCGGGCTGCGTTTTCTTGGATAGCGGATCTCACCAGTATGGATTGGGGCGGTATTCAATTTTAGCCTGCGATCCTTTTAGAGAGATCATCGCTTGGGGAGGCCGAGTGGAAATCCGAGAAGGAAGTGGATGTCGGGTGGTTCAGGGAAATCCATTTGAGGTTTTACGCAAAGAGATAGCTAGGGAACGGATCTCGGACGAAGGTCTTTTTCCGTTCTATGGTGGGGCGATTGGTTACGTGGCTTACGATGCGGGCCAGATGCGGGAAAAGGAATCCGAAGTAGAAGCTCCGGATTTCCGTTTTGGATTCTATGATGGCGCCTTGGTGTGGGATCATGAATCGGGAACCTTGGATACCGTGGTGCGTTCGAGTTCGGGAAATTGGGAGGAGACTTTGCATAGGCTGAGATCGATGGTTGCGGAGGCTGGTAAAACCGGAAGGCAGTCGATATTCGAAGTTGGCGACATCAGCTCGAATTTTACGCGTGAAGTTTACATGGATCGAGTTCGCAAGACTCAGGAACTCATTCGCGAAGGAGAAATCTATCAGGCAAATTTGTCGCAGCGATTTCGAGCGAGTTTCGAAGGAAGCGGCTTGGCGTTGTATAGGCGATTGAAGAATTCGAACCCAGCACCGTATGCAGCGTATTTGAATTTTGGCGATGAAGAAATACTGTCTTCGTCCCCCGAAAGATTCTTTTATCTAAACGGTAGGGATATTAATACGAGGCCAATCAAAGGTACGCGGCCGCGGGGTAAATACGCGGAAGAGGAGGCGGCCTTTCGAAAGGAATTGGAAAGCTCTGAGAAAGATCGGGCGGAGTTGCTGATGATCGTCGATCTGGAGCGGAACGATCTCGGTCGGATTTGCGAGCCGGGTTCGATAGCGGTTAAATCATTGTTCGAGCTGGAGACTTACGCGTCGGTTATTCACCAAACGGCGACGGTTGAGGGGCGATTGAAGGAGGGGCTCGATGCGATTGATTGTTTTGGGGCTATGTTCCCTGGGGGGTCTATAACGGGAGCTCCTAAAATTCGAGCGATGGAGGTGATTGAGGAACTCGAGACGGGGCATCGTGGGGTTTACACGGGTTCGATCGGGTATATTGGTTTTGATGGTAGGGCGGATTTCAATATTGCTATCAGAACTTTGCGAATAGCGAATGGAGAATTGTCGTTCAGCGTTGGAGGAGGAATCGTTTGGGATAGCGATCCGAAATCTGAATACGAAGAGACTTTACATAAGGCAAAAGCCTTATTCGAAGCGTTGGGGGTGAATAGAAATGGCGACTAGTTTGATTATCGACGGGGTTCTCCAGGAGGGTAACAGTCTTTCATTGGAAGTTACGAGTCCGGGATTTACTTATGGTTTTGGCTTGTTCGAGTCGATTAAGTTCAAACGGAAGCGACCCTGTTTTTTCGATGAGCATTTCGAGCGATTGCAACGAGCAGCGAAAGAGGTGAGGATCGAGTTTGACTATACCATGGAGGAAATGCGTCAGCAGGCGATTCGCCTTTTCGAATCAAATCAGGCAGACGAGGGCGTTTTCAAAATTGTGGTTTCGAGCGGTTGGAAAGCTTCTCAGGTGGCAGTGTTCGTACGAAACGTTGGGCTGAACGCCGCACATGATCCGATACGTTTGCGCGTCTCGAATGTGGCGAAGGCTTCGAATGCATTTACGTCGCGGCGCAAGACTTTGAATTACATGGAAAACTGGCTCGAATTAAAGGAAGCTCAAGGTCATGGATTCGATGAATGCCTGTTTGCCAATGAATTGGGAAGCGTGACTGAGTGCTCCATGTCCAACGTCTTTTTCATAAAGGATGATGTTTTAAAGACCGCTTCGCTGGATTGCGGTCTTTTGGATGGAGTGATTCGAGGGAAATTACTTCGAATTGCCGAAGAAGATGGCATGCGGGTTGAGGAGGGTGCATATCGAATTGAGGAGATTGTTACAGCAGATGAGGCTTTCACAAGTAGCTCTGGCAAAGGTCTTGTAGGTATATCTGAAATACAAACCGATAGGCTGCACTCATTTCCAATTGTAGCGTCTCCAAGGGTTCGCCGATTGGCCGAGCGTTTGGCGGTTTTGGAGGAAGCGAGCCTAGGAGAGGATTAGAAAGATGAAAGAAGGTTTTTTGAAACTGGGGTCTCGCGATTGGGCGATTGGCGAACGGACGGGGATATTTGGAATATTGAATGTGACGCCTGACAGCTTTTCGGACGGAGGGCGTTTCGTTAGGATTGATGCGGCCCTAGCCCAAGCTCGACGAATGGTCGAGGAAGGGGCGGATGTGCTGGATATTGGGGGCGAATCGACAAAACCGGGATTCAAGGAGGTTTCGACGGAAGAGGAGATTGCCCGAGTCGTTCCTGTCATCGAAGCGATCGCGATCGATGAGTCGATGCCAGTAGTTTCGATCGATACGACGAAGGCTGCTGTAGCGAGAGCTGCGCTGGAGGCGGGGGCGGAAATCGTTAATGATATATGGGGATTGCAGCATGACCCGGAGATGGCGTCGGTGGTGGCGGAATTCGGGGCGAGTTGCGTGCTGATGCATAATTCGCTTGGAGGTTGGCGTCGTGACGGGGTTCTCGATTCGATTAGTGCTTCTTGGGAGGAGTCGGTTTCGTTGGCGTTTCAAGCTGGGTTGAGCGAAGATCGAATCATTTTGGATCCAGGTATCGGGTTTACCGATACTCGAGAACAGGATCTGGAGATAATCCGAAACCTTGGAGCGTTGAGATCGATTGGTTTTCCGTTGCTTTTAGGCGTTTCTAGGAAACGCATCACTGGAGAACCCTTTGGACTGGGACTGGATGAGCGACTGGAGACGACCTTGGCGACGACAGCTCTTGGAATAGGCGAGGGCATTGATTTCGTACGAGTGCATGATGTGAAGGAAAATGTCCGAGTCGCGAAGATGACGGACTTAATTACTCGAGGCTAAATGGATAAAATAATTTTGAATCGGATCGAACTCCTTGGAAAAATTGGCGTTTTAGAAGAAGAAAAGCGTAGAGCTCAGCGCTATTTGGTTTCGATTGTAATCAGGGCGGATATTAAGGTGGCCGGAAGAACGGATCGATTGGGTGAAACGATTGATTATGGCCATGTTTTCGAGATGGCGAAATCGCTGATGGACGTGAGCGATTGCGAGTTGATCGAGTGTTATGCGGAGTGTCTTGCAGGACAGATATTGACGACATTTCCAAAGGCGAAATCAGTAACTGTTGAAGTATTGAAACCGGATGCTCCAATTGAAGGTTCTTTCGAGTCGGTTGGTATCGAGATAACGAGGACGCAAGGTGACTGAAGCTTATCTAGGACTCGGGAGTAATCTGGGAGATCGATCGGGTCACCTCAAAGCAGCGGTGACTGGATTGGGTAGCGTTGATGGCGTTCGAATAAAGGCTATCTCTTCAATTTATCGAACGGAGCCGATTGGGTTTGTCGATCAAGATGCTTTTTTCAATGTGGTCGTTCGCGTCGAGACTGAACTCGAACCTTTGGAATTGCTCGAGCGGTGCTTGGAGATCGAGCGGAATCGAGGAAGAGAACGATTGGAGCGTTGGGGGCCTCGGACGCTGGATATCGACTTATTGGTTTTTGGAGACCGATCGTCAAGGGATGAGCGGCTTACGCTTCCGCATCCTTTGATTGCGGAACGCGCGTTTGTTTTGGTTCCATTGCTCGAGCTATGGCCAAAGGCCGAGATTGGTGGATTGAGTGTAAAGTCGTTCCTCGATAAGTTGGGGGCGGGTGGAGTCGAGCGTCTGATCGCTTTCGAAGATTGCGAAACGGTGGCGATCGTTGGAGCAAGTCTTAAGCCTGATCGCTATTCGAATCGCGCGCAGAGAATGCTTACTGATCTTGGGCATTCGGTGATCCCGGTTTCAGCTATTGGAGTGGACGTCCTTGGGGTAGCTGGTTATCCGAATCTCGAATCCTTCGGCGAAAAGGTGGATACGGTGACGCTTTATGTCGGACCAGCCCGCCAGGAGGAAATTATTGCCGAAATATTGGTATTATCCCCGAAGCGCGTTATCTTTAATCCGGGGACGGAGTCCGTTCAAAGCGAGACAACCTTAGAAGCTGCGGGGATAAAAGCGGAGCAGGCGTGCACGCTTGCCTTATTGCAGACAGGGCAGTTCTAGAAGGGCATTGAGGGGTGCGTTTCTCGGCGGGGTTGCGATTAATCCGCGATGACCCAGAAGTAGCTGTTGTCGGTGATTTTGCGAAAGCGTCCAGTTGAAAGGTTACCGTCGTCTATCAAGGCATCGGTTTTTGCGAATTCGCTTTCGTCGAGCGATGGATTGACGACGCCGATTCCGGATGTGATACCGCTGCTGAATTCTTCGTAGTCCCAATTACCTCCCATTGACGTGCCCGATTCGAAGAATCGTTTTGCGAAATAGCCAGCTAGCTCTTCGGGAAATACACCTGGAGTGGTGTCGGGAGGCCAGATCCCAGACTCCATGATGAATGTTTCCGAGGCGTTCGCGATGGTTTTGATATCTCTGGTAAAAGCAGTTACTCGGGATTTCTTAGTGACCTTGACGAAGGTTGGGATGGCCATGGCTGCAAGTAATCCGATAATTGAAACGGTAATCATCATTTCTATCAGCGTGAATCCGCGTTTTGCTTTCGAGTGGGTTCTCATGGTCTTCTTTAGGTGGCTCATCAGATTGAATGGGCGAATTGGGTTGGCCTATGATCGCAGGTTAATTCGGTCTATCTATTTACGGACGGAAATCGACTTGCTGTTATAAAAACGGCAAAATTTACCCTAAAAAAGCAATTGGCAAAATGCGATGGGCACTAGCCTCTAGGTATCCCTAGGGGGCGCTCAATGAATCGGACAATCGGACTCAAGAGGATCCTAGAGACTCTTTTAGGGCTTCTAGCTCTTCCCAGCGCTTGTAGATCGTTTCGATTTCCGAGTCGATTTTCGAGAATTGGCTTTTCGCCGTTTCGGCGAAAGAAGGCTCGGATTTGTAGGTTTGCGGGTCGGCAAGCTTCGCGGTTATTTCATGCCGTCGCTCGTCGAGCTCTTCGATGCGTTCGGGTAATGCGTCCAATTCTTTCTGTTCTCGATTGCCGAAGCGCCGTGAGCGCGATTTCCAATCGCGTCGGCTGTTTTTCGGCTTTTCGCTTTTTTTAGGAGAGGATGCGGCGGCGTTCTGCATGCGATTTCGCCAGTCTTCGTAGCCGCCGGGATGCTCGCTGACGTTGCCTCTGCGGTCGATTACGATGAGGCTGGTAACAGTGTTTTCGAGGAAGGCTCGGTCGTGGCTTACGAGAAGAAGCGTACCTGGAAAATCCATTATTCGTTCTTCGAGTAGCTCTAGCGTTTCGGTATCGAGATCGTTGGTGGGTTCGTCGAGAACGAGTAGGTTAGCGCTTTGGGTGAAGAGCTTGGCGAGCAACAGTCGATTGCGCTCGCCGCCGGAAAGCGTTTTGATGGAGGCTCGGGCTCGATCAGGAGTGAAGAGAAAATCTTGAAGGTAGGTGATTACGTGGCGCTTGCGCCCGTCGATACTCACGGATTCGTTGCCGTCGGCGATGTTGTCGAAAACGGTTTTAGAGTCGTCGAGTTGCTCGCGTAACTGGTCGAAATAGGCAACCTGAAGTTTGGTGCCGTGTTCGACTTCCCCGGACTCGGGTTCGAGGTCGCCGAGCAAGGTTCGGATCATAGTAGTCTTTCCGGATCCGTTGGGGCCGACGATTCCTATCCGGTCGCCTCGCATGAGTTCGAGAGAGAAAGGATTGAGGATCTGTTTGCCGCCGAGCGAAACGCTCACGTCTGTAGCAGTCGCAACTTTGCGTCCCGACTGGTTGGAGCCTTGCATCGTAAAAGTAGCTGTGCCTTGGCGGCTTCTTTGGGCTGCTCGCTCGTCGCGCATTTTTTTGAGGGCTTTGACGCGACCTTCGTTACGAGTGCGGCGGGCCTTTATACCTTTGCGAAGCCAGGCCTCTTCGAGAGAGAGCTTTTTTTCGAAGGCCATTTGGTTCTTGGCCTCGGTTTCGAGAAGCTCTGCCTTGCGGTCGAGATAAGTGTCATAGTCGCAGCGATAGCTGGTGACTGCGGCGAGATCGACTTCGACGATGCGAGTGGCGACTTTGCGGAGGAACGAGCGATCGTGAGTAACGAAAATAATAGTGAGATCGCTTTTCAGGAGGAAATTTTCAAGCCAGAGAATGGATTCGAGATCCATGTGATTGGTCGGCTCGTCGAGGGCGAGAATTGCAGGTTCGGTGGAAAGCGCTTTACCGAGCAACGCGCGTCGTTTCTGTCCGCCGGAGAGAGAGCCGAATTGTGTCTCAAGTTCGAGTCCGAGATCTTTCGCTAGGCGTTCGACGCGTTGTTCGATTTTCCATTGGGCATCGGGGTCGAGATCTTCGCTTTCCGATCCGCTGCGAATTCGGGATAGAGCTTCGCCTGCCCTGCCGAATCCGCTAGCGATGACATCGAACACGCTTCCGCTTATGGCTTCGGGAATCTGTTGAGAGAGGGTGTTTGCCCCGCCTCCTTCAGGGAAGGCGATGAGTCCCGAGTTGGGGCCGTAGATACCTCCGATAACTTTGAGAAGGGTTGATTTGCCGGCTCCGTTTCGACCGAGTACGCAAACGCGTTCTCCTTTGTCGATATGGAGGGAAATATTTTCCAGAACGGGAGGTCCGCTGAAACTGATCGTGATGTCTGTAAGGCTGAGGACTGGCATTTTCGAAGGGGTTATTGGAGCCCTTGAGGCGGTTGGAGCAACAGAAAACGAATTGGGCCATTCCTGTCTCGAAGCTTTAGCTTGAAAGCCCGTACTGCTTCATTCATCTCTAGGTCCTTCTTCCAGAACTCCTTCTAACATGTCGAACCCTCTGTATAACGGTGTCATAGCAAACAATTTGGCGGAAATGTATCGCTTAGCGGCTGAGCGCTATGGTGATTTACCGGTATTCGCCTCTCGAGTTCGAAGCGGAGTCTTCAAGCCGATTAGCTACAATGATCTTTACGAAACGGGTTTGCGTCTTGGTACGGCCCTGATCGAGATTGGAGTGAAGCAAAGAGACCACGTTGCTATCTTATCGGATAATTGCGTTGAGTGGAACATGGTTGATTATGGGACCTTGATGGTGGGCGCCGCGGATGTCCCGCGTGGAACGGACGTAACTAATCAAGAAATTGAATACATAATCAATCATTCCGATAGCGAAGTGGTATTCGTCGAGAACAAGCGCTTGCTTGACCGAATGATAACGTTGATGCCGCAGATGGAGAAGGTCCGTCACTTAGTTTTGATGGACCGAAAGGCGGAGGCGCCGCAGGGAATATTGTCTTTGCAAACCTTGATTGAACGTGGCCGTTCGCTTCGCGAAGAAGGAGACCGGCAGGTCGAGGATCGGATGGAGCGAATTGCGCCGGACGATCTTTTTACCTTAATATATACTTCTGGTACCACTGGTACGCCTAAGGGTGTAATGCTGACTCATGCGAATATGGCATCGCAGGTGAAGTTTCTACCGTTTTTGTTAGAGTCGAATGACCGCGTACTCTCGATTTTGCCGGTTTGGCACAGTTACGAGCGAGTGTTTCAAATGATCGCGGTCAGTAATGGTTGCTGCACTTATTTTACTAGTTTGCGGAGTCTCACGGATGATTTGAAAACGGTGAAGCCGACGATGATGGCTTCGGCTCCAAGGTTGTGGGAGAACCTATACCTACGCATTTTGAAGAACGTCCAGGATTCGCACTGGATTCGTCGGGGACTTTTCAAGGTAGCGTATTTTTGTTCGCGAATGGTGAAGGGGTCGCTCTTTTTCTTGCAGGGCAAGAAAATAGATTTAAAGGGCCGGAACGCAGTCGCGTCGTCGGGCTTAGCGGTTTTGCATGCGCTGCGCGTTCTCCTGTTTCTCCCGCCATACGTCGCGCTGAACGCGGTCGTAATTGAAAAGCTGAGACAAATTGTTGGGGGCAGCTTTAAAGGGACTGTGTCTGGGGGTGGGGCTTTGCAGCCGCATGTGGATGAGTTTTTCAACTACATAGGAATATGCGTACAGGAGGGCTATGGCTTGACCGAAACGGCGCCGGTAATCGCCGTTCGTACGCTCCGTCGGTTGGTTATCGGTACGGTCGGGCCTTTATATGAGGAAACGGAATTGCGGAT
>Ga0233432_10001195_pt1 | contig 25212 bp, 19 predicted proteins | sample SI_122_August201_6_FD_179870 | JGI IMG/M metagenome (GOLD analysis project Ga0233432, IMG submission 179870) | Seawater microbial communities from Saanich Inlet, British Columbia, Canada - SI_122_August2016_10_MG | ecosystem: Environmental > Aquatic > Marine > Inlet | place: Canada: British... | reverse complement strand
CAGCAGCAAGTGATAGTGATTAAGGATGTGCGGTAGATATACCTGGAAAAAAAATTCCCTTGGGCAGTTCAAAAAGTTGGTTAAGGAACCAGCCCCCAATGTTGAGCCAAACTTCAATCGTGCGCCAGGACAATCACACCCAGTCATTATATCACACAATGGATATGCAAAATGGGAAGAAATGATATGGGGTAGCCCTAAAACTAATAAGTCGGCAGATTTCTTTCCTATTAATGCAAGATCTGAAACCGTAGCCGACAAACTAATTTTCCAAGAATCATTTTCAGAGACAAGATGCCTTATCCCTGCCGATGGCTGGTTTGAGTGGCAAGTCATTGAGGGTACAAAATATCCACATTATATATCTTCCGAACAAAATGAAGTATTCGCTTTTGCCGGTATCTGGAAAAAATTCCTCGGCCCCGATTCATCAAAAACTGTATTTTCAGTCTTAACCCTAAATGCACCGTCTAACACTTTACATATCCATCATCGAGCCCCAATGGCTTTAATTGAGGCTCATTGGCGTAACTGGTTAAATGGAGATCATGAACATCTCAGCTCTCTGCTTCAATCTGATCAACCTAAGTGGAATGCCATGCAAGTAAGCTCACGGGTCAACTCGACTCGAAACAATGAACCCAAACTATTAGATCCTTTTTCAGGCAAACAATCTTTACTCTTTTAGGAATCCTTCCTTTGAACAAAAAAAAATCTTACTCCAAAGCAAAATCAAAAGCAGAGAGCTTCTTCAAAGACAGAAACTGGATGCCTTTTCCCTTCCAGAAAAAAACCTGGAAGGCCTATCAGCAAGGAATGAGCGGTCTGGTTCACGCACCTACGGGTACGGGTAAAACATACGCGGTTTGGGCACCCACCCTTCTAGAGTGGATGAGCGAACAACCAAGTGAAAAAGTCTCAAGGCGAGCACCGCGATTACGCGTACTTTGGCTAACTCCTCTTCGAGCCTTGGTTGAGGACACGACCCGGACTCTCGAAGAATTAAGCGAAGGGCTCGAATTGCCCTGGACAATACAATCACGAACAGGGGATACATCCGGTTCAGTCAAAGCCAAGCAAAGAAAAAAATATCCTTCCTGTTTGGTGACCACTCCGGAAAGTCTTTCTTTACTACTATCCTATCCGGAAACTAAGGATGCATTCTCCGATTTACGAGCAGTCATAGTTGATGAATGGCATGAATTACTTGCGACCAAAAGAGGAACCCAAACAGAACTTTGCCTCGCCAGGCTAAGAAAATGGAATCCGAATTTAAAGACATGGGGACTTTCAGCGACTCTGGGAAACCTAGACACGGCCTTGTCCACTCTTGTGGGTTCCCATCCCAATCGCGTGCTCATTAATGGTGACTTAAAGAAGAAGTTTGTCGTTAAAACAATTATCCCTAAAGATATGGAAAAGTTTCCCTGGGCTGGGCACCTTGGAGGTAAATTGGTTGAAGAGGTGGCCAAACAAATAGAAAAAGCCAAGACCACTTTGATTTTCACTAATGTTCGTTCACAAACTGAATATTGGTATCGTGCCCTTCTTTCAGTTCGCCCTACATGGGAGGACCACCTAGGCATCCACCATGGATCTCTCGATCGTAAAGATCGCACAGAGGTTGAGGACCGGCTTCGCACTGGCAGTATTAAAGCAGTTGTCTGTACCAGTAGTCTTGACTTGGGTGTCGATTTTTCACCTGTTGAACAAGTGATCCAAATTGGTGGTCCCAAAGGGGTTGCACGACTCTTACAAAGAGCCGGCAGATGCGGGCACCAACCGGGAGCAGTTAGCCGCGTCTTCTGTGTACCCACACAAGCGATGGAACTGGTGGAATACGCAGCCGCAAGAGATGCAATGGAAAAACGGAAAATTGAACAGAGGGAACCATTGCGGGCGCCCCTTGATCTTCTTGCCCAACATTTAATAACTTTGGCATTAGGTGGTGGATTTTCAGACAAAGAGGCCTTTGACGAAGTAAGAACTGCATGGTCTTATCGGGATCTCAGTGATGAAGAATGGGGATGGACACTCGATTTTGTGATTCGTGGAGGTAAGACTTTGCGGGCTTATGATCAATTTAAACGGGTCGTTGTGAAAAACGGTAAGCATTGTGTGGAATCAAAACTTATAGGGCGTTTTCATCGTATGTCCATTGGTACCATTACCAGTGATCAAGCGATCACAGTAAAATTCAAAACAGGAAAAACACTTGGTACCATCGAGGAATCGTTTATCAGTCGACTTAAACCAAAATCCAATTTTTTCTTTTCCGGTAAGCTTCTTAAACTGGAAAGAATACGCGACCTTACTGCGATTGTAAGTAAAGCTAAATCCGGTCCTGGTACGATACCTGTATGGGGAGGAGGGAAATCTCCTCTATCCTCAGAGCTATCTATCGCGGTAAGAAAAAAATTAATGCAGGCAAAGACTGGAAATATCAAAGATCCAGAGATGAAAGCCATTGCACCGACCCTGTCGATTCAGGATAAAAATTCAACCCTCCCCACTCCCGATCAATTTCTTATTGAAAAAACGCGAACTAAAGAGGGTAACAATTGGTTTCTCTTTCCATTTGCAGGAAGACTGGCAAATGAAGGTTTAGCGGCTCTTGCAAGCTACCGAATGTCCAAAATGGCTCCGATGACAGTCTCCGTATCCTTCAATGACTATGGTTTCCATCTCTGCTCCAATGAAGATATTGATATCGAAATTGAACAATGGCGTGAATTACTTACGCCTAAGAATGTGGTCGATGAATTACTCAATTGTATGAACTTAAGCGAGATGGCTAAAAGACAATTCCGGGAAGTTGCCCGTGTCGCCGGCTTAATTTTCCAAGGATATCCCGGAGCCCAAAAATCGGCACGCCAAGTACAAGCCTCAGGAGGCCTTTTTTTTGATGTTTTCACCAAATATGACCCGGACAACCTTCTTTTAACCCAAGCTAAAAGGGAGGTATTGGAAAGACAACTTGAAGTCCAAAGAATCAGCCAAAATCTTGAAGCAATTAAAAAACAAGAATTTATCCTTTCGAAAACACATCGATTAACCCCATTTGCGTTTCCTCTTTGGGCAGAGTCTCTTCGCACCCAGGTAAGTTCAGAATCATGGGGAGATCGAGTTCGTAAGATGGCAAAGGATTTGGAAAAAGATAATGGATAGTCTATTATAAATAATTTTCCCTAATGACCGAAATCTCCTGGCAAAATCAATCCATTCATTTACTCCCGGAGAAAGCCATTTTCTACCCGGAAGAAGAATGTTTATTTATAGCAGACCCTCATTTTGGGAAAGCCGCAACTTTCAGAAAAGTAGGCATTCCAGTTTCTGAACATACCACGCAAGAAGATTGTAACAGGTTGCAAGAACTCGTACGCAAAACTAATGCAAGAAAACTTATTTTCCTCGGAGATTTTCTACATGCCAAGCAAGGGAAAACTGCCCCGGTAAGAACATTACTTTTTCAATGGAGGGAATTGCTAGGGGATTTGGAAATTATTCTTATTCGAGGAAACCACGACATAAAGTCAGGTGATCCTTGGCCTGAATTAGAAATTCAATGCGTTCCCGAACCTTACAGCTTAAAAAACTGGGACTGCCGACACCATCCAGTCGAAGATTCAGTTCTACCCTACTTGGCTGGTCATATTCACCCTGGGTTTTCTATCCAAGGTTCAGGGAGAGCTGGAATACGGGCTGCATGCTTTTGGGTTAGACCGCAAAGTATCATCCTGCCTTCATTCGGATCCTTCACCGGGCTTATGAATATTACACCCCGTCCGAAGGATAAAGTTTTCTTAACTAACAACCAAGAAATCGTTAGAGTGACCTAATACAAACAAAGTGATCAAATTAGCAATGTTAGCTAAAGCCTTGACTAAATCGACTCAATTTAGATGATAGAGGACTTGAACACGAGCCTTGGCTCTCAACTTAATATATATAACATGAAATACTTACTCTCTATTCTTGGAATCATTTCTCTTGGATTGTTTGCTTCCTGCGGTGGTGCTGCCGAAGCTGAATGCTGTGGTGCAGACGGTGAATGCTGCTCAGGCGATCACAATCACTCCGAAGGTAACGCTTCCGAGTAATTCGATCCAAAACGATTTATCTCGTCTCAGACGAGTTCAAGAAAGCCTGGGTTCAACCAGGCTTTTTTGTTGAATACTGAGATTTGTGCTCATTCATCGTTGAAATAGATAGTTTTAGCATGGACCATCCGATCACTCACATCAGTGTATTTGAACCAAACGACAAAAATGCCGGTGCGGAGGTATCCTACTCGACCCATTCGAGCCGAAAATCTTTCCATTTACCCAAACCATCTGACCCTAAATCAAACCGACCCATGGCCATTGAATCCTTTGCCATGGATCCTCAGACTTATTACGAGTGGATGGGTGAGCTAGATCGCTACCTCAGAAAGCAAAAGTTCTTGAAATAAGCCTCCTAAGGTAAGTTTTTCAGGAAAACATCCACACCAAAGAGTGACCCAATTTCCTATCTCTGTTTATCTTTCTTTAAAAAGATTAATAATTATTACTCTTTTCATTAGATTGCATATGCTACGCTCAGAAGTCATAAATCTGGAGGTATGGTTGAAAAGGACTCAGTTTACGCTGAAAACCTTGTAAGAGAAAAAAAAGCTTTTTCCCTTAAGGTTTTCGAGCAATTGGGATATACAGACCATTCATACACTTTTGCTCATTGGTTTTTCGGGCGAGTTCTTGGGCTGATTTCCATATGTGCTTTTTTGTCTTACTGGATTCAGGCAGATGCCTTGATTGGAGCGGATGGCATATCTCCATGGAACGAAGATTTGTATGAAATTGAACAAATAGCGGAACAAAACCCTGATCTTTCCAAATACTCTCTGCGACCCACCTTACTTTGGTTTTCAATTCCCGGAGGGCATACCACCCTTTTTATTATTGGATCGCTATCATCTTTTGCCCTGACACTTGGATGGGTCCCGCTCGTAAGCGGAATCTTTTCTTATGTCACTTATTTGTCCCTCATGGTAGTTGGGGAACCATTCCTTAGCTTTCAGTGGGATATTCTGCTCGTAGAGAGTTTACTGTTATCCCTGCCTTTTCTTCCCATGGTTCGTTTCCATAGCCTTGGTTCAAAAGTCTATTTTTCCCATTGGTCCCGAATTCTAGTGATTGCCCTACTCGCCAAACTCATGTTCGAGTCAGGCATTGTAAAATTTACTTCATTTGCCGGGGACGGAACCAATACCTGGCGTGAACTCACCGCTCTGGAATATCACTATTGGACGCAACCGTTACCTCATGGATTGTCGAGGTGGATTCATTCCCTGCCCTCTTGGTTTGATTCCCTTTCTCTTTATTCCATGTATGTTATCGAACTCGTTCTTCCTCTTTGCTTCTTTTTACCAGGCAATATAAGACGGGTGGCACTAATTGGGCAAGTCCTGCTGCAGGTAGCCATTCTACTTTCGGGCAACTACGGCTTTTTCAATTTATTAACCCTCTGCCTCTGCATCCCCCTGCTGGATGATCAGATCATACCCTCAGCAATCACGAATCGCTTTTCAAAAAGTACAAACGAGATAACAGCCAGTAAGTCACCTTTTCGAACGCCCGTTCTTTTTCTCCTCTTTTCAGTTTTTCTGCCCACCTGTTATTGTCACATCTCAAACGACTTGAAGGGAAATAAACCCACCGAAGAAGAATACCTAGAAGTACCTCAATGGATTCAATCATTACAGGCAGAGGCAAGAGTTCTGCGGAGCTTTAATTCCTACGGTTTGTTCCGGGTTATGACCACCATGCGACCTGAGATTATTATTGAAGGATCGATCGACGGCGAAGACTGGCAACCCTATGAATTCAAATGGAAACCTGGAAAGTTAGAGCGGTCGGCTTCATTTGCCGGCCCGCACATGCCACGGCTTGACTGGCAAATGTGGTTTGAGGGTCTCAATTTTGAAAACTATGTCCAAAATGATTTTACCCGTTTTTTGTATTTTCGTTTTTTGCAAATTTCGGCCAATGGTGGAGATCAAGACGATTTCGCAAATCTTCAGGAAGTACTCGGTGAGCAAGAATTTTTCGCACTTTCCAATTCCCCTAGTCATATCCAACAGCAGGTTCTTCAAAATTATAATCAATTGCTCGGAGCGTTTCTTGGTCGGTCCCAATGGTTTGGGAATTTCCTTGAAGCTTTGTTCCTGCAAAATGATAATGTTCTAAGTCTGCTTGCTGAATATCCCCAGTTCCCTAAAGGTCCGGCTCAACTCAGGGTAACCCTTATGCATTACCGATTCTCCGAGGATAATACGACCTTTTGGAAAACCAGCGAAATCCCCAAGGCGTCGTTACTTATTGAAAGGAAGTGATCGAATAACCTTGAGCAAATTTAATTTTTCTCCACTAAACTAGTACGCATGAAAAGTTCATACGAATTGGCCATGGAAAGAATGGGTGGCGGCGACAAACCGCTCAATGAAAAACAAAAAGCAAAGATTGCGGACATTGATTCGAAATATAAGGCAAAGATTGCCGAGCGAAAAATATTTCTGGAAAAAAGCGTTCAGGATGCCTTAGCCAAAGGAAGTCATGAAGAAGCAGAAGAAACCCGTCGAATTTTAGCCCAAGAAGTAAGCAAACTTGAAGAGAAAGCGGAATCCGAAAAAGACAAAATCCGCAATTCTTAGTATGCCTGTTTAGCTTTTCGAAAACTTATAATGTAGAGCATGGCGAGGGGGATGCCATAATCTCCCCATCGTTCGATCCATTCAAAAATATTAACGATACCCATACCAGAAACTGTATCTGCAGGTACATACAAAAACTCAGTAAAAAGCTTCCATATCAATGCAATAAAGATAAGAGAGCGAATGGGAGATAAAAAGATCAATATTCCTAAGGTAAATTCTCCGTACCCAATTTGAGTAATAAAACTTACATCTGCATCTACTCCGATCGATTGCCAATGATTAATTAGCATCTGCTTTTCCACTGCAAATCCAAAGCCAGCATGGCCAATTAAAAGAAGAGCGAGGCAGGTTTTACAAAGAAAAAATATCGTATCAATAGTCGAGTCCTTGATCTTTGGTTCCTCATATTTCGAAAACAAATCCTTCCGAGTAATTGCAAATGCTCCCCCCATCACCAAAAGTATGAATGAAGGTCCCCAATTCCCTGCCCTCTCCCAAAACTCCCATGTTTGCATTTTTGCGACTCTCATGGAATCAGTAGCCAATTGTACTGCCCATTCACCATCAATTTGAACTTTTTCTAAATTACCGGCCAAAGGTCGTAAAATAGCTGTCCATAGAGCCCATAGGAACATCCAAATTAGAATAGCTCGGTTTGTGCCCCGCAGCAGGAGAATCGCCATCAAAATATCGAAGGCACCAATCAAAGGCTGCAGAGTCCAAGCAATCTCGGGTTCAATGCCTTGCGATGCAAAAAAAGGCAGCCAGCCAGACTTGGTAATTAATCCCCAAGTTCCGTGGCCTATAAAACATAATGCAACAGTGATTCGAAGCGTCCAGTGCAACTGAGCCTGTAAGGTTTTTCGATCTCCAGAATGAGAGCTGAAGAGACCATCTAGAAAATAATCTTTAACTGACATCCATTCATGCTGATTGACCGCAGACAGTTAGGCAATTAGGAAATATCTATGATTCGCCCAAAAATATTACAAGCTAGTCTGTATCTTTACAGCTTTCTGGTGCTCCTGTCCCCCCTCACCGCGCAACTAAGCGAAAAGTTTTGTGAAAACTTGAAAGACTTTGGCAAATTCTACGAAAGCCCAGAATCTTCCACCCTCCAGAGTGCCAAGCTTTTTCTATCCTATCAGCATCAAGTTGGGCATATAGATGGAACTGATGCTGCATCCCGGGACTTTGATGATTCATTTGAGGAGTTTCGTCGTTTTTGGATGGGGCTTTCAGGAAACTTTGGGACTTATTGGAAATTCAAAGTGGTCAGTCAATTATCCAACGACCGTCATGGCTATCCAGGAGATTACCGCCAATGGGGGCATGAAACATTTCGGGCAGCAAATATTACATTTGATGCAGACAAATTTTGGGACTTCGAGGGAGTGGATGCCATGACATTTGGATATGGAAGGAGAACAGGTCGAATGGCTGATGAGTGGCAAAGATCTTCGACAATGATAAATTGCTTGGAACGCTCTTCATTTTCAAACAAGTTGTGGCTGTACGATAAAGAAAAGGGAAACCCTTTAGCAGCGTGGGTTAAATGGACCGCTGGAAAGCATACCTTTGATACTGCTGTTTTCTCAGGCTCCTATGATGACTATATTGGCGGGTGGGAAGACAGTAAGGTGTACTACGGCTCCTGGTTGGGTGACTTTTCTGCCGGTAGCTCATTTGAATTACTTGAATATTGGATATCCTATTACAAACAAGAAGGTACAGCAGGGGAAGATCGTCTTGCAGGTGGTAATGATTGGGCACTTAGCTTGGTTAATCGGGTGGGAAATGGACCTTGGGCTCTGCATAGCACTCTTGCCTGGGGTAGTAATGGTGATCAAGTATCTGTTAACCGAGAAGGTGATTTTGGAGGAATTATTCTTATGCCAATGTATTGGATAAAGGATGATAAACTAAAGTTAGTGGGTAGATATTTATACCAAAAAGCTGACCGGTCAGAAGGTCTCAAGCTCAACAGTCGATATGTTTCTATTTCTGGCAAACGTGACTCGGTACTCGATGTTAATAATGGCCGAGGCGATAAACACCAGGCTATCTATTTAGGTATCAACTACTATCTGTGCGGTGAAAACTTAAAAATAATAAGTGGTATTCAACACGATGAACTTAAATCAGCCGGTACCAACCAGTTTCGTGGTTGGACAGTGGGTTCAAGTATCAGACTATGGTTTTAACGATACTTGTTATAAAATCCGCTAAATAGAATTTCTTTGGGATCAAACTCTTTCTTTTTGATTAAAAAGGCCGAAAAATTGGGATAACATTTCTTAATCTGCTCAGGATCAGCAAAGTTTCGGTAGGGTAAGTAAAAGCTACCGTCCATTTCATGGGCAAGTTCGATGAGCTTACTTGCCATTATCGAAAGACCAAACTCGGCGGATTCTTCCTTGTCCACAGTAAAAAGCATAACCAGTCCAAACATATCCTGCCGAGCGTAGGGAAGCGCGGTGTCAATATCTTTGGCGATTTCCCTAACTGTTACATTGAGTAAGTTTTCATATTGATCCGATATAATGGAGGCAGCCTGCCTGACGTAAGACCCAAACCTTGCCTTAGGAATAAAAAATTCTAAAAGAACATCACGTTTTTGAGGATCGTGATTGCCAAATACTTTTGCCGGTTCACTTAGTAGTCGGGAGCGTGCCGATGTTCCACTTAACTCACCACCAAAAGACCTTTCCATCCAATGGCGGAAACTCTTTCCCCGATTACTTCCTAAAGAAGCACGAAAGATAGCTCGCGATAAGCGTGCCTTACGATCAATTTCATAAGATTTAGGATTGCGAGCAACCTCCTCTCCTTCTGGCCAGAAAGTACTTAGCCAAACCGTTTCAAAAAAAGATCCAGGTGACACGGATAACCTTCCATAGGCAAGTTCAGCCCCAGTCACCGTAATTTCATCCCACACACTGGCGAATTCATCAGCCTTAATCTCTTTGCTCATTGATCGTAAAACTTTATTCGGTACAGGCGAAATCCATGCCTCTAGAATGATTCCAAACAAACCATATCCACCCAGTGTATGTCGGAAAAGCTCTTCATTCACATCTCTTGAACACATAACAATTTCTCCATCAACTTTCATGACTGAGAGTTTTTCAACACTCGAAGAGACTGGAGGTCGACCTGGTTGCCATCCGTGTGCATTAACACTCAAAGTCCCTCCGACGGAGAAATCAGAGTTACTCTGCATAATCTCCACCGTCATCATTTTTTGAGCTAAAAATTCGATTACTTCAAACCATCGGGCACCAGCCTGAACCCGGAGGAAATCTCCATCCATCGACATACCATTCATTTTCAGCGTATCCAACAATATCGCATTTTGTACGAAAGCCTGCTTTCCCATTGAATGCCTTGCTCCCATGGGCATCAGTTTCAAGCCTTCTGAATCAGCTCGCTTAAGAGCCTCCCGTAACATTTGAGTCGATTTATTTAAATCAGCTACTAGAGAAATCACTCCTCTATGTTTTGTTTGATTGACTCCACTCGCATCATCCACCTCCTTCCCATTTAATTTGTAGACAGATTCAACTATAGGGTCTGAAAAATAAAAGAAAGTTACTCGGATGACTGGATAAGAGAACCAGCAAAATCCAAAAAGTAAGCATCCAAACAATATTTTTTTGGCACCTTTCATCATCCTTAGAACTGAAACAGTAAATTTGTTCCTAACTTTACAGCTATGCCTAACCTTCGGGCAGCTACTACAAAGTTTTCTCCACCGCAGTCTCATACATGAGTCTACGCGGTGGTGATAATTCTAACCCATACGATCGATTAATTACTCTTGTCCAGTTCTCAAAACGAGGGTCTCTTACCGGATTAGATACCGCCTTGCATATAAATTCATTGGAATCTGTAAAAAACAAAAAAAAGTGATCTGCATCCACTGATTCTGTGATCCCATCTTCAAAGTTTTCATAGTCCTCAGTTTGCAATGCAAACGCTAAGGCATCGTCAAAACCCATTCGCATCGAAGAAATTTCAATCGGCCAACTTGTTATGTGTGAAAGTTCCTCATCTTCAGAATTAAATCCTTTTAAAATTTCTTCCCGCAATGGCTTTAAAAAACGGGTGATTAAAAGTTCGAACTTTTGGCCGTAAGTCGTAAGATCCAAAATAGTGAATCTCCCGTTTTTTGGAAAACGCATCAGACGCAAAAAAGTCCGCCCTGAATTGGGAGGAGGCAAATCCATGGATGCGGACAAGCGAGTGGCATGTCTTTCCAAGTAAAATGGGAAAGATTGGTTTGGCATTAGCCTTTTATAGCAATTTCAATGCCACTCGTAGATTATCTACGGAACCCTCAAGTTTAATACATGCAAGCTGTTAAACAAGAGTAACTTAATGAAGAAACCAGATCGTACTAGGTGGTTAGAAGTCGCCCTCTTGGTTGGCAAACACTGGCAACTGTTTCCTCCATCAAGTGTTGATGCTCCTCCATCGAACATAGTAACTTAAATTGTACTTTAGCTCGGTTAAGATTATGCTCTGGGTAATTAACTTTAAAATAGGTATCTCCTGTGAGATAATCGGTTAAAAAGCGAACACCTAACTCAAATGTAATGACCAGAGGAGCTTTGGCTAGTCCGGCAATTTCATTATCCTCTAAAAATTCATGAGTCGATTGATAGTAGCCATCCAGAATAGCTTTATATGTGTCAGTAAGAAAAGTAACTTTTGTAAGGTCCATTTCATCTTCAGAAACCGGACATGCTGCGGTTCTAACCAAGTCCCCAAAATCATGAAGCACACACCCTGGCATCACCGTATCCAAATCAATCGCACAAACTCCTTTATCTGAATCTGCATCCAATAAGATATTGTTCAATTTGGTATCATTATGAACCACTCGAACAGGAAGTTCTTCAACCTTCAAGATTTCACATAAAGGTTCACGTTTCCTTACAAAATCAATCCATTCAATCGCTTCCTTGGCTCGGTTGTGAGAATCCTCACTAAGGCTTTTGGAAAAAGTCTCAAACCGTTTCTTCGTGTTATGAAAATCAGGTATTGTTTCAATCAGACTAGCCCCCGGCAGGTCCAGTAAATCTGCCTGGAATTGACCAAATGTAAAAGCAGCTTCATAGGCTTGCTTTGGGTTTTGAGGAACCTCCAAGCATTTTACTTGCTCAATGTATTCCATCAATCTCCAGTAATTCCCATCTTCATCGAGGTGAAAAAATTGCCCATCTTTTGCAGGGATAACCCGTAAACAACGACGCCCGGGTTTTGCCTGCAGATGCCTGGATACCCTTGAGAAGTTGTCCATCAATTGTGGCGGATTTGTAAACACCAAATGATTGATTCTTTGGAGAGTGTACTTTCGCAAGCTCCCTCTATTCTCGAGGGTGGCAACGAAAGTATCATTTACATTGCCATTTCCATTAGACATAAGATTGATGCATTTTCCATCCACAGAAAAATAACTAATATTTTCAACCAGAGACTTGTCGCAAAAGCTGTCCAAGCTTATTTGCATAGCAAAGTTAAATAATCCCTGCAAACTCGAATTTTGCAGAAAATTGACATTCAAATATTCATCAATTAAACATCATTAAGACATCCTGACCATGTATCCCTTGAGCCAGGAAATCAAAGAGGTTCCTCAGAGCAAAAATGAGAATAATAACTGCCTTCCAGCATCAAATCCTCGCAAGCAATTAATATGCCTGTCAAAGTAAGGAATTTAAGAGGTAAAAATAAATTCAGAAATTACGAAAAGAATTGAATCGGAAGCCGTGGCCTTGAATGATAGTAAAGTTCAAAATGAACACTTCCAAGTCAATACATATCAAGTTATTTACTCTTATCATTCCTGTGATTTTCGTATGTTGTACTCGAGAAATCCCTGAACTTAGCCCAAAAGAAAAATTCCAGATTTATCTTAACGATTTTCTTGATTCATGGCACCAAGCAAATCCATTATTTAAGAAATCTGCGGAGGACTTAGTAATCAAAGTTACCGAGGAAAATGCGACAACTCAGATCTATTCTGCAAATGTAATTTTCCCATTAAACTGGACTGAGTTTCAATATCAGGAGGAATCAGACTTTGCCCAAGGATATGATGCCATTATTCAAATAAAGTCGCTGATTGAAGTGAGGCATAACTACAGTGATGGTAATTGGTCCTTCGCATCCGCTAGGCAATTTGACTTCAATACAACTATGATTGAACATGCAGATGATTACAGTAAGGTTATTGGCAATGCATGGATCAAACGCCTACCAGTAGAAAAACCTTTTACGCAAAAGGAATTGTTTAAACGTATTCCACCCAATCGAGATTACTGAAGCCCCATATCTAAACTATTGAAGAGGTAATTCCCAACAACTGAGGGACCGATCATCACGTACAATAACTTGGCTTCCTGAATAAGCCGGATGGGCCCATGTTTTTCCGCAAACTTGGTCACGCCAGTGTTCCAAATATCCCTCAGTATTTAGATTTAAATAGACAAGTTCTCCTTCTGCATTCATTGAGAGTGCGTCTCCTGATCTCTGGTTCAACCAAATCAGGCTCGCGTGTGGATTACGACCGGCGAGAGTCAATCTATGTTCATCCCGCCAAAGAATCTTGCCAGTCCTTAATCTAAAAGCTGTCAGTCCGTAAGTACGATCCAATAAATAAATTATTCCCTTTCGATAAAGAGGCTGAGCCATTAATCCTCTTAATTTCTCTTCTTCTTCCCATATTAATTTTGCTCTTTGTCCATTATTGAAAACTTGAATTGCTCGAGATCCATTCCAGTAGCCACAAACTAATACAATACCTTCTTCAAAAATAGGCTTTGCAATAGATACCCCATATTTTACTGAATAAGGTACACTCCATATTTCCTGCCCTCCCCCAATAGGTAACCCCATAACTTTCGTAGGCCCCCAGCATATTAATTGTTTGGCATTTCCGGTTGAAACCAAAAGAGGCTGAGCATAACCTGCTTTTTCATCCTTCCCCACCGACCATTTAGTTTCTCCACTACCTTGATCAAGGGCCAAAAGGTTACCACTCATGGCTCCACCCACATGATAGAGTACAGTGTCGTCTAAAATCATGGGTGCTGCTGAAAATCCCCAGATAGGAGAAGTACAATTCTCCTCAACAAGGAGATTCCTAAACCAAATTAATTTCCCTGTTTTTAGGTTTAAACAGAATGCATGCCCCATCGCTCCCAGTCCGTAGGCATAGTTTTCTGAAATAGTAATCGATGCCCTCGGTCCCTTATCGTAATCGAGGTTTTTATATTTCGCTTCGTATACAAACTCCCAAATTTTGATACCTGTAATCTGGTCAATACATATGACCCTCTCTGTCTCTTTTTCGTTTTTCTTTTCGGGACGATCCATTAGTAAAACCCGACCATTCGATACTGTGACTCCAGAGTATCCTGGATTCACCCGAATCTTCCAAACAATGCGAAGCCCTTCTTGGGGTAAATTCTTAGCTAAATCTGGTCCTTGCCAAGTACCATTACCCATCGCACCTCGCCACTTTGGCCAATCTTCCCCGCCCAATAATTGAATAAGCAGAGAAAAAATTACACCCACGATAAACAGTCTCATTCCGTTTTACCCGTTTTTAGAAAATCGAATAAGCGTCCTGCCATTTTTGCTCCAAAACCTTCAACTGCTGATAGCTCTTCAAGGCTAGCTTTTCGCATCTTTTCAATAGAATCAAAATTTTCAAGAAGGACAGCCCGCCGAACTTTGCCTAAACCAGGAAAATCATCCAATATAGATTCCTTAATTTTTTTACTTCTAAGATCTGCATTAAATCGATTGGCAAAACGATGAGCTTCGTCACGCACCCGTTGAAGTAAACGAAGGGCGGGATCACTGGCCTTTAATTTGAGTTCCCCACGATCATCATGAAAAACAATCGTTTCCTCCCGCTTGGCCAAACCGATCAAGGGCGGAGGATCAGCCTCCATTGATGCAAATGCTTTCATCGATGACATTACTTGGCCCAAGCCGCCATCAATAACCACGAGTTCGGGAAAGCTCTGCCCTTCATCCAATAATCGGCTATACCTCCGACCAACCACTTCTTCCATCGCCCGAAAATCATCGTTTCCAATAAAACTTTTTATTTTAAACCTTCGATACCCTCTTTTATCGGGTTTCCCTCCCACAAACCTGACCATGGACGCAACTACAAAAGTTCCAGAAACATGGGAGATATCAAAGCATTCAATGGTATGAGGTGGACGCACAAGATCCAGACTTTCTCCGAGTTTTTCCAAAGCCCCCCAGTCCCCAGAGTCATCTTTGGGCCAGGCACGAGTAAATTTTCGGTTTTTCTTGATCGTCTTGGATAACGAATCCGCCAAATCTCGTAATTCTGCAGCTCGTTCAAAATCCATCGCTTCCGCACGCTTTTGCATTTCTTCTCGTAATTCAGCCAGCCACCCTTTCGCTCTGCCCTCTAAAAATAAGCAGGCATCCTCAACTCTTTTACCATATTCCTCTCGTGTAGTCTCGTTGTGACCGGCAAAAATCTCTGCTCGAGCATCTCCATAAAGGCGCCATTGACCGTCTAGCAACTTTTCGGGTTTCGCATCATTTAATAAAATACCAAATTTTTTTCGCATCTCAGAAAGGGTGGACCTTAGCATTCCAGCCTGTGCAAACGGACCATAATAATGGGCACCATCTTCCTTCCGATTCCGGCACAGCCTAAATCGGGGAAGTTCATTCTGAATATCTACCCGTACCATCAGGAACTGTTTATCATCGGTAAAGTCAGTATTATACCGTGGTCTGTATTCCTTGATCAACTTACCTTCTAGAAGGAGTGCTTCAGTTTCATTACGGGTTTCATGGATGGAAATTTCACGAACCATCTCAACCATTGCTCCAATCTTAGGCTGGGCCCAAATAAATTTACGAGATCCTTGGAAATAACTCGTTACACGTTTACGTAAATTTTTAGCTTTCCCCACATAGATGACCTGCCCAAGGCGATCTTTCATCAGGTACACTCCTGGGACTTGGGGAAGGTTGCGGGCAACCTTTCGCATTTCAACAATTTGATTTTGCATTGGCAATTGGTGTATTCTTGAGTACCTTTGATTTGCTTAAAACACAAACTATTCCATACACTCCGCTCAAATCCTTACACTTACCATGACTGCTTCTATTAGAGTAGAAACCATAACTCTTGGCGATGAGCTCTTGCTCGGGATTCGGGAAAATGCTCATTTGACCTATCTAGGAAGACAACTGGCCCATCACGGCATCGAACCCGCTGCCAACTTAGTTATCCGCGACCAAGTAGAAGATATTCGCTTATTTTTCGCAGATTGTTGGAAACGATCCGACTTGGTGATCACCACAGGTGGATTAGGCCCCACAAGTGACGATCTAACACGCGAGACAATTGCCGAGGTTCTTGGAGAAGAACTTGTGTACGATCCAGAGATTGAAGATGCGATCAAGGAAAGATTCCGTCTTCTTGAACGTCCGATGCCTGAAAATAATACACGACAAAGCTACCGCCCTGCATCCTCTGAAATTTTGTCCAATCCCTACGGGACTGCACCCGGTATATACCTGAAAAAAGAAGGCAAAATTTTAGTGATGCTACCGGGACCAGCCCGAGAAATGCACCCGATGTTTGAACAATTAGTAGTACCTAAACTTCAGCAAGAAGGAATCTTTCCAGAAATTGATTGTTATTTACAGCTTCGTACCGCGGGCCTTGGAGAATCTGCTTTGGCTGAGAAGGTACAGCACATTCTCGCCAACAAGGAGGGATTAGTTATCGGGTATTGTGCACATGCAGGAATGGTTGATCTTAGACTGAGTTCTTTAGATTCCGATGTCTTATCTGAAGAAAGCTTGCAACAGATTGGAGAGGATTGCCGCAAGGCACTTGGAGATGACTTTGTCTGTTTTGGTGAACGTACCCTGGCTGAAATTATCTTTCGTGAATTACGATCACTTGATAAAACCCTTGCAGTCGCCGAATCTTGTACAGGAGGACTATTATCCTCTCATTTTACCGAAGTTCCAGGAATTTCAAAAGTATTTCAAGGAGGTGCGGTTTGCTACCATAATGATGCTAAGGTACAGATGCTCGATGTGCCTGAAAGTATGCTCGAGCAACATGGAGCAGTGAGTGAAGAAATTGCCATTGCTATGGCCACGGGAGCCTGCGAGAAGTATGGGGCAGATTATGGTCTTAGTGTCACTGGATTTGCCGGACCAACAGGTGGAACTCAGGTGCTTCCAGTTGGTTCTATTTATCTTGGATACGCCTCCCCTATTGGAGTTTGGGCAAAGAAACTACAACTCCGAGGAGATCGTGCATCCAACCGCAGAAGAGCTGCAACAGCAGCTCTCGATTGGATGCTGCGAAAACTCAGAAAATATAAACTTGAAGAAGTTTTTGCGGCTGCAGAATCCGGACAGTTCGAAATTTAAAAAACTGGTTATAGACCCAGATTTATGGCGAAAGAATCTCTACTCGTCATCCTTGGAGATGATGATTATTTAGTCCGGCAGAAAGCGAAGGAAACTTACGAAGATCACTGCAGTGATTTTCCTGACGACCTATCCAGAGAAACCATAGATGGACGAGCTGACCGGGTAGATGATGTGGAAAGTATTCTACAGGAAGCTAAGTCTGCAGGCGAAACCCTATCCTTATTTGGAGGAGGGAAACTAGTTTGGATCAATGAAGCCAACTTCTTAAATCAAACAAAGACAGGTGCAGCACAGGGTACAAAAGATGCGCTCGAAGCATTCAAGCCTTTCTTAGAAAATCTTGGTGATTCAAAAGTCATCATCTCTGCCTGCCCGGTTCATCGTAATCATTCATTTGTAAAATGGTTACAGAAAAATTCTACCTATGAAGATGTAGCCAAAAGCGAAAAGGAAGATGTCGCATTTCGTCGTTTGGTCGAAGATACAGCCAGTGAAATGGGAATCAGTTTTAGCCAAGGAGCACTTGAATACTTAGCCGGTAAAATCGGTGCCCATCCAAGAATGGGTGTTGAGGAAACCCGCAAGCTTGCATCTTTTCTTGGAACTGATGGCGGGGAAATCACCGAACAAATGATAATCGACCTAGTTCCAGATTTTGGTGAAGGCGATTTTTTTGAAGCCTCAGAAGCATTCTTTTCGGGCAAACTTGATTGGGCACTTGATGCGATCGATCGTCACTTTTTTCAAGGTAAAGACGCTCGTCCACTTTTAGCCACTCTACAAAACCGCAACCGGTTACTTATTCAGTTACGCGTATTAGTGGATGGTGGAGAATTGGACCCGAACCAGAGGTTGGGTAAAGACCAGCTCGCCAGAATTGGAAATAAGTATCTGCAGCATTTCTCGAACCCTTCAGATAAAACTACCCTCAATGTTTTCTCTCAAAACCCATGGTTCTTAGGCCGACTACTTCCTCTAGTAAGAAAGTTTCCTACTCGTCGCTTGATCGATCTCCAAGCTGGCTTAATTGAAGCCTTCGAACAAGTTCTGGCCCTACCAAAAGAACAGCACAACACCATTTTTAAAAACCTGGTAATTCGAACACACTCACCTGGGTAGCAAACTGCTGCTCAAATGTACCAACGAAAGAAGTAAATAAGGTTCCATCTATCAAGAACCTTATTTAGGAGTAGATATTGAGTCACACAATCTTCATAAGTTTATACTTAGAACATTGCGAAAAATGTATAATCAAACAGGATATTACATGTGAAAAAAACTTCATTAGCCCTTACCTCTCTACTAACAATTCAGTTCATTTGGTCTGCTCCGCTGAATGTAGCCGACCCCAAACTGCATCCCTATGTCGATCCTACCTTGGGAAGAGCTAACTACACCTTAGCCGGAGAAACTGTCAATGAGGTTCGAGTATATGACTTTTATCAAAGACAGGCTGACTATTACATGGCTAACCCGGGTAAACTGCCAAAAGTAATCCCGGCTTTCCCCGGACTTGATGCTGGTCTCCACGGGCATTGGGGGAAACATAATCAAAATGGATACAACGATGGCAGATGGAATGATGGAGATACCGGGGAACATTTTTCACATGTGGTTAAATCCAATGGACTAAATATCGAAAAAGGAATCTGCGTTAAATTAGGGGATCCACATATTCTATCGACTTGCTTCGATCCTCAGACACTTTCTTACCGGGCTATTTGGCAAGATGGATGGATTGGTTTCCAGCCTTTTCGCTGGGGATCATCAAGAGGAGCAACGATCCAGGGTGAGACTTGGTTTAAGAAGGCCAAAGCAGAAATGCCGAGTGGAGGCGAGTACTTGGGTCTACGACGTTATGGCAAGCGAACTGTTTTCGAGTACCGAATAGCGACAATCAAGATCGAGGATGAACCATGGGGAACAAAAGAAGCTTTTTATCGTAGAATTGATATTCGCCAAGCAACCGAGCGCCTGTCCTTACCCTACAAGGTAATAGATGCAAATCTAAAAATGAATATCGTAATGTCCCAAGGAGTAGATAAGGCCTACTGGAATAAAGGAGAACTCATTTTTGAGAATGCAAAAGTCGATGCCAGAATAATCATTCGAATCTCAAAGAGTAATAAGCCGAGCGGAGAAAGTGGTGTATTAGCTCATTTAAATTCAGAAAGAAAAATTCAAAAAAGATGGCATACACAGTTGAAAGTGCCAGGAAGCTTGGGGCACATAAAAGAAGGTGAAAACTACGCAATCGATACTCTTCACATTCCATATGACAATCCATTCAAAACTGTTATGCAACTCACGAGTATTGGATTCCTACCGAATGGAAATGCCCTTGTTGCCACTCTCCCCGGAGACATCTGGTTGGTAAAAGGGATTACAAACGACTTGAAGGATGTTTCATGGCAAAGATATGCCACTGGATTTAATCAGCCAATCGGAATTCATATAGATCAGGACGGAATCTTCGTGCTCGACCGCTGCCAGATTTCAATTCTGCATGATAGAAACGGCGACGAAGAGGTTGACTACTATGAAAAATACGCGAATGACTTTGGCGGCTTCGACCGTAGTCACACTCACACCTTTGGACTTCATCGCACAAAGGATAAATCTTTTTATTTTATCCAATGGACGAGTGTATTTCGTACCGGAGCCGACAAAATAACAGAAAAAATTGCAACGGGTGTACGAAATTGCATGGGTGTAGGTGGTACTGAAGATTATTTTTGGGCGGCTCCACAGGAAGGAACATGGACCCCTACATCTGCTATTATCGAGGTAAATAAAGGAGAAGAGTATGGAATGGGAGGGAAAAACATTTCCCCTCCCCTTTGCTTTGTTCCGAGGGGAATTGATAATTCAACAGGTGGAATGAAAGAAATCACCAGTGATAAATGGGGCCCGTTTAAAGGCTCCCATGTAGGGTTGAGTTATGGTTCAGGCACTCATTATTTGATCCTACGAGATGATACAAGTAGCCGTCCGCAGGGAGGTATCGTCCCATTAAAAGGTAATTTCTTAGCCGGGATTATGCGTGGAGAATTCCACCCGCAAGACGGTCAGTTATATGTTGCTGGTCTTGATGGCTGGGGAGATTACTCAGTCAAAGATGGCTGCCTGCATAGAATAAGGTTCATTGGAGGAAAAGTACGAAAGCCCACGGGCTTTAAGGTTCACGCGAACGGAGTACGAATTGATTTCTCTACCCAACTTGATTCAGATACATCGACAAATCTTAAACGCATCTTTGCTCAGATGTGGAATTACGAATATGCCAAACGCTATGGATCGCCCGAATTTTCCGTTCAAGAACCAGAAATACTCGGGCACGACCCTTTACAGGTTCGTTCGGTATCTTTACTAAACGATAGGAAATCTATCTTTGTCGAAATACCAAAGATGGAACCAGTAATGCAACTTCACCTGAGAATGCACCTCAAGGATCAAGATGGCACAGAATTCAAGACTGATTTATTTTGCTCTCCCATGTATCCAGATACCGCCTTCAAGCGAGATGGAATTGCGGAACTTAAACCCAGTAAACCAACTTTTGTTACCTTGCGAGTTGAAGGTCAGCAGGTCCGCAAGAGAAAGGATTGGTCAGGTACGATCGTCGAAGGAGCGAGAGAAGTCCTGATAAATGCAGTCAGTGGTCTAAAATATTCGAGGACTTTAATCGAAGCCAAACCCAAGGAAGCCCTTATTATAAAATTAAACAACATCGACGCAATGCCTCACAACCTGGTCGTAATTAAACCTGGTTCTTCAAAAAAAGTGGGGGATGCCTCTTTTAAAATGTTAAGTGACCCCAGTGCAGGGGAGAAAAATTATGCACCCGACTTACCTGAAGTTCTCCATGTTTTGCCTGTTATCGACCCGGGAAAAGTTCACTCCTTACATTTTCGTGCACCCACGAAACCCGGGGACTATCCTTTCCTTTGCACCTTCCCAGGACACTGGATGGCTATGAATGGAATCCTCCGGGTAAAATGAATTTTTACCTACCATCCGTAAAGACTGGTTGCGTCCAAGCATAGTATTCACGAAGTGAACCATCTTCTTTTTTTACTCGGAGAGTAATTTTTGTGCGTAGGTAGATACCTTCAGTTTCAAAAGATGCTGAGATTCCCTGTACTGTTTTGAGTACCTCTCCGCCAGGTCCAATAAAGTCGATAAAGGTTCCGGGTACACCTTTTTTTACGGGACGGCCAAAGATAAATTCAGATTCTAATTCGCGGGCAGTTTCATCTTTATCAACTGAGACCTCGATATGATTATCTCCACGCACGAGCTTTTCTAGCATAATTCCTGAAGAGGAATAAAAGTCGCCACGGAGCATCGATTGAGTAATGGCATCTGAAGTAAGTTCATGAGAGTTAACCATGATCCAACCACGACCTGGATTATTCTCTTTTTCTCCCCATTTTTGAAGCTTGTGAGCATCGTCAGAAGATACCCCATAGATCTTCATACCCTTCTCAAGTAATGCGTCCCAAACCTGTTCAAGATTTGGGCGATGAGCATTTCCAAAACTATGCACCCCTGGGTGGGCATTATACAGTTCGAACATGTAAAGATTTTTCACGGGAAGAATTTCATGGGAATGAATACGTCTACCAAAATTAGGATGATTAAGGATCATTGCACCCCCAGCTTTACTAATTTCGTCCACATGATTCTGCATGACCTTGGAACGGTTCTTGTCTTTATGGTGCCAAGGAACCAGCCGACTAATATTCATGGCAGTGCTGTGAACAGCTGCTGTGACCTCTTCTCCAGGAACAAGAAGAAAGTCCGTACGAACATCCCTTTTTAATTTCACTGTAGAAGGATCAATAAATTTATTATGTTCACTAAGAACCAGGAAGTTGTAGCCCTGATCGTGGTACCATTGAGCGACAAACTCTGGAGTCGAGTCAGCATGGCCGCAAAGAGTCGTGTGAACGTGAGTATTTCCCTTGTACCAATTGGAGGAAAATAACATCAACGGAAATGAGAAACAAAGAGCAGGGAGTAAATTTTGCATTCATATCATCTCAAATTGATTAGTGTGCTAGGTCAAGTTCAGTTAATATTTCGAAAGATACACTTTGTGACTACTTATTCAGCTAGTCCCATGGATTCTTTACCAATATAATACAGACAATTATCTTACCATTTACCATACATTGGGTTGGGCAGTAGAAAGTACTTGCTACCTATCTCTGCAGAATGCTCCTGAGGAAAGTCGCCCATTTGATCTCCTAGATAAACAATTACATTCAATGGACCAAACTTCTCCATTCGTCCCCTACCCTCCAAAACCTCTGCTCTTCTTTTTTCTTTAGTATCCAGTTTATTTTGCCGAAGTAAAAATATATCTTTTGGTTTGAGGACATCTAATTTCAGTAAGTTCTCCTGAGTCGGTTTTAAGTTTTGATTCATACGGTTACTTAAAAAAACAATTTGCACCCCCTCATTCCTTACCGAGTCTAAAAAACTTTTAGCCCCGGAGATTAGTTTCGCCTCTTTTCTTTTAACCCAAGAAGACCAGGAGGCCTGAGTGAATCCCAGTCCAGCTTTCCATCTTTCAACCTGGTAAAGACTGTTATCCAAAACTGTTTCATCTAAATCGACCACCGCTGCAAAACCTTGCTGTTTATCTTTACTTCCGGTGGATGCATATAGGTCCATTTGTACCTGAACGCTCTCCGCTGCTTTCCGGAAGACATAATCGCATAAACTTTTATATTCTGTCGAATTCCGGACCCACCTCACATCATTAGGAAGTGCTGGGCGAGCAAGCCCTGCCTGTGATGATAAGTTTAAAATAACAATCAGGGCAGTTAGCGTAAATTGAAAGTGATTATTCATTTAAATTCTAATATTGAAGTGACAGGATAATGATCAGACGGATATCGCCCGTTCTCATGAGTACGATCAATCGATCCTTTTATGACATTAAAAGTAGTACTGCATAAGATCCAATCTATACGGTTTCCGATAAGCCTACCATTCCAGGAAGTCATAGTACTTTCTTCATTCGTACGAACCGGGTGAGTATGCCGAAAAGTGTCCACTAGTTTACCTCCCACCAAAGTTTGGTATGGGGTGCTATCTTCTCTTGAATTAAAATCACCTGTTATCACTACCCTGAAATCATCATTCATTTTATTGATTTTATTTTTGATAATTTTTGCAGACTTCTCTCTGGCTATTTTTCCTTTATGATCAAAATGAGTGTTAAAAAAATGAATTTTTTTCTTTTGGTTAACATTATCTAATAGGCAGACTTCATTCACGATTCTGGGCAAGGATGAATCCCAGCTTTTACTCCCTGGTCTATCCTGATTTTCCGACAACCAAAATGTAGATTTTTCAATCATTGAAAATCGGTCTTTTTTAAACATAACCGAGCACGCTTCCCCATCATCCGGATTCACCAGACGACTTCTGCCGTAGTATTCATACTCAGGCAAACTTTCTCTCAAATAGTTCTCCTGCATCGGAAAAACTTCCTGCAAACCAAGCAGGTCAGGTTTAAATTTTTGAATAGTTTTGACCACCAACTCTTTTCGTAAATCCCATCGATTAGGGCCATCGTTCGCGATTCCAAGGCGAATATTAAAACTCATCACTCTTAACATGCCATTTTGTTTATGCCTGAGAGATTTCACCTCATTTACACCCGGCTTACCTTCCACTACTAAAAATCCGAATAAGAGTAGTAAGAATAAATGAAATACCTTCATTATCTCATGAAAAACTAAACTAACTTTTAGGTCAAGATTTGGAACAATTAGGAATTAAAGAATATACCTGGGATTTAATTGAAGACATATCCTAATTTAGACGGGCACCAAGCCCACCTCCGTAACCCGCAAGCTCAAGGTAAGCACGACCGATCACTTCATCATCCGGACTTAGTACATAACACGCTCCCTCCCAGTAGGCATTATCCGCCCGGTTACCATAAAATTCCTGATCATCAATAATTGGTCGCAAACGATAACTCTGTTTTCCCCTCGTAGGGTGATCAGCATTTATTCGTATATAAGTCGGGTAAGTAAGCCCAGTGGTAGGACTGGTCCAGTCACCTTCCTCTCCCCAAGTAAATTGATCAGCGTATACATGCTGGGTTTTACCTTTTGCATCAATCCAATACACCGCAGACCAACGATCACTAGATCCATCATCCTTACGTAAACGATAAGCCTTCACTTCCGTTCCATCATCAAGTTGCATACAAGTCCAATCCCATCCAGCTAGTCCCTTACCTAGTTGACTGGAGGAAATCTCATGGTCCATCCATGCAAATCCTCTTACCTTTTGCACTTGTCCATTGTGAGATAAAATTCCAGTTGCTTTTAGGCGAGAGTAAGACCAATACCAACTCACCGAGGCAGCTCCATCTCCTTTTCGACTAAGTCCCCGTTCTCCAAAGCGCACGAGAGGCTTGGCTGGTATCAGTTCAAGTTCCAACTTGCCCCCTCCTGGATAGTGCGTGGTCAAGCGGTGCCCCTTCCCATCAACAAGCATCCTGGCTTCAATCCCTGCAACTTCCAAGCCCAAGGTATCCTTAGTCGCTTGAGCTTGCCATCCCTCCCGAAGAACTCGTTCATGGTGGAGGTATTTTTTTTCGGATCGATCACTCAGGGCAGAGTGTGCGAGGAAAAGCTGTCGACTGCCAAAAGTTTCCGTTTCTGAATCCTTCGAATTTTTTGGATCTCCGGCTACCCTAAAAACCGTGGATTGAAATCCATATTCCTGCCCGTCATTAACCGTTTCCAAATGCCCTACCCAGTACCACCATTCCAACGCATAGCCTCGGTGAGCACCATGATCTTGTGGAAATGTAGGGATATAGTCAGCGGTCGGAACAAGAAACCCTTTACTCGAACGAGTTGGCGGCTCAATCCACTCGGCATGAATGTTTAAACAAGAAATCAGTAGGAAACCAAAAATTGTTTTCATCTTCTTCGAAAATTCCAATAGCTCGCCGAGATCATTCCAGAAACGAAGCCAACCACGGTTAGCAGCACACCAAACCATAAAATATTTGCAAA
>Ga0233432_10001194_pt1 | contig 25216 bp, 17 predicted proteins | sample SI_122_August201_6_FD_179870 | JGI IMG/M metagenome (GOLD analysis project Ga0233432, IMG submission 179870) | Seawater microbial communities from Saanich Inlet, British Columbia, Canada - SI_122_August2016_10_MG | ecosystem: Environmental > Aquatic > Marine > Inlet | place: Canada: British... | reverse complement strand
CTACACGATCAGGGTATTCTTTTCAATACAAAAGGTCATCGTGAAGCCGAATGACATTGGGATAACAGGCGCTTATACACCCAAACATGAGAGTTGAACAAGACAAAGACCAGCTCTTCATAACGACGAACGGGTGTATAAGGGTCCTGTTAATCCCCTGGTTATGCATTTGCCCACTACTCGTTTTCTCCAAAGTAGTTTTTGTTGAAAAACCTTGAGTAAAGAATTAGGGATATGTATTTGAGACGGTCGTTTCTCTGAAGAATATACTGTTTGTCTTGAGACGAATAAAAGCCGAAATGGTTTAATTCTGTTATGGCGATGGGTGATTGAAGATTGCCTGCATAGTAAATATGAAATTTATCATCGACTCGTCTGTAATGGCCAAGGACGTTTCCTGAAAAGTTGTCTGAGTGGGGACTTGATTCGTATAGAATATTTCCATTGGAAAGAGTTGCAACGGTTGAACCACACATGCATGCTCCGAATGCATATGAATGTGTTAGATTGCTCGGCATAAAAAGCAAGATGCAGAATATCAATATGGATGCCAGAGTTACCGCAGTAACAAACGTAAGCAGAAGCCTTATGATCTTAGAATGCATAACGCTTGGGCTAATGAGCCCCAACTATTGGGAGAGTGATTGAAGTGGGAGATTTCATGGACTATAGAGGTGGGGTCGCTTTCAGCCCTTTGTTATGCTTTTGTTTTTGAGGCTATTTTGTTAATATTATCTTTACATAGGGCGTGATTCCGTAGAAAAAGAACTCAACGCCTATCAGCATTACGATTAGCCCCATGAGCCGCATCATTACTTTACTACCAGTCTCTCCAAAAAAGTCAAGAATTCTATTTCCAAGAGTAAGGATTATCCCTGTTAGAGCCATGACAATAGCAATACTCAGAATTAGCATTGATTTATAAGAAAAGTTACTGGCATCTTGCATAAAAATTAATACCATTGTTATTGACCCTGGACCACAAATCATAGGGATTGCAAGTGGTGTAATAGCGATTTCAGAACCAAACGAATTATTGCTTTCATTTTGTAATTTCTTAGGGACTGTTCGACCGCTGAGCATGTCATGTCCCATTGTAAAGAAAAGAAATCCACCTACGACTTTTAATCCTGCTATTGATATACTAAAGAAGTCAAAAATCCATTTGCCTGCAAAGGACAAAAGGCATAGCATAATAAATGCAGCTAGACATGACTTTACGATAATGGCCTTTTTTTCTGTTTCTGAAAAACCTTTAGTTAGATTAACATAAAGAGGCACAGCTCCCAAAGGGTTAATCATTGTAAATAATGATGTTATATAAAGAATAAAAATCTCTTTCATAGTATTACATTTCTAGTTGAGCATAACGAAAACGATAACAGGCGCTTATACACCCATGGAAGACAGAGAAACAAGACAAAGACCAGTTCACCATTGAGACGGGCGGGTGTATAAGGGTCCTGTTCATCGCCTGGTTAGAGCCCTGTTGCATTACATGCCCTTTAACTCAAAGAATGCTTCCATTTCGTTTTCTACGATTTCAATTATTATGGGATGACTCTGAATGTAGATTCGCACGGCTTCGAGGTCGCACTTGAAAAAGACGATAACGAAAGGAGACTCAATATTTTTAAATTTTACAGTCAATTCCGTAATGTCTTCTTCGTCGTGTTGAAGGCGGTGACTAAGTTTTGATATTTCATCAACAACTTCGAGTGTGAAAAAGTTATACTTTTGATGAAATAATTCAAAAAATTCAAATACATTCTCGAGGTCAAAGTCCGTTGATGTTTCAACTAAACCTTCTAGGGAGTTTTTAAATTCAGTTATTTCTTGCCGAGAATGATATAGGGTAACAAAAAACTCGTACGCATATTTCAGAACGACGATAGCAATGACGGTGTAGAGAATATACATGAGGCTCTAACCAGTTATTGGGTGAGATTGAGTTTTGGATATCATGTTTTTATTTTAGGTGAGGAATTGAGTTTTTCTATATGAATGTTGAGTATTTTGGTTTTGGTGGGGTGTTGCTGTGGGAAACTCAGTTTTGTTAGATATTGAGGGGTGGATGGGTCTTTTGGGGAGGGAATTGGGGCTTAGGAGTGAGGGGGAAGTCTTGTGGGTATCTTGAGAGAAGGGGGTGGGGTCAACTTTTTTGAGTCGATTTGGTGGTGAGTGCGTTGTGAAGGTTGATGTTGCTAGAGGAGGTTTGTGGCCTGTTGGAAGCGATGAAAGAGATGAAGGAATCGGGGGTGTTGACGGGCCAGCATTTGGCGACTGCCTTGGTAGTCTTTGCGGTAGGGAAGGGGGGCGTTTCCGGCGTAACGTTTGAAGTTTCGTGAAAAATGGAATTGGGTTTCGTAGCAGAGTTCCTTTGAGATATGTTCCACGCTTCTCGATGTATGGAGCAAGAGGAGTGCCCCTAAGTGGAGTCGAAGGCGTTCGATCAGTTTTGTTGGAGTTTCCTGGAGGTCTCTCCTGAAGAGTCGAATCAGATGGGGTTTTGAGATGTTGACGGCCTTACACATATCTTCGATGGATGGAGGTTTGTATTGGCCTCGCTCCCAGCCTTCGTAAACGAGTCCGAGAACACCTTCAATCTCTAGAGAATAACTTGCCTGCTCCGGTAGTGAATCGCTCTGGTAGATAAAAGAGTAAACAAGCATTTCAACGGCCCGATCGAGGAGAGCTTGTCGCCCCGAAGTATCTGCGAGATTGAGTTTGAAAACATGATCAAATAGGGCGTGGAGCATCCCCCCTGAGCGACGTCGACTGAAGGTTGGCCATAGAGCTGGAAGGGGAAGGTCTTCGTTGGCTTCGAGTTCAAAGTGAATGAAGTCGTGATAGGTTGGGTTGAGAGAATCCCATTTCCAGGTTTCTGTTTTATCGGGATGAGCCATGAGGATCTCGCCCGCCCTGACCTTATGGATGGTTCCATCGATCTCCCACTGGACACTCCCGGTATTGATGCGAACCAATTCATAGTCGAAGGTTCTCCTTGGTCCGAGGACGAGACCGGGTATGGCTGTGACCCTTCCAATACGATAATTGCCTCTGATCATTTCTCACCGAACCCTTGGGAGATGATACTTTTGGACATAAAATGGAAACTTTAATCTATGGGTAAAATGCTGATAACCTCTAGAATTTAGCAATTATGCGTGGCGTAAGCCTTTTTTGGAACGGAGACCAGCAGATATGTCATCTCAGCAGGCAAAAGTTAATTGGTATCGTGTGGCGATCTCACCAGAGAAGCTTCAGGCTCTAAATCAGCCCGATGACACCAAAGGTTTTATTCAGGCCGGTGGTCACCTTGCACTGACGGTTCTGACGGCGGGCGTGACCATCTACGTCTGGGCCGCCTACGCTTGGTATTGGACCATCCCCCTTATCTATATTCATGGGAGTGTTCAGACCATGCTGGGGGCTGGAGTTCACGAACTCGTCCACGAGAGAGTTTTTCGCACAAAAAAATACAATCGCTTCTTTTTGGCAGTGAACAGTTTTCTCACTCACTGGAACTACCCCTTCTTTCACATTAGTCACAAGGAGCACCACCGCTACACCCTCAACGAGCCTCTCGATTTAGAGGTCACGCTTTCGGGAAAGGATAGCATCTCCCTCTTCAATCGGAGCCAACTCATTCCAAACTGGAAGGGCATCCGTGGCAATATAAAACTACATTGGGGATTTGCCTTTAACGATTATTGGAGAAACGGAGAGGAGAAGGGAATTCATGGTGAACATTGGATGGCCTTCCTGATCAAACGACTTGGGGAAAAGGAGAGAGCTGAGATCCGCGACTGGAGTCGTTTCTACCTCGGTGCTCATGCGGCGATCATCGTGATCAGTCTCCTTCTGGGCTGGTGGATTGTTCCCCTTGTTGTGACCTTCGGCAGTCAGTTCGGAGGTTTTTTCGGGCAACTGACCCACGCTCCACAACATTTTGGTTTGCTTAATAACGTCAACGATTTCCGCCTCAGCTGTCGTACATATGTCAGTAATAGGTTAGTTGAATTTCTTTACTGGAATATGAATTACCACATCGAACATCACATGTATGCGGCCGTACCCTGCTACAACCTACCAAAACTACACAAGGAGATCAAGGACTACCTGCCTCCAGAGCACACTTTGGTTTCAGCTTGGGGTGAGATGCTCAACATTGCCCACCTTCGAAAAACGGACTCAGAGTATGCCTTGCGACAGACCCTACCCGAGGAACTCCCTGGTAGCAAGCTTCCCCTGCTCACTCACGAACTGGATGGGTCTGCTCAGGACTACCTTGCTCTCTCTGACAAGGAGGTCGCCATTGATATGGATCAGGATTGGAAGATCTGGGAGTGCGAGATCTGCGCTTTTATTTATGACGAAGCTCTAGGTCTTCCAGAAGAAGGGCTCGCGCCAGGTACCCGCTGGGAAGACATACCAGAAGATTGGGCCTGCCCAGATTGTGGCGTTGCCAAGTCGGACTTCAGGATGGTTGAACGAAGTCGAGTTGAAGCAGCTGAAGAAACGTTGCCTCCCGTAGAAGCGACTCTCAGTCAAGAGCCGATTGTCATTGTTGGTAGTGGTATGGCGGGTTACACCCTCGCCAGAGAGTACCGTGCTCTGAATGCTACCCAGAAAGTGGTCCTTCTGACACGTGACGGAGGCGAGAATTACTCCAAACCTCAACTCTCTAATGCGTTGGCCCAGAAGAAGGATGCTCAGTCTCTCATTTCAAAGCGTGCCAAGGACATGGCCGAGGAACTCAAGGTTCAGGTCGATGTGGGGGTTGAGGTGAAGGCGATCGACCGGGAGAACAAGGTTCTGGAGACCAGCACCGGTCAGCAACCTTACTCTAAGCTCATTCTAGCTCTGGGCGCCGATCAACGTCGACTTTCATTTGAAGGTGATGCGGCTGATCAGATCCTCACCGTCAACGACCTCAGCGATTATGAAGGTTTCCGTCAGAAGCTTCCCGAGAATGGATCGGTGATCATCCTAGGCGCTGGTCTCATTGGTTGTGAATTTGCTAATGACCTCATTGAGAACGGGCACGAGGTGACGGTTCTCGACCTCGCCGAAGCACCCCTCAGCGCCATGGTTCCGACGGAGGTGGGAAATGATGTTCAACAGAAGTTACAAGAAAAAGGAGTCCATTGGAAGATGGGGACAACGATGAGTTCTGTTGATTCGAATGGAGAACAGCTCTGTGCCACTTTAGACGATGGAAGCAAGGTCATCGCCGATGTGGTTCTATCTAGCATTGGTCTTTCGCCTCGTACTGACCTTGCTCAAGCATCGGGCCTTGAGGTGAACAGTGGTATTGTTACCGACTCGAATCTTGCGACGAGTGACCCGTCCATCTTTGCCCTTGGAGACTGTTCTGAAGTTGGCCAACAGGTTCGCCTTTACATCTCTCCGCTTCGTCAGGGAGCTGCAGCCTTAGCCAAGACTCTGGCCGGAACCCCCACGAACGTTCAGTACCCTCCGATGCCCGTGATCGTCAAAACGCCGGCGTGCCCCGTTGTTATCCTTGGGCCTCAGTTGGGAGTCGAGGGTGAATGGAAACTGGTCGAGGCTCAAGATGGGCACGAGTGTCACTATGTGGATGGTAACAACCAGATCAGGGGTTTTGCTCTATCTGGAAAATTGGTCGAGAAAAGGGCAGAGCTTTTAGGGAAAGTCGCCGGTTAAACCGTCATTTATCGTAAAAAGCTCTACGATGGTGGTGAGTTGAGTTTTTTATTAAGTCCTTTGGCAGAAAAGGCAAACAGGGAGAGGCTGAGGCGACGGGTTTAGAACTCTTCAGTTGGAATGCATTCCAAGACATTCACAAAAACCGGTTTTTGATTTTCAAATTCCGTTGTGATCTGAACGGTAAACGCTTGGTGTTCTTTCAGTTCGATGAAGCCCAAGTCATATTCGAGATAGTCTCGTCTCCACCGTTTGGTTGGATTGACTACAACCGAGGTTTCTAAGTTGGGAGCCTTCACGTTCAGACGGCCTTGTCCTTCGGAAATGGTTGCTTTGAGGACTAACTTGAAACGACCGGCAGCCTTAGCTTCAATGTTCCAAGTTGAGCGGTCACCAACTTTTTCCCATCCGCCGATCCTGTCAAATCCAAACATCTGTCCGGGCTTGAGTTCTCCTTCCAACTGAACATCGACGGGAGTGAGTCGAATGATGCCATCGTCATCAGGGACGAGAGGAGTCTCGACAACATCAGCTTTTCCTTCGATGACCATTTTGATGGTTGATGCTGGATGCTCAGCGAGGAGCACGATAGGCCCGTGCCGACCGTTCTTGATTTGGAGGGCCTCTCCATTTTCGAGGAGATGGGTCGACACAATTTTATTCTGAAGTCCGGGTAAGAGTAACTCTCCACTCGCGGGAGGGTTTAAGGGGTGCAGATAGAGGATGGTTTCGTTTCCACTGGGCTTCAGGGTGCAGCGACCCCATGGCAATCTTAGTAGAAAGGGGCTGGCTTTGGCTCCGTAGATGGACTCACCATTTTTTTCCATCCAGCGGCCCACTTGTCCAAGAAGATCGATGGAAGGTTGGGGGACCTTACCCGTCGCATCGGGTCCAATATTGAGAAGGTAGTTGCCTCCCTTACTGACAATGTCCACGAGATTGAAGATGAGCTGGTCGAAGGCAATCCAGTCATCGTCGTCGAAAACATAACCCCAGTTGTCATTCATGGTCATGCAGGTCTCCCAATCTCGCCCATCGAGGAAGCCCCGTGGTGGGATGAAGTTCTCGGGAGTTTCCGTATCCCCCTGATAGCCGCCACCCAAACGATCGTTGACGATCAGTCCTGGTCGTAAAGACACCAGCTGAGAAAAGGGTTCGGCTCTTTCTGGCGTCATATTGACCGGTGTGTCGTACCATAGGACGTCGGGCTGGTACGTGGTCAAAATCTCTTTGACCTGAGGAGCGGAGATGTTTTTTAGGTATTCATCGTAATCCCCTTTGTGGGCTTCATCCCAACCTGGGTTTGTCTCGAATTTATAGTGGAGTCCTTTGCCTCCACCTGGATGCATCCAGTCTTGAGCGTGGGAGTAATAAAGGCCGAATTTAAGACCGCGCTCGCGAGTGGCCTTAGCCAGGGGAGCGATGAGGTCTTTGTGGTGAAGTGTTGCGCCAGCAACGTCCCAGTCGGTGCAATCTGAAGGGAAGAGGGCAAATCCATCATGGTGTTTGGCCGTGATCACAATGTATTTCATCCCAGCTCTAACGGCCATGTCGACCCAAGCTTCAGGGTCATAGTTTTCTGCCGTGAAACCTTTGGCGAAATCTCGGTATTCATCGACGGGAATTTTTCCACCCATCATGATCCACTCTGCATCTCGGGTCTCTTTGTATTTCCCAGCTAAAACAGCGTAAACTCCCCAGTGGATGAACATGCCAAATTTGGCCTCTCTCCACCACGCCATCCGAGCATCGCGCTCTTCTTGGGTTTCATTGGGAATCGATCCGACAACATTATGTTCTGAGTTTTCCATGTCCGATATCTCGTGAGCAGGTATTCATGAATGGTAGAGAAAAGTCACAGAGGGACAGACCGTGCTGTCGAGAGAAGCTTTGGCGAAACTACTCTCCGTGAGTGTTTTTACGAGATGAAATCTTCAGAGAAAGAAACCTAGGGGCGCCTGTGCTATGGACCTCTACTGAGAATTTTTCGATACTCCGTTGGCGTCATGTTCATCCTTTTTTTGAACTGACGGCTAAAATAGTTACTGTCATTGAATCCAACTCGAAAGCCAATCTCTGTAACGCTGAGATCACTCTTTCGAAGGAGGCGACAGCTTCGTCGGATGCGCTGATGAAGGTGAAATTCAAGGGGTCCCATCTGTACGGTCTTTTTGAAAGCTCGAAGCAGAGAGCTCTCTGACAAGTTAGTGAGTTTCATGAGTTTTGGGATGGAGACTTCCTGGTCCAGATGGGTTTCGACGTAGGCCATAGCATCAGCGATACGTAGTTCAGATCCTTCCTGGGGGGGAGTGAGTTCAGATGAGTAAGTTCGAGAAAGCGAGACGATCAACTGACTGAGTTGGGCGAGGGCCATCGCCATATAGCCCGGCGAGGAATGCCGAATTTCATCTTCGATGCTCTCGATGATTCTAGCGATCTCGTCGAGTTTGGGTTGAGGGAGATGGAGAGGTTTCATGTCCTTCTGAAATTTATGGCCAAGGAGAAAGAAGGCGTGGTAACCAGGGAGGGATCGTAAGTCGGAGTCAGGTAACCTCAGTCGGTCAGGGTCATACATCACATTGACCAAGGTGAGATTGTTTGAATGGCGGTATCCATGTTGGGCTCCCTTTGGCACAAAAAAAACATCGCCAGGTTTCAAGGGGGACTCCTGTTCAGTGGTGAAGTGGACCGTGGAACCGTGAAAGACGATGACCAATTCGGCAAAGTCGTGAGTATGAAGTTCTTTATCACGGTGGTCGAGGTGACGAACGATTCCTAAGGGGAATTCATCGCGAATTCCAAAATCCTCATCTCTGAAGTGAAGGGCCATGACGGATTTGTGCTAATAAATGGCGGAAGTCAAGTGGATTGAGAGAAGTGATTCGAATAAATTTAAAGATGGCGACTGATTGAAGAGATCACAGCCTCATTCGGAATCTTAATTGAGTAAGAACAAATAATGACTTCAAATATGTTGGGTTTATTGATCGGTGGAGTGGGTGCAGCATTCCTGTTTGGGCTGAGTGGAGTTATGCAGAAGGCGAGCATGAGCAGGGGAATCAGCCTAGGCCCTTACATGGTCACCGTTGGAATCACGATTGCTCTTGTTGGAGTGCTGACATGGGTGGTGACAAGAGAATCTCACTTCAACGGGGGATCTCTTGGGGCGAGCAGTCTTTTTGCGCTGTTGTGGGCTTTAGGTACCCTTGCTGTGGCCGTGGCCCTAAAGCGTTTCGATGCACCGATCAGTCAGTTAACCCCACTCTACAATATGAACACTCTCGTGGCTGTTGTTTTAGGACTCTTTGTCTTTTCAGAACTCGGGAGTATCGATCTCAAGCAACTGGTCCCTGGGGCCGTTCTGATCATCGCTGGAGGCATTCTCTGCGCTAGAGCATGAGCATTATAAAATCGTGAGATGAGTCTGAAGACTGACGTGAGAGAGCTCATATCTGATTTTGATGAAGATGATGAGAAAGAAAGAATTCAGAACGTCTGGAAAAATAAATAAAAAAGGTTATTCTGTGGATGTCAAAGTGGTTCCTCAAGAGACGTGATCGGTTTCAGGAGCCTTGGCATGAACTCACCAAGGCAATGATGAAACGATGGCATCTCTGGTCACTGAGAAATACAGAAACGTCTCTTCTGCAGAGATAGATGGGTGGGTCGATAAATTTCACAGGGATGGGTTTCTTTTTCTCGAATCCTTCCTTGAGAAGGAGCTGGTTAAAGAGTTAAGGCAGGACCTTGATAAAGCCCTGGAGGGCAATGAGAACCCTGAGGCCTCCATGGAACTGCACCATGCCATGTTTGAGAAGAGCCAAGGGAACCTAAGTCTTTTTGACCTCGAACCGATGGTCAGCTTTGCTGAAAAACTTGTGGCTCCTAATTGCCAGGTTTTTCATAACAACAGTTTCCGAACCCATTCTGATGGGATCAATTCATGGCATCAGGATGACGACCTACACTATGTCGTGAAAGAAGGAGACCCTCCCCAGAATATCAACTTGCCTGTCCTCTTCTTTACGGCGAATTATTATCTGACGGATGTAGAGTCACTCGAAAAAGGGCCAACTCAACTTGTTCCGGGATCTCACTTATTAGGAAGACGGCCCCCAGGTTCTGAAAGAGCCGTTCACGGGACGGTCGACGCCATGGAAGGGACTGAGTATGAAGACAAGGTCTTTAGCGCCTTGGGTGGTGCAGGAAGCGTCATCTGTTTCAATAATCAGGTTTGGCATCGGGGAGGCCCAAACAGCAGTGGAAGCACTCGTTATATAACTCAGGTGAGTTACGGCCGAAGAATGATTGGCGGGCTATGGCCACCTTATGTGAACTATCAGATGCCAAAGCATGTTTATGAGAATGCCGATGACCAGCTGCTGAGGTTACTGGGATTTAAGAAACCCGGTGCGTATGCTTGAGTGATCAGCTCAGATTTTTAATCACAGCTAAGGCTGTATCGAAACGTTGAACTGAATCGTAAGAGCGAAACTACTCTTCGGTCTGTTCGATGGTGCCGAGTAGGACGCTTTTGAAATTGACCCCAACGCGGATTTCATCGATGACGAATTTTTCTGAATAGACGAAATAGATGCTGTCGAGAAGGGACTGATCGATCTTTCCTTTTTGGATGGACACCGGGTTTTTAAGGAGAGTGGGTCCAAATTTTTCTAGATCGATCACTCTGAAGATCTCTACGGTGTCTTCATCTTCTGAAGTCTTTCCCCACTGTGCTCTCCCAACAATCAGATGTGGTTTTTCTGATGGCATGGTCATCTCTCCACCCCGTGAGGGCATCTCACTGGTTCCAGAAAGGTCGTTGATCGTTGCCATAAGCTGACTTCTTCTCAGCTCAACGCCAACAGAAGCCTTTGCTGAATCCTTCTGATGCATAAGCCCAAGGCTCATCACGCCGTTGGTTCGATTGACTCCAACCATGCCAACGTAGAAACTGAACCACAGTTCGCCTCCATCTTTCAGTAACTGGTCACGGCCGAGAACATCTTCTCTGATCGCGCAGATGGCTCGGGCTGATCGACCCCATGCTGGAGACTGGATTTTATTTCCTTTAGAGGGGAGAGCTGGGTAGGCATAGGATCCAGATGTCATCATATACTTTTTATTTTCTGCCCGCCATTTCCCTTTGAGACCTAAGCCCTTTGTTGGCAGCTTATCGAGGAGACCAAGAGGATAATCAAAAGGCTCATAGACGCTGGCGCCAACGCCTTCTTTCGTAACGCGAATGGAGACGTTGGACAGCGTTTCGATGCCCTGTCCATCGATCACACGATAGGAGAATGAGTCGTCGCCTTCATAGCCGTAGTTTGACGTGTAGCGTAGATGTTTTCCGGTTCCTTTGATCTGTCCATGTCTGGGCTGTTCCACGATGAGAAAGGCGAGGTCTTCGCCTTCGGGGTCTTCACCATTCAGTTCAATGAGGGTAGCGACTCCTGATTCAGCGAAAACTGTTATCGCTTTGGCCAAAGGTGGCTGGTTGGAAGCAGGGAGTTTTCCATTTCTGTCGAGGTAGGTGACCTCAACAACTTCGTTGGTGGAAGAGTACCCCAACTCGTCAGTCATGGTGACCTTGAATTGATATTTTCCGGGTTTGCGATTTCTAAAGGTGGCTGTGGTGTTTTTGCTACCGGCTGTGGCGTTAGGAGAGAAATCAACGGAGTCAGGCCCATAGACCTGACTCCACGTGTAGAGGGTTCGCTCTTGAGTTATAGCATGATTGACGCCATCGACCGTTAGGCCGAGGGCCTTGGTCGGTTGTTGAAGTGTACTTGAAGATGGAGTGATGGATCTGATCTCCTTAAGGAGGGCGAGTTTCCTAGGCTTAGAGTCATTCATGATAGCTTTGAGGGTTGCGTTATAATCAACACCACGGGTAGCTCTTTTATAGAGCAAAAACTGCAGGACATCCATCTCTCCGTCCAGTGCAGCAGCCCCGTATTTTCCTAGAACCTTGGCGGCGTGCTTGGAGTCTCTGTCGCCAATTGCTGTGCCCAAGGCAATACCTTCGGCGAAACCGTATTTTTCGAGAGCGTCAACGCCTCTGGCGCGAACGCCTTTTGCAAACATGGCGTCGGCAGGAGCGGAAAGGCGAACGGACTCGATGATAGCATCAGCTAGTTCCACGACCTCGTCTTGAGTGAGCTGTTTGTAGATGCTGCCAACAGTGCTCCGCCCTTGCCCAGCGGGAGTTTTTGCGACGGCTCTCACGGCAGGCCACAAAAGCTTTCGGTCGACGCCTTTGATGCTTTTCGCCAGAACACCTTTGGGGCCGTAAGCGTTCCCGTCATAAAAAAGAAGCATGGCCAGCTGGTGATGAGCAAACTGAAGAGGGTCGTCATCATCGATGGGAAAGATGGGCTTGATGGTTTTGGCGGTGACTTCGAGGATCGTGTTGAGATGTTTCATTTTTGATTCTGTGCTCACGTACCTAAGGCCATAGGCGGCCGCAAAACGAACATAGCTGTCGCGATCGAGAAGTTTTTCCGCGAGAAGGTTCGAGGAGGTGTCGTCGGCGACCATCCCGACAGCTAGACAGGCAGATGCCTTTTGGATGCGGTCAGCAGTGGGGTCTTTCAAGAGTGCGTGTAGTTTTGGAATGATGACTTTCTTGTCGTCACTGCGCTCGTAACGCTTCTTGAGTTCCTTCAGAGTTTTTGAACGCACCACGGGCGACCAGCTTTTTAGGGCTTCAATGAGTTGATCGGGGTTGGCCTTGGAAGGTTTAAAGTCTTCTGCTGCAACAGTGGAGGCATAGTCAGAAGCGGAGAGCTTGAGTGAAGGGTCTTGGGCTCTTCCGGTCATTATGATTTGACGCAAGGGTAAGGCGTAGGTGAGTAAGGTGGTGATTTCAGCAGAAAAGTTGCGGTATTTCGGTGAGTGCCCGTAGTGGGAGTGAACAATTTTACCATCCCAACGTCGGTCCAGATCGTTGAGCCACAAGGTTCTTTTTAGATAATGACTGGCAGGTTTTTTCCCAAGTGCAGCAGCTCCCAAAGCAGGCCAAACGTAGTTGAAGAAGGGGCCCGCGTGAGAGTGCTCGCGGTCGGCACTCGAAGCCATGGCCATGCGTCCGAAAAATTTAGCTTCTTTTTTTCTGTCATCGAGTAGAGAGAAGGCGAGGGCAGCCGTTGAGTTTTTTCCGTTCATGTCGTACATGCCTCCACCCGTACCGTAGGAGTGCTCCCCATAGGGGATGCCTGATTTGTCACGGAATGAGGCAAAAAAGTTTTCGGATCGTCTGATGGCTGAACGGAGTTCGGGTGCTTTGACGCCGGCTCGTTCTGCCAGAACCATGCCGTAGAAGCCTGCAACGCCGGAACCATTGATGGCACCGTATCCGGAGATGGGGCCATTGTTGCCACCATCGGGCCGTTTGTCTGAGTATTTGTGTCCGGTTGTTCCAAACCAGCTCTGGTTCTTGGCAAAACAGATGGCGTATGCTTCTAGGGTTGGATAAATTAACTGATCCCGGGTCTTGAGGTAATACTCTCCGAGTGTGACCAAGTAATAAGAATGGTTCCAGGCTGTTTTGCCTTGATTCCTAAGCCGATCAGATTTTAGATCGGCGATCTCTTCTTCCTCAAGAATCATGTTGTGGGCCCACTCTTTCGCCTTCGCCTGATATTTGTCGTTGTTGGGATTATGGGGATTGTCAGCGGCGAGGAAAACAAGGATGCCTAGATTCCATGTTCCAGGGTCATTGGCCTGATAGAGGGCCTCAAGGCCTTTCCCTAAAATCTTTTCTGATTTTGGGCATGCGTAAGGAGCTGTTGCTGAGTACGAGCCCAAAGTTTCGAGCTTGAGTTCAACGGCCTCGGTGGATCCCGCACGCCAACGAAGTAAGTTCAAGTTGGCGGGGTCTCGCGCTTCGGCTTCAGTGATGGCTTCAGCCATCGACTTTCGAGCGTCCGAACTGAACTTGGTGGGTTGCTTTCCTCGACCATTTACCCCTAGGATTACATCCCCGACCTTAAAGATTCCATCGGCAGGAGATTTCTCAGCCACTTCTTGTACAAGTATCTGGCGACTTTCTGAGGTGTCGACTCCCAGGTGAAATGCCCAGCCCCTAAGACCTGTTGGACCCACATTAAAAATAGATTTGTCGTGGGGTTTCCCCCCTTGGGTCAGATCAACATTTTTTGGGCGAGGTTTTCTGGCTTCTAGGAAGGGGGTTAGGAGAAGGGAGATGAGTAGGAAAAGAAGGGGGAGAGAGCGTGAGTTTCTGAAATGCATTGAAAGGAGTTGATCTGGTGAACGGTTGGTCTTCATATCTTTTCTGCAGGATGTCTTGCTTTAAGTTATGCCTAAATCTTAAAAAAGCAATGCTTGAGCCAAATCCGAAAGATCTATTCTTGAGGAAGATTTATTGAGAAAGCAAGAGATGGGAAAACTTCAAGGCAAAGTCATTGTTGTGACGGGAGGATCTGAAGGAATCGGTTTTGAATGTGTTAAAGAATATCTGAAAGAGGGTGCCGAGGTTGCGATTTTTGCCCTCAAAGACCGTGCTCTCGAAAATGCTAAAGAGGCCCTAGGAGAAGGAGTGTTGGCAATTGGGATGGACTGTTCGAAAGAATCTGAGGTGAAGGCCGCTATGGAAAGTGTGGTTTTAAAGTATGGAAAGATAGACGCGGTTCAGAACAACGCTGGCATTGTCGACCCGAGCAAGTCCTTGGATGAAACCAGCTCTGAGGAGTGGGATCGCCTTTTTAATGTCAACCTGAAATCCATCTTCTGGACAACCAAATACGCCATATCTGAACTTAAAAAATCAAAAGGGTGCATCCTCTCGACCTCGAGCATGACGGCCCAACTGGGGCAGCCCATGCACGCCGTCTATACCGCTACAAAGGGAGCCATCGATGCTCTAACGAGATCGATGGCTTTGGATTACGCCCCCTTCGGTATTCGCGTGAACGCCATTGCTCCCGCTGGAGTGTGGACAGGTGCTCTCAATAGGTGGTGTGATGAGCAACCCAATAAGGACGAGATCGTTAAGTACCTGGATGATATTCACCCATTGGGCTATTGCCCCAAGGGAGATGTTATTGGGACAGCTGCGGCATTTCTTTTGTCAGACGAAGCCAAGTTCATGACCGGCCAGATTATGAATGTTGGCGGGGGTGCTGAACTGGGTTATAGAAAAATCTAGCCAGCTAAGAGGGGCGTTCTCTCTTTTTTGCACACTCGGCCTTTCAGTCAATGCGAATGGGCTGAGGGGGAAACTCAAGTTTGAGAGGCTTCAGGTGCTTTCCAATACTGATCAGTTCTTTCTTGGGTTCATCGGGAAGCTTTTCCAACTTTTCAATCAGCTTTCTAGTTAAGTTGGCGGGATGTTTGCGATCTTTGAGGGTATGTCGCCTTCTCTCGGTCGCTTCCCAATATTTGATATGACTTTTAAGTTCGGGGATGAACTCTTTGGCTAAAGAGCCATAGGCCTCAATGGACTTGATGGCACTGGGAACTCGACTAGAACTTCCGTGTCCTTTCTGATAGCGGAGGTACCAGACGGCAAGGTTTAGGCCTTCGGAGATATTATTCTCAGCCATGAGTGTGAGCCCGTTTAATCGAACTCCAGAGGCAAACATGATACCCGAAGGTGCAATGTAGCGTGTGGCTTTGTAGATGTCTCCCCAGAGCTGATCTCGTTCCTCGGTCGTCAGAATAGGATAGACCCATTTGGCCGTGATGCCTCGCACTCGTCCGTTCTCATTGGCCAGAAGTTTTTTGACCAAGGGGATCAGAAGAGGGCGGTGTTTCTCATCAAGCCCATGTTCTGCGACCAAGCCGCGGGCAGGCTGAGCTCTTCCGGCGTAAAAGAGGGCTTCCCCGATGGAGTTCCGAAGAACGCCGCGAGGGTCACTTGGAAAATCTTTTAGGGCGATGTTCATGAAGACCGGTATCGCAGGTTTGGCGACCCCCAGTAGGCCAAGATTTTTGTCTTTGGCAGTAAAGGCATTGACGGCATAAGTTAGAAAGGTGAGGTCGTTGCTGCTCTTGGCGAGTTGGATCAGTTTTTCTGCTGCGGCTTGGCTCGCAAAGCCACATTTCCTTAGGGCTTCGGTGGCTCCATAGCGAGCGTGTGAATGGTCACTGTCCAGCATTTTAATGAGCTCTTCGACCATGTTGAGCTTCTGCTCGCTCAAGGCTTTGACTCCGATTGATCTTGTTGGTGGAAGCGGTGCCCGAAGCAAGGTTAAGATTTCATCCTGACTCAGTTTGCTTCTGGCTTCATGGTCTGCTAACAACCGCCCAGCTTTGAAAATCTCCTCAACCCGACCTTTTTTGAGGTGAGACGTTTGAGGTGTTTTTTTGCCGGTGATGAAAAGTTTTCTTTTGGGATAGCAGAGTTGGAGCAATCTGGCTCCGGTGCAGTTGTAGCGTTCTTTCGGGTCTCTGGTGAGTCCATTCTCACCAGGGTTGTCCTGGAAAACGAAGTTTCCGTCATGCTGACGCTCTAAAGTGAAGCCAGGCCTCATTTCTTTCATGTAGGCCTGGAGTGAGGCGTCTCCGCCTCTAGCGACACCAATGCCTCCCCAGAGGTGAGCCCAGAAGTGGCCTGTGTGTCCCTCTTCTTTTCCGCTTGGGGCTGAACCCAGAACCATTTCGCTGAAAAATTCAGTTCCTCTGGAGTTGCCGAGGAGGTCAAAAAGAACGGCTGCCGAGCCAGACTTTCCATTGTCGTCGTAACTCCTGAAGGACGGCCCGTGATCTCCATAGGGGATGGTGCCTTTGTCGATGAAGAAACTAAAGAAGTCTTTTCCTCTTTGGATGGCATCGAGCACTTCCTTATTCTTGATTCCACATTTGACGGCGAGTGGTAGGGCAATCATGACGGTGAGTCCTTGCTGATTGATGGCGCCGTAACCTCCTAAGTGTCCGTGGAGATAGCCAGTGTTGGCTTTGGCGGCGTAAGTGTGCCCCCACGTTCCTGCGCCACTTTGGCCCATGGCCAGTTTGGTGGCGTATTCCTCGATGGTGGGCAGGACGGCTTTGTCCTGAGTGAGCAGATAGTATTCACATAGGAAGAGAGTCCGGTAAGACCACCACCAGCACATCATGGAGACGTGATGGTCGATATTCAATTTCTCTCCTTCGGGGAGAATCGTTTCGTGAGCTAATTTTCTAACTAAAGGCATCACGTCATCGCGACCTGTGGCCATCAAGCCGAGGCCCGTGATGTAGTTGATCCAACCAATATGTTTTTCGTTTGTGAACTTGAGGAGGGTGTCGGCATTGGCTTTGATATATTCGACGGCATTATCGACAATCTTATCGGTCTTGGGGCAGTTGAATGGAGCGGTCTCGCTAAAGGTTCCCATAGCGGGAAGGTTAATCTGAGTCTCGATTGATTTTTTATTGCGCCAAACCTTGAGTTTGAGCTGCCCTTTGTTAGTTTCCTTTTCGGCTTCATTGATGGCAGAGGCCAAAGCTCTACGGGCATCCCATGAGAAGTTTTTTCCATTGACTCCGAGGATCACATCCTTTTCCTGGAGTTTTCCATAAGAAGGTCCGTTCTTATCTACAGCTGTGATGATGATTTGGCGAGATTCACGGCTGGCACCGTCTTGGGTTCGCCGGTGGAAACACCATCCATTCACGCCGAGTGGCCCCAGTTTCCAATCTCTTGTTGCGCCAGGGACTTGAGTTTGGGTTAAGTCGAAAGCTCTGTTTCCCATGTCAACGAAACATCGTTTGATCTTCCCCTCTCTCCAGCGGGTCAGCCAAAAATAGCCATCACGATGGCCCTGCTTCTGGGCCATTTCGAATTGACGTTTCGCATTTTTATCGGTTGCTTTACCGTTGATGGCTAAAAGAACATCGCCGACAAGCAGGGCATCTCCTGGAAAGGTGCCATCCGAGACTCGGTTGATGTACCAGGGGACGCTATCTTTGTTGTCTGGTAGAGCCTTGCCATAAGTCTGCCCAAATCCAAGGGGCTGTTGCTTCAATCGCCTCAGAGACTTTTCATCCTGATCTAATTTGAAGTCCGTGGCAACAGACTTGTCGAGAGGAGGAGGCTCAGGGAGATCGAGGAGAGATGGGTTGGCCATCAGATCCAAGCCTTGGCTCATGAAAAGAAACATGAAAAAAACGATCTTCGGGAAAGTGAGGTTCATGTTGATCGCTATAAAGTAAATTCTGGTTGAAAGCATGTTGGTAATTTTAAAGATCTCAATTTCCTAAGACAAGTCACGAATCTCGAAAAAGGCTAAGTTTAGAGGAAATACCGTCGAGGTTGTGAAAGGGGATGAACGTTATTGTCTTATTGGGTGGACATGTGATGGGAGTGGTGCATGTATTCAGGATTAGGGTGTAAAGAATGTTTTGGTAAAGTGTTCTGATGATCAGAGGTAGGGTGATTCACAAAGCCTCTGTCAAAAAAGAGACTATCGGAGGTCGGTGTAGGAGTAGGGCCTTGGGAATCGGCTCCAAGCGATGGCTAGGTGCATCAAGAGATGTCGGGTCAACTGTTCCCGAATGGCGAGATGCTCGGGCTCGTCATAGAGATTATGGCTCTCGAGAGGATCTTTCTGATGCTGGTAGAGTTCTCCCTTGAGGTCCTCCATTCGTGAATCGAGATTCCTAAACTCACCGGGAATGTACAGAATCAGTTTCCACTCTTGAGTTCTCCACATGTAGACTGGAGCCTTTTCGATCTCGTGGTATCCACTTCCATGGAGTTCAGAAAAAGACCCCATCATCGCCGGATCATCAAGCAAGTTGTAGCCCACCATTCTTTCATCTCTTGCCATAGTGGCAGCTGATAAGAAGGTGGGGACGATGTCGACTAGACTACAGCAGCGATCGTCGATGGTGCCATGCTTGGACTCGTCGACCCCAGCCCCAGCCACAACCAAGGGGACACGAACACTGGCCTCATAATGACTGTACTTGCTGAACCGATAGCGTTCTCCAAGTGATTCACCATGATCAGAGGTGAATAGAATGAGGGTGTTGTCCAATTCGCCCATGGTCTCCAGTTGATGTAAGACGTTTCCGAACAGATCATCAACATAAGTGCAGGCCGCGTAATAGCGCAATAGACTTCGTTTTTGTTCCTCTTCGCTGTAGTCTTCTCGCCAGGACCTCCACTCTTCAACATTGCGGGGTTGGTTGTAGTGATCGTCGAGAGTCTCGATTGGGACATGGTTTTTGGGAAGGATGATGTCGTTGATATCATACATGTCCTCATACTGCTTTGGGGGGTTGAGTAGAGCGTGGGGGAAGTCGAAAGAGAGGTAGAGGAACATGGGGCGCTCGTCACCATCTCGCGAGTTTAGATAATTTATGGCATGTCGTGTCAGCCAACCTTCTCGTGTTCGCTCTGGATCGAACATACTAGTTAGCCCGATGTAACCTGGAGCGTTTTCCCCTCCCGTTCGAATGCCTTCGTTCTCTTTGCTGAGAAGTCGAATGGCCTCTGGGTCTTCTTCGCCCCAGATCATCGCGCCTTTCTCATTGGTCACGGGCTCAATGTTTCTTGCTTGGGCACGCACTTCAAAACCTCGAGTGGAGGTGTCCGTCGTGGGCACTTTGGCTGGGTCGTGTTCATCTGGGATGCCGATGTACCAGTGGGCCTTACCGAAACCGGCGGTGGCGTAGCCCGAGTTCTGCATTCTTTGGGCAATGGTGTCGATGACCATGTCTTCATCTCGACATGACATTTGAGTGTTGTGTCGAATCCCACACTGAGAGGGGTAAAGACCCGTCATCATGGAGTAGCGACTAGGGACACACATGGGGCTATTGCAAACTGCCTGAGAAAAGCGAATCCCTCTGGCGACTAGGCTATCTAGGTGTGGAGTTTTGACCACGGGGTTCACGCAGCCCAAGGCATCGAATCGATGCTGGTCGGTCTGTAGAAAAAGGATATGGGGTCTTTTCTTATTCATGTGATGACACAAGTTTACTCCTTGATATTGGAGTTCACTCTCTTCCTTTTTTTCCGGTGAATTGAAACCTGATGTTTATGAACAGTCTTCCCCTTTCTTGAAGTGATTCAGCTAAAAAAACGATGAGAATCCTTTCTGCTTTAATGTGTTGTCTGCTGATGTTGACGGTCGGTATGAGTGAGGAAGCCACTCCACCTAATCTCATCGTGATCATGGCCGATGATCTTGGCTACGCCGACGTGGGCTTCAATGGATGCAAAGACATTCCCACACCCAATATAGATAAAATTGCCCAAGATGGTGTGATCTTCACCAGTGGTTACACCACCTATTCCGTATGCGGTCCAAGTCGAGCTGGATTTATCACAGGCAGGTATCAGGGCAGGTTTGGCTGTGGGCGGAATCCACAGTATCAACCAGATGACCCCAATATGGGGCTACCCAAGAGCGAGAAGACCTTGGCGACGGTTCTGAAGCCAAAAGGATACCACTCGGGGATCATCGGGAAATGGCATTTGGGGGCACACAAAGAAACCCATCACCCTTTGAACCGTGGGTTTGATGAGTTCTTTGGGCATTTAGGTGGGGGACACCAGTATTTCTCAAAAATGCTCACCATCAAAGATAGTTACTCAGTGAAATCGGAGAGCGAGAGTTACCGAACATGGATCATGAGGAATCACACGCCCGTGAAGACAGAGGATTATCTGACCGACGAATTTTCCAATGAAGCCGTTAGTTTTGTTGAGAGGAATGCCTCTAAGCCTTTCTTTCTGTTCCTGTCTTACAACGCACCCCATGGGCCTTTGCAGGCGACCGAGAAGTATCTGAAACGATTCCCTGAGATCTCCCAAAAAAACAGAAAGACCTACGCTGCGATGGTGAGTGCTGTCGATGACGGGGTTGGACGACTCATTGCAAAACTCAAAGAAGAAAAACTCTACGACAACACTCTTGTGTTCTTCCTTTCGGACAATGGAGGGACCAAGGTCAGTCAGGGCGTATCTCGCAATACTCCCTTGAGAGGGAAGAAGAGTGACGTTTGGGAAGGTGGATATCGTGTGCCCTTTGCCGCATCTTGGCCCAAGGTCATTAAGAAAGGGACTCAGTACCAACACCCTGTGAGTTCGCTAGATATTTTCGCGACGATTGCGGGACTGACAGAAGCGAAAATCGATCAAGATCGGCCTTTGGACGGCACAAATCTTATTCCTTACCTCACGGGAGAGGAGAAGGGTGTACCCCACAAAAATGTCTATTTGAGAAAGTTTGATCAGAAACGTTTTGCGATCCGTCAGGGAGATTTTAAGCTGGTGAAGAGTGCTGAGGCCCCTGAACTATATAATCTTTCCGAGGACATCGGTGAAAAAAATAATCTGATCGGTCAGCACAAAGACGTAGCTAGCAAGCTCAAGACTGAGTATGAGGCTTGGGCCTCACAATTGAAAGACCCCCGTTTCCTAGGGTTGATTCACCGAAATGACTGGAAGAAGAAATAAAACCAGACAGAAGAGGGCATTCGGGGGAAGGGAAGTCCTACTTTGATGAATAGGGGGCATTGGCATCGCGCAGGCCGTCCCCGAGGAAACCTTCCCGAAGGTTACTCTTTTAACCCTAGGTGTGAGGAGTGCGTTGATCGATGTAAAATGGCCGTGCCCGACTGAATCACCTGTAAGATGGTCGCGTGGTTACCTGCCATTTCCATGAAGAGTCCAGTTGATGTTGAAATTAGTCCAGTATACCAACTGCTCGCCAACCCATAAAACGAGGAGTGTCTTCTACATGAGCAAGCCAAATATAGTGATGATTCTGGCTGACGATATGGGCTGGATGGATGTCGGCTATCATGGTAGCGAGATCAAAACTCCGAATTTAGACAGGCTGGCTGAAGAAGGAGCTCGTCTCAATCAGTTTTATGTGATGCCAGCCTGTACGCCCACCCGAGCGAGTATGCTCACGGGACGTTACACCATTCGCTACGGCATGCAGACCGGGGTGATCAAACCCACCCAAGACCATGGTTTGCCCACCGATGAGGTGACACTGGCTGAAGTTCTGAAAGGGGCTGGTTATTACACGGCCATCACCGGAAAATGGCACCTGGGGCACAGTAAAAAAGAGTATTTGCCCAGCCAGCGTGGTTTCGATTACCAGTATGGTTGCTACAACGGAATGATCGACTACTTCACCCATATGTTCAACTACCGTATACGCGGGATCAGTGCAGGAGGAATCACTGGCGTGGATGAGCTGGAAGAGGATTGGAAAGACGAAGGCAACGACTGGAATCGCAATGATGTGCCCTTGAATGAGGAGGGGTACGCGACGGACCTGATTGCCGACGAAGCGATCAAGGTTGTTGAGGAGCATGATGATTCAAAACCCTTATTTTTGTATGTGCCTTTCACCGCGCCTCATTCTCCTTTGCAGGTGCCACAAGAGTATTTGGATATGTATGAGCCAGAAAAGATGGCAGTTGCTCAGGGGCCAGTGGAAGCTCCGATTTATTCTATTGGAGGCATGAAGGCCGAAGAACTCCAGCGGCGACGGGCCATTTATGCCGGCATGGTCACCTGCATGGACGATTGCATCGGGAAAATCATGGAATCGCTTCGGGCTCGAGGTATGGATGAAAATACGATTCTTTTCTTTTGCTCAGACAATGGTGGTGCCCCAGATTTGGGTGCCGTCAATGACCCTCTGAGGGGATCAAAAACGTCGGTGTATGAGGGGGGCGTTCGAGTGCCAGCGTTTATGCACTGTCCTGGAAAAATTGCTGCAAGCACCGAGGTTGATGGCCCTCTTCATATGGTGGACCTCTATCCAACTTTACTCAAGCAGGCGGGTGTTGAGCTTGATCAGGAGAAGCCTTTGGATGGCAAGGACATGTGGCCAACTTTGGTGGAAGGAAAGCCCTCTCCCCATGACGAGGTCCTTATCAATGCTGCACCCTTCAACGGAGCCATTATTGTGGGGGAATGGAAGTTGGTGCGCAATGGGCACATCTTCTGTATGATGACCCATGAGGGTGAGAATGACGTTTACGAATTATTCAACCTCTCCGAAGATATAGGGGAAACAACGGACCTTTCTGAGACATATCCGGAGAAAGTTAAGGAGCTGCGGGAGAAACTTGAAAAGTACACCAGAGAAGCGGTGACCCCATTCAACACACCTGCGCCACTGAATCAACCTTCCAAGCCAGCGACAAAAGGTCCAAAGGAGATGTCGACCGAGCCAAGGAAGGAGAAATTTCCAAAGGTATGGATTGAGAATCACTCCGGCACGCCAAAGGCCTGGGGGCATTCAGATTAAGTGATAACATCAGTTTTTTCGGAGAAGCCATGAATATGAAGATTTTTCACAACCCAAAGTGTTCGAAGAGTCGAGAAACCCTCGGTCTGCTTGAAGATGAAGGCACAGAGCCGGACGTGGTGGAGTACCTTCAGGCCTTTCCCTCAAAAGAAGAGTTGAAGGAGATTGTGGAAAAGCTCTCTCTCCCGGTGACGTCGATCATCAGATTCAAGGAGAGCCTTGCCAAAGAATTAGAGATCAGCGCGAAAGATGAGAGGAGCTTGGACGAATGGTTGGAGATCCTCTGTCATAACCCAAAGCTTCTTGAAAGACCGATTGTCGTGAAGGGGAACAGAGCCGTTTTGGGTCGACCGCCAGAGAACGTTCGCGAACTTTTCTAATGTCCATTCTCCCTTGCTGGAGATTGTGGAAAGGTGACTGAACTCAAGGTTCAAAGCTAGGGAGCCATTCCATCAGCTAACTGAGGGAAGCGTTCGAAAGAGGTCTCTTTTGTTGTTGTGAGAGACTCTTTTTCCCAGTAGTATTTATAATCATCCTTCGGCCAGGATTTATAAATTTCATCCCATGAGAGTGACCCCATATGAGGTTTCAGAGATGACACGTGAACGGGCTGTGAGAGAGGTTGGTAACGATAATCCAGTGAGAGGCGAACTCTTTCGGGCCGTTGAGTTGGCAATGATTTGTGGACGGTCGTCGAGGTGAAGGTGATGATGTCGCCGGCTTGATAATCAAGTTCGATCCACTCTAGCTGGTTTTCAGGTAACTCACATTCCAACCCTCCTGCACCCAATCCGCGGTGAACGGGAAGAACGCCACAGCGATGGGAGCCTTTTAAGATCGAGAGATTGCCAATTTCTCTGCTGCAGTCTCCCAGTGGAATCCAGGAAGTCCAAGTGTTCTCGGTTCCACTGATGTAAACGATATCTTGATGAGGGGCCGTGGGGTGAACATTCTTGCCAGGAACGACGAGACGCATGATATGGCGAGGGTGAACCAGTGGCTTTTCTCCAAAGAGGGTTGAAAAGACCTTCAGGAGTTTGGGGTGATGAGCGAGTTCGTGGAAAAGAGGCAAAGACTGAACCGCATTGTAGGCATCGCGAGACAGGCAAGTGTCGCTGAAGGCGTTGAAGTCACGACATTTCTCTAGATCTGCGATGCCTGCGATGAGGTCGTGGTCTGGATTGAGGAGCCCTTCATTCTGGACGAGAGAAAGAGCTTCTTTCCGGAGTTCCATAATTGGATCTTGGGGCAAGAGTTTTCTGAAGAAAAGAAAGCCGTCACGTTCAGCTCGGTTTTTCAACTCTTGAGGTTGTTCTAGAAGATGAGTTGAGTCGTAATCTTGGGGTGCGGCCATCGTCAGCAGAAATATTGGGTGGGCTATTGATAAGCGTATCGGTTTAGGTTGATCAAAACCATGGATGTCTGTGGTTAATGCTGGACAATTCGCGCATTGAAATTTTTAGAGAAAACTGGTCGAGTGACGGTGGGCAGAGGGTGAAACCCCTCTGATTTTCTTGAACACTCTCGAAAAGTAAAAGGGATCGTCGAATCCAACTTCATATGCGATCTGTTCAACGGAATGTCTTGACGTGGTGAGAAGAATACTGGCTTTCTCGATGCGTTTCTGGGTGAGGTATTCAAGGGGTGAGAGCTGAAGCCACTGACGAAAAATTCGCCTGATTTGACTTTCGCTGAGTTCGAGAATATCGGCTAGGTCTCCAATGGAGATCGCATCAGAGAGGTGATCGTCTAGATGTTGGAGGAGCTTTCGAAGTTTAGGGGGGACGCCTCGAAGGCTGCGAGTGTGCTGAAGCTGGTAGATCAGAACCTTTGCTAGGGATCTCAGCTGATGGGCATCCCGAGAGGGGCTCTGGAAATGGGAGACGATCGCCTCAGAGAGAAGCATCAGAGGGTCTTCGGGCTGAAGGTGATACTGGATGAGCTCGTTGAGCCCGGAGATGGGAATGTCCTTGCGGGATATCACATCCGAGAGTGGGTCATTAGGGTTGTGGGCGACATGAAACTTATGTTCTGGTGGATCGAGAAGGTGATCCATCTCAGGTATAAGGTGAATCCCGGCCAGAAAAAAGGGGTTATTTGGGTCGGGCTGGTAGTGAATGGAGAAACCCCAAGGTAAGAAGAGGTAATCACCCGAGCGAAGAGGGAATTCCTTTTCATTGATGATGACCTTTCCCTTTCCACCCTTGGACCAGAGGCAGAGGCGACTTTTGACACTAGGGTTGAACTGTTCGCCCCTCTTGGAGAAGTTGGCGTGGTTGGCGTAGACCACCATGGGTCCG
>Ga0233432_10001191_pt1 | contig 25241 bp, 7 predicted proteins | sample SI_122_August201_6_FD_179870 | JGI IMG/M metagenome (GOLD analysis project Ga0233432, IMG submission 179870) | Seawater microbial communities from Saanich Inlet, British Columbia, Canada - SI_122_August2016_10_MG | ecosystem: Environmental > Aquatic > Marine > Inlet | place: Canada: British... | reverse complement strand
GTATAGAAAACTTTTATAATGGAGCTACTATAGAAGTATTTAATGCCAGGGATTTACGTGATCCAATAGTATATCCAGATATACATAGTGATCGTAAATATAAAGGAACTATAGGGACCCCAACTCAATATATGGGTGATCAAATTTTATTAAGGCAGAATATTACCTGGACACACGTCGCATCCTCACCTACATACACATGGATAAATTTGGAATCAAATTATCAAGACGATATATTTCAATGTTTAGTAAGTAGTACCGATCCTCGTTTATCATCAACCATTCTTCCAACTGAGTATAAAATATATTTCGAAAATGAATTACGTATTTCAAGGGCATCCGTAAGGGAACATAATTTTTATTATGGAAAGAGAATATTTATATATGATCCATATAATTTGAAAAATCAACTTTATGGTAAAATAGTAGAATATTTTGGTACTGAAGGAGAAGCAAATCAATTTATTATTTCTTTTGTAATGTGGGAATCAAATGTTTCACCAGTATCATATCCACCGGATTATTTATATGATATTAAAAATCTTAATTCTTCAAGGGGATACTATATGAGCAGTACTAGTGTTGGGGATACTGGTAGATATTATTTACATCCAGAGATTAGTTCTGATGAACCTGGATATTATAATGGTCACATAATTCAAATAAAAAAAGATAATAATATATATTATGGAAGAATAACAGATTATGAAGTTAATCTAAGTTCAACACCAATTTATAAAAGATGTTATGTAGACTTTAGACATGTTGAAGAAATTGTTAAGGGTTATGAATATAATGGTTCTCCCGAATCTATCCCCGGAATTCCTTTCAGTCCAGAAGAAACTGATTTCAAAAACGATAATTACTCAACACACATGCAATATGCTTATTATTCTTCTGAATATACTATCTACAATCCATTAAATTCTTCAGGTGATTATGATATTAATAATCTTCCAGAAATAATTGTCACTGGTAGTTTTAATGAAGATCCTAAAAGAAAGGAAGCAAATATAATGGCTAATATAAATAATATTAGTATTAATAGTTTATCTATAATAGATGGTGGACTTGGTTATAATTATGGACCAACTATTAAAATACCTAAAATATGTAGAACAGTTTGGGGTAGTGGTGGTAGTGGTGGTGGAGGATCATCTAATCAAACACTAATGCTTCCATTCGCTTTCACAAATATATATTTTCAACATAGTACTACTGTTACTGGATTTGGTAAAAATGTACAATGGAGTACTAGTTATAACAATTATTCTTCTGGAGGAGGAAGTGGTTCTGCTGTAATTACTTTTATTGATGAAAATGGAAACGCTTCTCCACTTGAAAATAATAATTATTACGTTAATTGTGTATTTGAAAACGTCATGAGTCCTACTAATCCACAGGTGTCTTACGTGCCCCATGTTAGCATTGACTCCAAAACCACGGATTCTTTTACAATAAGTATTACTAATTCTGGTTATACTAGTTCTGTTAACAGAATTAAAGCAAATATTATTGTATATAACGATTCTTCATTAGAGACAATTGTTAGTGGAGGAGGAGGAGGAGGAGGGACTACTGTTGTAGATTCTGAATTAAAGCCGGGATATGGAATAACAATAAATTCTATGAATCAAATTACATTTGATCCTTTAAATTTTACTGAAGATATTAATCCTGCTATATCTCCTTCAGGAGATTCTGATTATATCTTAGGAATTGATGATTCCGGTAATATTACTACTAAGATACCTATATATTCACTTGTAAAAAGACTTTCTCAAGGGATTGGTTTATTTCCAAATATTAATGGTGGATTAGATGTTACAAAAGAACAAAATATAACAGAACTAATCGGTAATGGACTAAATTTATATTCTAATATTCAATCATATGAAATTTCTATCGAAGAAGGCACAATAATACAACCCGGGGAAACAAATAAATTTAATGTAATTCAAATTAATAAAGGTCACAAGGTCATACCTGGTATGGTTTTAAAGCCTAATGGTAAGTTTCCAGATGGTACATATGTGGTTTATGTAGAGACTGATTATATTAATACTGATGAAACTTTAATTTATTTAAGTAATAATAATTCTAGTATCATTTATAATCAAGCGAATCCTTTTATCTTTGAATTTGAATGGAAAAATACCTATTCAATGGGAATTGATAGATATGAAAATTTTCAAATAAATACTAATGTAACTCCTATAGTTAATTTATATAATGATAAAGATAATTCAATTCAATCAAATAATTCTTCTAGTATTAATCCTAGAACACGTGAAACAACTGAATGGAATAATTATTTTCCGAGAAGATATATTAAAAATATAGAATTTTCAACATTTACAGGAAATCCAGATGTAGATGCAGGTGAATTTATATTTAATGTTGGAAAAATCACAAAAAATTATCCATTTAAAACAAATACTACTGTAGATTATCCTCAAGAGGAATTAAATAATAAAATTTTATCAATAAAAGATAATGGTTTAAAATTAGTTAGTGGATTTGTTTCTTCTATTATTATAGATGATTCGGCTAGTGATATAATATTAAATATAAGTGATATTGTAGTAGTTTTTAGTAGTTCTCCAGAAGTAACAGCAGAAGGTACTCCTATTGTTGATTTAAATACAAATAAAATTACAGATATAGAAATAACAAATCCCGGAGAAGGATATTTAGTACCACCATCTATAACTGTTATTGATAATAATCCTAGTAACCCACAGACAAATATTATTTTATCTTACACAGTTAAACTTGGATATAAAAGTTTAACAGGAAAAATTGGAGAAATAGTTCCATATGAAGGAATTTTTACAAATGTTAAATCAAAACTATATCAATATAATAGTACGGAAGTTCTCCTTGGTAAAGATGTGGGTGGTTTATATATACCCCCTTCATATCAAAATGATCCAATACCTTCTCCACAAGAAGATAATTATAATGTACTCATAGGAAATGAATCTGCTAGATACAATAATAATAGTTCTTCCAAAAATGTATTTATTGGAGCATATACAGGTATAGGGACGGAACGTTATAATGAAGTAAGAAATAACAGTGTATTTATTGGTTATAATGCTGGAAAATTATATGATAATTCTCAAAATAATATAACTTCGAATAATATTATCCTTGGATATAATTTTATAAATGGTGGAGATGCTGGAACATCTACCGGTATGAATAATGGTGACGATACATTATATACTGGAGATAATAAATTATTTATTGATTCTTCAATACATCGAGAAAATAAATCGCTCATTTATGGTGATATGAATCATTCAGAAACTACAAATAGATTTTTAAGAATTAATGGTGATTTAAAAATCGGTGGTTTAGATACTGAAACACTTGGGGGTAATTATAATCCTACTAGAAATTTAGAACTTTATGGTAATTTAGAATTAAAAGCTGTCCCTGGATTAGCTAAATCAAGAGGAGTCCGAATAATTTTCCCCTCAGATAGTGTTGTAAGTACTACTAGCACCACCGAAGATGATCAATATAAACCACATTACAATACTCTTTTAGGTTATAATACTGGTGGAAGTGATTCAATAAATACGAGTGGAACTATATATGATCAGAGTTTAGGAAATATTAACAATCCCCAGGGTTACTATAATACTATAGTTGGATATAATAGTGGAAGAAGTGTAACATCTGGTAGTAAAAATATATTTTTAGGAAGTAATTTAGGATCAACTATTTCTTCAGGAACAAATAATATAATAATTGGAAACAATATAGACACTCCAAATTTAAACGATAATAATTCTATTATCATTGATAGTATCGAAAATAGTGGAATTAATTCTTTAATCTATGGAAATCAATCATCAGTAATTAATACATTAAATTTAAATGCTGATGTAACAATATCAAATAATAATAGTACTTCAAATGGTAAATTAAATGTTATTGGTGAAACTATATTATCAGATGTTCTTCATGTTAATGGTACAACAACTCTAGATAATCGTTTAGATGTGAGTGGTCAAACAACTATATCGGGAATCACCCATATACAAAACACAACATCATCTACAAGTACAAGTACAGGAGCATTAATAGTTGATGGTGATATTGGGACTTCTGGAAAAGTTAATATAGGAAGTAATTTAGATGTTAATGGAACAATAACTTTAACAGGTTCAGATCCAAATGGTCCTTCCGGTTTAGGTGAAGCATTAAGGGTTCGATACTTTGATTATGAAGTGTTTGGTGACATATTTACTGTTAGTAATCAGGGAGATACGGTTGTCGGTAGTACTTTTACAGCACATGGAGCAGTAGATTTGAAAACAAATTTAACAGTGGGGGACCAGGGGACGGGCAATGTATTTTTTCATGGAAAAGACTCGAATAGTTCATTTCAATGGTTAAAAGGCGATAATATATTTGCCCTTAATGGAGGAGAAATTAAGCAAACTGGAACATTACAGTGGGCCGCTGTTGGTCAAACTCCACTCCCAATGATAAATGAATTATCGGCAATAACACATATAATAAATACAACAACATCTACAAATACAACTACGGGGGCATTGAAAATTGATGGTGGAGTTGGGGTTTTAGAAAATATGAATATAGGAGGATTAGTAAATATACATGGGACATGTTCTTTATTAAGTAATTTAAATGTTTCTGGTGATTCAGTTATGGATGGTAGTTTGATTGTCTTGGGGGAATTTACACCACAAAATATAAATAAAGCAGAAATAGGTTTTATTAGACCATCTAGAGCAAATTTTTCAAGATTAAATATTGAAAATCAAATGATACATCTAGGATCAAAAAATAATATAAATATTTCTGTTAATGAAATTAACACTATCAATAATTCTATTATAACTTATAATTTATCAGGAGTTAATCCTATTTTAGTTGGTTTGGTATTAGAACATAATATTTATTTTCCAGAAGAAACATATGTAACAAATATAAATAATAATCAAATAACACTTAGTTCTCCAAATATAGAAGTTATTCCACAAGATACTATTTTAACTTTTAAACTTATGAATACATATATTACAAATGATAGATTACCTAACATACACAAATTTAGTAATGTAACTATTGATGCACAAAGCAATATAATAACTATTAATCATAATTTAACATTAACAACGGGTATGGAAATATATGATATAATAAGTGATGAACTATTTATATTCGAAAATTATAGTGTTGTTTTAATAGACGGAGTTAATGGTAATAATATAACCCTTTCTCAAACATCATTAAATACAACACCTATAGTAGTTGATTTATTTTTCGTAGATTCTTCATATTCATCTAAAAATAAATATTTGAAAAGCAATGTTAATGGAAATTTATTTATTGGAGGTTCATCAATAAAATCTTCAAATAAAGCTTCTAATAATATAATTATAGGAACAACGGGAAATAACTATAACATTACAAGGGGAGAAAATAACATACTTTTAGGAAAACAATCGGGATTATCAGTTTCTAGGGGAAGTAGAAATATAACTTTCGGTCCAGAAGTAATGATTAATTCAAAAAGTATTAATGATAGTATATACATAGGTTCTAAAAGTGGAAAAAATATAATTGAAAAGCTTGAAAATGTATCAATTAATACTCATCCTTTAGAAAATGATGTTAGTAAAATTATTGGTTCAAATACTATAATTGTTCAATTTAGTTCTTTAATTGAAATAAACTGGATGATCGATAGTACAGAATATTTTAATAGTGAATATATAAATGTAACAAATATAGAATTAATTACGAACACAATAAACGGAGAAAATATTACATTTAAAAAATTAACAATAAGCACCACAAATAATATAATTATACCCGTTGGTACAATTTTAAAATTTGTAAATATGAATGCCGGTGCTCATGTAATAGAACAAATTTATAAAAATATCCCCGGTAGAAATGAATTATTTATATCTGAGAATGTATTGCCTACATTTTATAGTGGAAGAAATATATCAATAGGTTCCGAATCTTCTGAAAACTTGAAAAGAAGTTTTAATGATATATTTATAGGATACAAAAGTGGTTATGGATCTACTTCAATAGTTCCAGAAACATTTAATAATGTTTCTATAGGAAATTATTCTGGATATAATTATACTCTAGCAAATACAAATACACTATTAGGAACCTATTCTAATTATGAAAATAAAAATGGAAATAATAATGTATGTCTAGGATTTAGAAGTGGATATTATAATACAGGTAATAATTGTATATTTATAGGACCAGATACAGGAGAAAATGATATATCAAATGTAAATGGAAGATTATATATAGAACCAAGGGGTTTAAATGAAAATGGAGAACATTATGGATCATCATCATTCATATATGGTGATACCAATTATATAAATGATTTTGGAGATTTAAAACCTAGATTATTAATTAATGCTGATTTAATAGTTAATAATAATTTTAATATTAGTGGTAATTTTATAAATCCTTCATTTATTTCTCCAAATATAACTAACCCTCAAATAACAGGGACAATTTCAGGAACACCGAGTTTTTCAGGAAATATTTCTGCGGTATTTAATGGTGAAATTAAAATAAAAGACTCAAATAGTACTTCAGGATTTTCTGGTAGTGCTGTTTTTGTTCATCCAAATGAAACTGGAATGACAAGATTATTTGGTTCTTATTTTAACACTAGTCATGGAACCTCAATAGGTTATCTTGCTTTACCAGAAGGAAATAGTAATTCTCAGACACCATATACATTAGCAACTACAAATAGTACCCAAACATTTACAAATAAAACAATAAATAATGGAGAATTTACAGGGATTACTACTTTTAATGATGAAATAAATTTAAAAGACGCAGCATCCAATATGCCGGGAAGTGCTATTTTTTATCATAAAAGTAATTCAACTCTTACAAGACTTTATGGATGCTATTATGATACAAATAGTTCTACCGGTTACCTTGCTTTACCAGAAGGAAATAGTAACTATCAAACACCATATACATTAGCAACAATAAATAGCACCCAAACATTTACAAATAAAACATTAACATCGCCAGTATTAAATGTTAGTGTTTCAGGGACAGCAGTATTAGCTGAAAATGATATGAATTCTAATTCAGATACAAAATTAGCAACTCAAAAAAGTATAAAAACATATGTAGATAATTCTATTTCAAATATAACTGGTGGAAATGGAATTAATGTATCAAATAGTTCAATATCACTTGATTCTAATATTAAAGGTGTGATATTAGGTGTCAGTGAAAGTTTACCTAATTCAAATACTAATTTTACACTTGATCAAACACCAACACAACCGGGTGATTCTACTTATGATTTTACTACAAGTATAACAATCCCTTCTGGTTTTACAAAAGTATGGGTTGAGTTAAGCGGGGGTATATTTTATGGTAGAAATGGTGTTTCTATATATTGTAGATTTAAAGCAACTGATAATAACAATAATATAACTTATTTTGGGGGTTCTTCTTCTCAAATATTAGTAGGTCAATTTAATTCATATATATCAAGTATAAACAATAGAAGTATAACTACATTTAGTTCTCAAATTGAAACACTTACAGAAAATACTACATATGATATAAATTTTGAATTATGGTCATCAACCGAAGATACTACTAAAGGAGTTCTATTTGGTAATGGTACATCTTCAAATGATTATCCACCATTAAAGTTAATCATACATGGTTTAAGAAATTAAATAAATATATATATTTATATAAATGTCAAATGATTTATTTGATAAAGATTTTACTATACAATATATAAGAGAATTAAGAGATGAAATGTTAAGTAAAACAGATAAATATATGATTCCCGACTTCCCAATAAATGAAGAAAAAAGAGAAGAATGGAAAGAATATAGACAAAAATTAAGAGATATAACATTACGAGATGATTTTGAAAACTGTACTTTAAATCAAAATTTTATAATAGAAGGAATAACTTGGCCAACAAAACCAAATTAATTATTTATAAACTAACCCAGCCATTCCCGATGAAACAATAAGGACATTATAATTTACTGCGAATACTGATAATGTTTGATTTAGATAATGTTGATCACTTGTAAATACCAAATATACATCATCTAATTTTGAAAAATTACATGTCCCTGATGGTTGATGTTCTTCAGGATTAAGGGCGAAAGAATAATTATAAATTTTCTTTTTAGGGACTTTATGTTTATTTTGAATTGGTTGGCATAATCTAAAATAAGAAGCATCTCTAGGATCAAATCTATCAACATTATTCATTTCTAATTTTGCCGTTTTAAATGATTCATAAGAATTAAAACCATAAATATATTCTAAATCCGAAAATTCAGATGATTGATAATTAAAATAATCATTCTTATTATTTAAAGTACCTGGTATATTTAAAGTGGCATTTATATTTGGATCACCAACACCACCTTCCATTTTTACATTATTATTTTGATTTATCCAAAATAGTTCTTTTACAGGATGAAAAAAATGAAGTTGATTTCTTTTTTGCATTTTTAAATCATTCATTTGAACTTGTTCAATTAGATAAGCTCTTTTTTCACTAACAAATCTCATTTGTTCTTCTTTATCTAAAAATATATAATCACACCATAATTCTATATTTGGTGTTGTTTTTGTAAATATTAACTCATTACCAGTATTAAATAACTTATCAGATTCCCGTAAGTTTAATACTAAATTTACATCATGTTTACTTAGAGAAACTAAAGGTAATGCTAAACCAGGATTTTTTGTGAACCAAAAATGTAATGGTATATAAAGTTTTAATTTCTGATCAACGGGCGATGGAGAACCACTTTTTAAATAAATATCTCTTGCCCCATGTTTATTTAATCCAAACCATTCTTTTTCATCATTATCAAAAAGTTCATTATATATATCCATCCATAAAGAAGTATGTTTTTCAATGGTTTTACCACCGATTTCAATTTCACATTCTTTAATTAAAGCATGACCGGTATTATTCGTCCAATTAAGAAATCTTCCATTTTCTGTACCAGATGCTTGAGCATTACCCCTATCTAATTTAACATCTAACCACATTTTACATAATAGATCACCTTCTCGAGATATTGTAGATATAATTTTTGTACCTTGACCCATATTTTTAAAACTCTGTTGGATAGATTCTATAGAAAAATTAGTATGTCTACGATATACTGATTTAAAATAAGAAAATTGTGGATTACCTGTTATATATGTATCTGATTGACCTTTCGCAACTAATTGTATTAAACCTCCACCCATATTATAAGATAATATATATTATATTAATATTTAATTCGCATAAGCTAAACCACCCATACCAGACATAATTCTTAATATATTATAATTAACAGCATATATATTACTTACTTTAGATGCTTCTGAAAATATTAATTTTGCACTATCTAATTTTGAAAAGTTACATGTTCCGGATGGTTGATGTTCTTCAGGATTAATAGCAAATGAATAAACATATATATCTTTTTGTAACTGTGAACACCTTGATTTATAATTTTGTGATCGCCCCAATACAGTAACACTAAACGTTTCTTTAGCAATATATATTATTTCATCACGTGCTTCTGAACTACCAATAGTATGAGTACCAGATAAATAATTTTCTTGTGTAGTTAAATTTCCCCCTGTCCCTGTAAATGCCATTTGACCATAGTTTCTAAATACACCTATATCATGAACAAGTGTTTCCTCATCACCACCACCGCTGAGCACAAATAATTGTTCTCCTATAAATAATTGAATATCATTGGATGCTCCACTTATTTCATTTTGATTGGTCCCATCACATTTATTTGCTGTCTGGACCAATTTGTCTGTTTTATCTCCGAATGAAGGTGGTCCAATATCACCACCTTCATCTATATACTCAGTATTTTCCCCCTGGACAGGAGTATTTATAACACCAGTATTAAGAGTCGATATACCGGATACTTTTCCTTTCTTTCCAGATAAATGTGGTCCCGTAATACCCTTCAATCTACAAGTTAAAATTGTTTCAGACAATTCAACCTCTACTTTTGTAACATATAAAAGTGATGATGTTGTATTTCTAAATAGAAAATTAGGTTCACCCGGAATCGTAGGGAGATCTCTACTATGATTTTTAATAACTTCGACATTTATTATATCTCCTTCTCTAATATTTTCTTCAATATTATCAGTATCAAAGTTTATATTTGTATTACTTATAGATATCTTAAATAAAGTGATATTATCATCATTAATTATCTTATTTGAAATATTTGAAGGAGTATTATTATAAATAATTATATAATTCTTTGAATCAACAGGTAATTGAGCACAAATAGAAATAGGTTCAGATAATAAAACTGGATCTTCAGATTCTTTAATATTATAGCAAGGTATTGATGTATGGTGATCATAAGGTTGTTGTAAAGTAAAATATTCTTTATGTTGTGGACTAAATCTTTCGTGACCATTTAATTCAATGTGAATAGTTTTATCATTAACATGGTTAGAAGAATCAGAATAGGTATATTTAGGAGTAGTCCATATTAATTCTTTTACAGGATGTTCTAAATTAAGTGGAAAAGTAACTTTAGAAGCATCTTTTTCTTTTTGAATTTGTAATTGTTCAATCAAATATTCATGAGAAACTTGTGAAAATCTTCTTCTTTCATCAGTATCTAAATATATATAATCAAGCCAAACTTCTAATTCAGGATAAGAATAACTTAAAATATCTTGTTGAGTTCTAGATCCATCTTGATTTCTACCGCTTACAGATGTTTCTGCCCAACCTTCTCTTCTATGTAAATTATCTGCTTTTTTAAATTCATTTACATTATCATATTTGAATCCACCATCGCCCCAAGTAAACTTAAGAACAACATCATGAAATTGTAGTGCTATAAGAGGTAGGGACATACCCTTATTTCTACAAAACCAAAAATTTAAAGGATATGTTATAATACTTTGACGAGTTTGTGTTTTTACAACACTATTAGAAAAAGAACCCGTCATATATTTAAAACCAGCCGCTTTTGATTCTGGTATAGTTAACTCATTCCAAACTTGATTCCATTCTTTATAATGTTTATCAACTCTCTGACCTCCGATTTCTACTTCGATATCTTCTACAATATTATCACCACATATTCCATATTCTTTAAGAAAACTATTACTACCAATTATACATCTAACATGACCACCACAAACCAAATCACCATTTCTAGATATAACAACAGATCCTTTATTATTAACACCATTATTTCCTATAAGTCTTTTACCATTTATAGTCTGCTTTATACATTCCATTGAAAAATTTGTATGTCTTCGATAAACTACTTTAAAATATGTAATCTGTGGATTCCCAGTTAAATAAAAATCTTGTGAGCTGTAAGCAACTAATTGTAATATACCACCTCCCATTCTTTATAACAATATAATATTATTTATATAATAATATTATTCATAAAACGATTCAAGATAAAAAAAAATTTTTATATTTATAAATTACTAATTATATAAATTGACTAAAGAATTCACTTGTTTCTTTTTCACTCTTTTCAAGATCTAATACCTGCTTTACTGGATTCATAATCTGATTTGAAATATAAAACTCATAATCAATTTTTAAATTCTTTTGATTTATAAAATCAGGATGCTCCACCCTATCCCCCTGTAGTATTTTCCTCTCCCTTGGTTGACCTTTTCTAGCACCAGACTTATATCGATTATCAAAATCATATAATACTTCTTTTGGTAGTTTAAAATAAGCATAAGGAATCCTATCATTTGGTTTAGGTTTATTTCCTGGATTACGCTCAGCCATTCTATCTGCTAATACTTTATGAGCAATTGAATCAGGATTTTTGTAATAACCACGAAGGGATTTTGATACTACGAACATAGATAGTGGCATTTTACCATCTTTAATTTTCCTAAGAGTTCTATCCAACCACTCAATTGCTTTATCAACACTTTTTTGATTCATTATAATTTCTATAATATTACCAAATACATACTTAACTATAGGAGCATTATCTCTTCTTTTTGTAACTAATCCCATTGATGTTCTTTCTTTTGGTTTATCAGATTTAAGTTCATATTTATCACCCGTATATCTCTTTTTAGATATAAGTATAAATGGATAAAATGTTTTTTCATACTCTAAATCTTGTGGACCTTTCCCACAACTTTCAGTATCCCACTCTGGATTCATCTTATGTTCTGTAATCCATTCACCTGCTTTTACACCACAATCAATACAATATTGAAGTGCTTCTTTACCAATAAGTTCTATACCAGACCCATGATGTATCCTTGAAAACTTTACGAATACTGAATCTGTATCACCATAAACCACTTCCGGTTTATTATATCCATTTTTCTCTGCCCATTCAACAACACCATATTTAGCATCATAAATCCTTTGTCTACCAATTGAAGTTGTACATGCAGCAATGATTTTAAAGAATATAGAACTTGTTTTAGCACCCATCTGACCATAAACAGAATTAGCAGTAACTTTATAAGCTAACTGAAAACCATCCAATACCTTTTTCTTATTTTCATCAGAAGTTTTCTTTATTTTTGCCCTTGTTTGCCTCCTTCTATCTAAAAGAGTTTCAAGGATAACGGGTACAATACCTTTTTTTACTTTACCATCTTTTCCTTTTGTTGGTTTAGCAAAGTAACATGTTGTTTGAGTACCTTTCTTAGTTTTATGTACAGTTTTACCTTTTAATACTGACTCATAATCATCATAAGATACTTTAAAATATGGAACTTTTTCAAGAATTTTATTGAATTTTTCAGGATTTTTAAGTCTTTGTTCCTCTGTACAAATAAATGTTTCATGTGAAAAGTTATTCTCAATAATAGAACTTGGATAAAGAGAAGCATAATCTAAAACACTAACAGGATCATCTAAATATATACCTGGAGTTGGTTCTAAAACGATAGCACCTTCAAAACCATCATCCATTTTTGATTCACTATAATTCTTTAGTGTTGGAATTCTAGTATCTTTTTCAGAACACACTTTTGTAGAAATAGAACTAATCTTTATACCCTGACCTCTCAAGAAGATATATGATAATGGAACATGTGAAACAGTCGCCATACCAATATTATTTGGAATAATATCAAGTTGAATTAATAGATGAATACAAAGTTCACAATCCATAATACAATATTTCGCTACTTTTGCTCTCCCTGAACTACCTCCATTTTTATGAAAATTGAAAATATCTTGTGGAGATACATCATCTTTAGCTAAACACCACTCATAATATATTAAATCTTTCTCATATTTACGAACATCTACTTTACCATACAATCCAAGAGATTTAGTATTATCTGAATTTTTCCTTGTTGTATTTAATCCTTTGATCTTAAACTTTTCACCATCATTATATCTAATTGTACCATATTTAGTTATTAGATTCAATGTAATATAATCTCCCTTCTTAAGATTACCAAGTGTATTTGTATAAATAATAGTTATATATTCTTTATCATTTACCTTAAATAAACCCTTGTCCAATACTTTACCTTTCATAAAATGTGCCGAAACATTATCTAGTTTATAAGATTCTAAAGCATGACCTTTTTGAATCTCCTTTTGAATATCAAATATAACTCTTCCATCCATAGAAATATAGTTCAGTATATTATCTCCAAGACCAGAAGAACTTAGTTCTTTCTTTACAACTTGACATTTCTTTTCCCAATAGTCAGTATAAGAACTTAATGTTTTCTTAGCTACAGATAATTTATCTAAATCTTCTATAATATCTGAATCTCTATTTCTCATCAAACGACCCATTCTATAAAAATCATTCTTAGGACATTCTTTACAACATTTACTAAATGTTTTTGTCTTTTTACATTTTGAATGGCACGGAAACAAGAAATCAACACGCTTATTAATATAATCAAAATCAAAACCAAAGATATTATACCCAGTTATAAAATCTGGATTATGATAAAGTATCAAATCTTTCCATTTAAGAAGTAATTCTTTTTCTGAGTTACATCTATATACGTTTACATTTTCAATATCATCACATATTTCTTCACCTGGTTTCTTATCATTTCCAATAATAATCATAGATCTATCATAACATGTTGTCTCTCCATATCGATGAAACACGCTACCAATTTGAATGATAGGATCACCTTCAATCTGTATAAGTTCTCCATCATCATTTTCAAATGTGTTAAATATATTTGTTAAATCATTAATCATCGTGTCTCTTGTTTTAGAATTTTCTTTTGATGTTCTCAATTTATCAATGAAACCATCAGTAAATTTAAGCATAACTTCATCAAGACTTTCTTCACTATATTTTCCATTCAAAGTATAAATAGACTGTATATCATTTGAACCACCGTTAAAAGCATCTTTAATCCAACTTTTAATTTGTATCCTTATAAGACTATTTGGATTCATCTTTGTTTCAGATGTAAAGAATGTTTCATGAATATCAATTGCTAACTTCTTAAAATCTTTTACAGGATTAGGGAAATCACCGTGAGAACTATCACACTCAATATCAAAAGAACATGTGATAAAATTAGCTATATCACCTTCTTCAGAAACATATGGTTCAATGTATTTATGAGGTAAATCTTTAATTTCAATATCAACATTAAAACACTTATTCTGTTTTTCACTTATAAGATATCTCTCATTTGGAACTGTTACTTTTACCCATCCTGATGTTTCAATATTTTTTTCATGCATAAATCTTATCATAGGATGAAGTTTAGATTCATATAGATTAGCAACACATTCACACCCATTATCAATATCAAACCAGTCTTTATATTTTTTATCTATATTGCTTTCTATTGGTTTTTTATCTTTACCTTTAAATCCCATAATAAGCTTACCTTGTTGTGATTTAGGAAGATTTACTTTATGAAACTCTTGAATTGCTGATATACAACTTTTCATTGTTTTATAATCTTTGAAACATACTTTAGCAAACTTAAATTTACTAACTTTTTCACATTCAATATCGTAATTCAACCCATAGAAAGAGTAATAACGCTTAACTTCTAATAGACTTTGCTCATAAACACCATTCCAAATACTATAACCAGTCTTATAAGAATTGATAAACTTATTAATAAGTTTCAAAAATGTTCTAACACCAGATTCCCCCCAATTATTTGGTACTCGAAAGAAGAAATAAGGACAAAATCCAGTTATATTACATACAACATTTTCTCCACTTTTAGTTTTTCCATAAATAGTAATTACAAAGTGTTTATCTGACCAACCTTCACCACCATCAACCGTTAAATCATCAGAGTTAAAATCATTTATTTGAAATACGTACTCATCTTTCATTTATATATATTAATATATATATGCCTATTAGTTTAAGTAATTAATAAATTCAAATTTCAAATTAATATATAAGATTATTTATATATAAATGAAAGAATTTTTAGTATTTTTTCTAACTGTAATTGTAGTTATAATTGTAATAAATAAATTATATGCTCTTGATGAAGTTATTCAAATAAAATCAAATATAGATAATAGAATATATATTGTACGTGATTTACCCGATGCTAGACAAGCCGCAGATAGATTGGCTGAAATAAATCAAAATATTTTAAAACTCATTAATACAGTTAAAAATAAAGATAGAAAAGGTGTTGAAAGATTAGAAAAAAGATATGATCCTGATAACCTTTCGGAAACTGGTAAAAATGCAAAATATACTTCATATTCAGTAAATAAAGGTGAAAAAATTTCATTATGTTTAAGAAATAAAACTGATAATGGTTTTGAAAAAAGAAATACAGTTATGTTTGTAGTAATACATGAACTCGCCCATGTTATGACAGAAACAATAGGTCACGATAAAACCTTTTGGAGTAATATGAACTATTTATTAAAAGAAGGTGAAAAGATAGGTATATACAACCATCAAGATTATAGTAAACTTCCCGTTCAATATTGCGGTATGGAAATAAACTCAACTCCGTATGATTTAAAAAAATAATATTTTTTCTTTATATATGAAAACTTTTTGTGATGATATTTATTATGATAAAAGAATACTTAAATGTATTCCTTTATTAGAAAAAAAATGCTATGTCTTTATTGGTAATTATCAAGAAAGATTTTTAATAGAAAGCATAAAAAAAAATATTAAAAATGAAGATCCATTTGAAGATGTAGATAAAATGAATAATAGTGAAGAAAAAATAAAAAGATTACATAATTATCTTACAAACAAAATTATTGATGATATGAATAATATAAAAAAAGAAATTATTAATATCCTATTTATAAAAGACCATACATCTATCTTTATAAATGATCTTATAAATGAAGATGATACAAATGAAAAAGTACTTATGAAAATATCTGAAAATTGTTATAATATTTCTGATCCAACACCATCTAAATATATATATGCTTACTATGAAAATACTGATAATAATATTGATTCATTAAGTATAGAATATAATGATCTAACATTTGATCCAGATATCATTAATAATGATCCATGTGATTTAATTGATGAAATAATAATTGATAAAAATGGTGAACAAATATATATTGAAAAAACAAACAAATACCTTTATTTATTTGAAAATAATAAATTAAAGAATAATAATTTGTATTTTATATCTTTAAAAGATTATTTAATAAAGAAAGATATTTTTGAAAATATTCAAGAAAATATGATGGATGATTGTGATATTAAATCATTTTATAATGGAATGATTTATAAATATTGGCCCAAGGTTTCAAAAGAAGAATTTATAAATTATAATAATGAAGAATTACTAGAAAGAAAATTAAATAAAAAAGAAAGTGAAAGTGAAATACTAAAAAAATATATCGCAGCAACAAAAATAATAAATAGAAAAAAAAAAAAAGAAATAGAATGCGACTCTTTTGAAATCAAATATATGAGAATAATAAAAAAATCAAAAGAAACAAAAAACATTAATATAACCAATATCTTCGGAAAGTCTTATTTAAGTGAAAGTGTTCCATTCTCTAAATTAATCTTAAACTCATATAACGAAAAATATTTCAAATTGTTCAAAGATTCAATAATTTATAATGGTATGGAAGAAGATATTAGTGAAAACCAACTCGTTGATCAAGAACTCTGTAAAGAATGGTCTGATGACTTTAGTATTAAATCAAAATATAAAAATAGCGTACAATACATTCACCCGAGTAATGTAATTATATTCAAAGTCTATAAAGAAGATATTAAAGATATATATTGCTCTTTAATAATACATACTAATGGTGATATTGAATGTATAATTAAACAAAGAAAAAATATAAAATCATTCAAGAAAACAAGTGTAAGAGCAAAAGAAGATATTTTAATTCTTATAGATTATTGTAATAGACTAATTAATATCATAAATCAAATTAGTGAAACTCCTATAGATGATTTTGGAGAAAATATTGAAGATATCTTTGAAAATAAAGGAGATCTAATAGTTGATTTTATAGATTGTTCTTTATCATTTGATAAATTAAATTTTAAAGTGAATAATGGAATTGAAATTGATCAAGTTCCAAATGGTTATAAAGATGAATTTTCACCATTTAAAATTGGTAATCAATTTCCTAATTGGAGTAAATTAATAGGTTCTTTTATGGAGAAATTACCAATGTATTTTAGAATTAAACACGAACAAAAAGAAAATATTGATGAAGAAGATATAATATATGGGCATTACAATAGAGTTAATAATTATGCTAATAAAAATGCTATTCAATCGGCAATCACGGCTTATTCTAATATTTATTCTGATAATGAAATAATTAGTTTTATATCTAAAGAATTTGATAAATCATTAGAAGAAGCTAAAATAGAATACGAACTATGGAGTGAAACAAATAAAATGAGAGAAAAAAATAAAGAAAACTTAATAAATGTTAAAAATACATACAATCTAAACATTGAAGAAGATGGTGCTGATGTAATCTTCCGTAAGAAATCATCAGATAGATATTTAACAATAGATATAACAAATTCAAAATCTTTCAAAGAATTAAATAGAATTATTATCGTAATTAAATCTATCATAGAAATGTATGATAATTATATCAACGATAGTGTAAGTAAGGGTTATAAAAAATATTTTGAAACAAGTGAACAATTAGATTATGATGAATTAAATGATGAAAAAGAAGAAGAAGAAAAAATAAAAGAAGAAGACCTTAAAAAAGATGCCGATATATTTGATATTTTAAATTCTGATTCGGATGATTCTGATGACAGTTTCCTTGATTCCACTTCTGAATCTGGTGATCAAAGTGGTGGAGCAAAATATAAAGTTAAATCATACTACTTAAATCGTTTAAAAGAATATGATAGAGAACTATTTGTTTTTCAATCTAATAAATGGCAAACAAATAAAAAAGGAGAAAAAACTATTCGTTATGGATATCCAAAAGTATGTACGGCATCAAAACAACAACCAAGACAACCTATTGCTGTCACAGACGAAGAATTAGAAATAATAAATAAAACTAAAGGTTCTGGAAGAGATTCATATTCATACGCAATATCTATACCCGGAAGACCACAAAATATTAAATATATTTGCCCCCAATACTGGGATATGGGTAGTAATGTAAGTATTAATCCTAAATATGTTGATAAATCAAATGTGGTTCCGCTTAATGCCCCTCAAACATCAAATAAATCAATATTAAAAAGAGATGGTTCATATTGGAATGGTGTACCGAATGATGATGAAATATCAGCAAAATATTTTATACCCGGTATAATTGGAGATGGAATACACCCAAAAGGATATGGATTACCATGTTGTATGTCTAATACAAAAAGATCAAAAATATATAAACCAGGTGATAATGTTTTTTGGATTAATAAAGATTCCATAACTATTTATGGAACTATAGTTGAAAAAGATAAAGATAAAAAAGATAAAATCCATTACATAGTAAGGTTAGAAGATACCGGTGAAAAAAAGAGTATAAGTGTAGTTGAATTAAACCATATTAAAAAAAGTAAAAAAGAAGAAACTGAATTAGAACCAGAACCACAATCAGAATTAGAACCAGAACCACAATCAGAATTAGAACCAGAACAACAACCAGAATTAGAACCAGAAACAGAAACTTTATTAGAAGAAGCTACAATAGGAAATATTCAACAAATTGGAAATATAATAATAAAAGATGAAACAAAACCAGGACAATATGCTAAACTACCATCAACCCTTCTTAAATTATTCGGTCAAGATCAAATAACAAATTATGATGAAGTATTCAAAGTTTCAAAAGGTTTCCTTAGAAAAGGTGTTCCACATGGAAAATATGAAATAGATAATTCAAAAAAAATAACAATGTCTTCATTTATCACAAGTATTATTGAAATAATATATAGTGATGAAAATAACGGAATAAAAGGATATGATGATTGCGTTAAAATAAATGATATCATCAAATTACTAGAAGAAAAGAAAAAAGAATATGATATCTATATAAGAGATAAAATTAAAAAACAAGAAGAAATAGATGAAAATAATGAAATGAAAAAAGAAATAATAAATATTACAAAAGAACTTAACTTATCAATTAAATTATTCATAAAAAGAAATATAATTAAAGAATTTGAAGAAGATATAAGTAAGTTTCAATTATGTTCATCTATAATTAGATCTTTTAGAAAAACTACTATTGATGATAGCGATAAAATATATATAAAGAAAATATTAAAGAAAAAAAATAATTTTGATTCAAAAGAATTAATAGAAAAAATTGATGATATAAAATCATTAAAAAAAAATGAAAGTATATATCTACTTAATTTACTCCTATCATTAAAATCATATGGAGATTATCTATTAAGTGATGAAGAAAAAGAAATAGAAGTAGTTGCTCCTTCTATTCAACTTTTATTTGGTTTTGATATAATATTATTTGAAAATATTGAAAATAGAATTAAAATAAGGGATATAAATAGTCTTGGTAATGATAAAGTAGTATTTATATACAAGAAAAATAAACACTATGAACCATTAGTTTATAGAATAAACAGAAAAGGAGATGAATTAAAAATATATGATAATAAAGAATTTGAAACAAGTATACCCCATGGTGTTAATAAACTCTTTAAAAATGAAGATTATAAAGAGTACTTTGAAAATAATAAATATCCAAGAGGACGTAGAAGCTTAGAAAAACTTCAAGATAGATGTAGAACTAAAGGTGATAAAACATTTTGCAGTGAATGGGTTAAATGTACATCAAAAACACAACTAATACCTGGAGATGATGGCAATATTAGATTAAAATGGATAGAAGGAAACACCAAAAAATATGCATTAGTTTTAGAATTTAATGAAGAATCAAATATTATTAAAACAACAGAAGGAGATGTAGATATAGATGTTGATGAATTTTTTGTAAAATTAAAAAAGAGAGTCGTTATTTCAGAAATAAAAACCCTTCTTGAAAATAAAAAATGGCCATGGAAATGGATTGATAAATCATGTAGTAATTATATTTCAGATATCAATATTGAAGCACTAATAAGAAGAAAAAAACACCCAAAGAAAGATAAACTCTTATTTGACTATTCGGTTGGTCTAAAAAATTTAGTTGATAATGATATTACTGATGAATTATTAGAACTAATTCAAAGTGAATTTTTTATGCTTATTGATATCGTTAAAAACATCAAAGATCAAATTAAAAATAAAAAGAAAGAAAATTTTGATAATATCACAAATAAAGGATACAATATAGAAGCATTACATTTAAATAGTTATTCTGAAGTATCATATATAATAGCTGAAAAAGAAAACAAAACATACATCATACCATCAGAAAAAACATATCCTTTACCCATCGATAATAATTACAAATTAATATATGAATTAAATGATGAATACTATAATACAATAGAAGAAACAATTGATTATCTAAAAGAATTAAAATTTAAACCAGAAATATTAATTAAAAACAAAGATAATCAAATAATCACAATATTATTAGAAAATGATATATATATACCAATCATACCAACTGATTCAGTAAATAAAAAAATAAGTAACAAGATATCAATTATAAATAGTGATTGTAATTTATTAGATATAGAAAAAAATTTATATATTAATAATTCTGAATCTAATATTCTTACCCAATATATAGATAATTATGATGAAAATAAAAATGAAATCAAAAAAATGAATTATAGAATATTATCTCAAATTGAAAAAGTAGAAAAAATAATTGAAGGAAAAATCAGTGAATTAAAAACAAAAAAAGATAATATCATATATTTTACAAGAAAAGGAAGAGATATAAATTTAGTAAACAAAACAGATTATATTCATAGAAATATTTACAGTAAAAATAGAAATAACCTTAATGTCGTTTTAAAAGGATATGTTATAGATATTAAAAATGAAAATATAAAAATAAAAGTTTTATTAAAAGATATAATTGAAAATATTATATCAGATAATTTTTTAATTCCAGAACACAAAAGAATTAATATATATAATTACATACATTACAGTAAAAATCGCGATATTAAAATAATAGATAGCGAACCAAGAATAAATAAAAATGAAATAAATGAAGATCCACAAAAAATAAAAGAATTTGTAAATAGTTTATTAATATTTGGCTTTGATAAATTTAAAAATAATTTATCAGATAATTTTGATATCAAAAAATATAAAGAACAGATAAATAATGAAGAAATAATATATACATATGAAGAATACCGATTCTTAGAAAAATTAAATGATATTTTCACAAAAAGAAGTTCTTTCAAAGATACAACCGTGAATGATATAGATGATCTCGATAATCCCATTATAAAATACAAAAAAGTAGATACTATTCCATATTATATAAATCAATTATATGGTCCCGGAACTAAAGTATTATATCATTTAAATGACGTAAATAATGATCTTTTAAATATAAGGATGGGTGTTAATCAATCATTAAATAAAAGATTACCTCTTAGAAATATAAAAGAAAACATTAAAAATAGATTTAATGAAGAAAAAGTTACAGATAAAGATTTATTAGATAAATATAATACAGAATTATTTCAAAGAGATAAAATATTAAATAGAAAAACAGAAGAATACAAAGAAATACAAAAAATTAGTGAAGCAATGGACAAAAATTTTGTACATATCAATGATTTAGAATTATTAATAAAATCTTTAGATGTAAATGATGAAAATAATATTGATAAAAAAGGTCTTTTAACTGATCTTGCCATTTTACTAATAAGTTATGATAAAAATAAAAAACCATCAATATATTTCTTTTCAACTAAAGAATTGTATCTTGATACAAAAGTTATATCATTTCATCACACTTTAATTGAATATATTGATCCCGGGACAAACAAAAGAGATAAAAGTAAAGATAAATATATCATATCAAATATAATTAGAGATGGAAAATATTATTCAACCGTAAAAGAACTATTTGATACTAATGAAGAACATAAAAAATGGATTAAAAAAGAAGATAATTCAGAAATAATATACAAGGTTACACCACCATGGCTTGACTCTATAAATGATAAAGAAGGATTAGAAGAATTATTAAATGAAAAAACTAAAGAACTAAAACAAACAGAAAAACTATTAAGTGATATAGAAAAAAAGAGAAAAGAAGAAAAATTAATAAAAGAAGAAAAAGAAAGAATAAATAAAGAAATAGTAATGATAGAAGAAAAGATAGATGAAAAAAGAGAAGATTTAGAAGAAATGGAGGATTAAATAAATAATTTTATTTTTTATAATTTTCATTATAACATATGGAATATTTCCAAAATATACTAAATATAAATCTTTTAAAAAACCACATTTTAAAAGATCCTATATGTGATTGGTTTAATATAAATCAATCTAATTTTAAAAAAGATAATCCAAGTGATTATAAAACTATTATATTAGAAGAATCAAATAAATATAAAACTAAATTATTCGAAAAAATAATAGAACTATCAAAATGTATTAATATAACAACAACATACAAAAATAATGAGGAAACATACAACCTAATTATAAATAATTATCCTTTAATAATAAATGGTTCTCTTTATAATTCATGTGACAATATATTAGTATCTTGTCCATTAATCATACGATTTGATATCTTTAAAAAAGTTTTTCCAAAAGTAACAAATTTCCTTGTTTATCAAAATGATTTAAGTTATCTATTAATTGATATTAGTTATTCTTCTATAAAATTTAAGACCGATTTAAAAGATATTATTAATGATGGACTTATACCATATAAAAAATGTAAATTGTACTCTTTTCAAAAAACATTTAATAATATTTTTAATTATAAACCATATACGATTATATTAGGAAAAGAATATCAATATAAAAATACAATATTACCTAAACAAGAATATATTGGAAATTTTGAAATAGATAATAATATTAAAAATAAATACTATAATTCATTAAGATGGATTAATTATCTTAGAAATAATTATTTAAATATGAGTATTTATCCTTATCCCACACATAAAGAATTATATCCAAATATGAATTATAAAGAAAGTGAATGGGAAATAGAAAAACATAAATTAGCGTTTAAAATAAAAGAAATAACACTTGTTTGGAACATTACATATGAAGAAAGGTGTAATTATGTAAAAAATGGTATTAAATGTTGGGATGATAATCGTTTAATAAATAATTTAAAAGAATCAAAAAAGAAAGATATTCAAGAAAGAATGATTCATATGAATAAAACAAATGAAATATTAATTTATCCAAGGAAAAGTGTATCTTACGGACTTAAAAAGATATTAAAAATGGACGGTATATATTTTGATGTTGAGAGTTTTTTAACATTTGATCAAAAACAAGATTTCTTTAATACAGAAATAAATCCAAAATATCCTATCATAGCTATAATTGGATTTATACATGAAAATAAATATTACGATTATACTATTGATGAATATAATATTGAATCTGAAGAAAAAATAATAAAATTATTCTCAGATAAATTATTTAAAATAAGTAATGGGAAAAGTATAAATGTTTATCATTGGGGACATGCCGAAAATAATTATATTAAATATATAAAAGATAAATATCCTCAAATAGAATTACCTGATATTAATCTTATAAATATATTAGACTATTTTAAAAATGAGCCTTTAATAGTACAAGGTGTTTTTAAATTTGGATTAAAATCAATCGGTACTTCACTTTATAAAAATGGTTTAATAAATACAACGTGGGGAGAAAACGACAATGGTTTAGATGCAATGATAAAATTTAAAAAACTATGTTTAGAGAAAAATAAACAGATACCTTTAAAAAGATATAATGAAATAAGTGAAATAGTAGAATATAATAAGATTGATTGTCAAGTATTATTTGAAATAATAGAACTCTTAAGAAAACTATATTTATAAGGTTTAAATTTTTAAAAAATATGATTATAATAATAATAAATGGCATTATATTCATTTACTTCACATACATTTACCAATTGTGGACAAACTCAGGAAACTGGTCCAACATTAGCACAATGTAAAAGTGAATATACTCCGACTTGGACAGATGATACTAATTATTTCAATGTTATCAATTCTGGAACTCAAATTTGGACTGTTCCTGAGTCAGCAATATATACTATTAAAGTTGCGGGTGGATCGGGCGGAGAACCTTTTTCGAGACCAAATGAATGGCAAGGAAATGGTGGTGTAGGTTCTTTAGTAGAAGCAAATTATTCCATTCAAAAAGGAACAAAGTTATATATAGAAGTGGGACATAAGGGGGTTTCTCAACAAAATCAAGGTTCTGGAACAGGGACACCTAACGTATTTGGAGGTGGTGGAAAGTCTGATATTTCTTCATCAACCACCTATTCATTTCAAAGTAGTGGTGGTGGTCTTTCTCGAGTATATTTTATACCCACGAGTGCTTCTAATTCAATATTAGATAGAAATAATTTAATTGTAGCCGGGGCGGGAGGAGGAGGAACAGGGTCGACAGCTTATTCTGAGAATAATTGGAAGGATTATGCTGAAGATGGGGGTCGAGGAGGTACTGGAAACCCAACTACACATACTATTGATACAGTTCAATTTACAGTAATGGATGGTGAAGACGGTGGTCTTCGAACCTACGGATTAAATGCGGGTTCCGAGGGGGCTAAAGGTGGAACCGAAGCGGCAGGAGGTCTG
>Ga0233432_10001187_pt1 | contig 25284 bp, 22 predicted proteins | sample SI_122_August201_6_FD_179870 | JGI IMG/M metagenome (GOLD analysis project Ga0233432, IMG submission 179870) | Seawater microbial communities from Saanich Inlet, British Columbia, Canada - SI_122_August2016_10_MG | ecosystem: Environmental > Aquatic > Marine > Inlet | place: Canada: British... | reverse complement strand
TCAAAAAGCTTTTGAAAAAAAACACCCTGAATTTTTTCTTCAAGTCCGATTTCTTGGTGAAAAAAAGGGGCTAGACTTAGAGTCGGAATATAAAAATTGCGACATCTTCATCGCACCTTCCCGATATGAGTCATTTGGTTTGATTTATGCAGAGGCAATGAGCTTTGCCAAGCCCACAATTGGAACTAGAGTGGGAGGAATTCCAGAGGTGATCGAGGATGGTAAAAGCGGCGTGCTCTGCGAAAACGAAAACATCGATTCCTTCGTTCGAGCAATACTTGAACTTCTCGATAACCCTGCGTTTGCCAATAAACTCGGACGAGCTGGCCGCAAAAGAGCAATTGAGCTTTTCGATATGAAAAACTTAATTATGAAAACTGAAGATTACTACCTAAACATTCAAGATACACTTCGAAGAAATTGAATTCTAATATATGAGGATCTGCACTTTATCTGATGTCTCCAAGTCAGGCGGAGCAGCAATAGCCGCTAACCGAGTCGCACATGCCATCACGAAGAAAGGGCACTCAGTTTCACGAATTTCTTCGGACGGATCCGAGTATTCAGATTTGGATGAACATGTACTTCTGGTGGGTCGAAAATATCTACTTTTTAGCCACTTCCTCAAGTTTTCCCGCAGTTCCAATTTAACCGAATTCTTAAGAATCAAAGAACTAAGCAGGCAGCTTGCTGGTATTCTTCGCCAAATCAAACCGAATGTTATTAACATCCATAATCTCCATAGTGCTTCGTGGCCCATCGAACTTGTAGCAACAGCTCTCAGGCATGCCCCAGTTTCCTGGACGTTGCATGACTGCTGGAGTTTTTCCGGACGCTACTACCCAACTCACTCCCCTCCCCCATCAGAGAGGACAACTCGAAGAATCGAACTTTTTTGGAATTCATTAAATAAATTTAACTTTTCAAAAGGACTATCAGCCATCACTCCCTCTGGGTGGATGCAGATGGCCGCTTCGGCGGGATATTGGAAAGCTTACAGTGTACAAAAAATCCATAATCCAGTTCCTGCTGAATACTTTGAAGAAGTTGATCATCTGTCTGCTCAAAGGGCTTTGGGTCTGAATAGTGGCAAACCCGTTGTCCTAGTTATTGCGGGAAACCTCGCAGAAGAGCGCAAGGGAGGATTGATCGTGAAGGACGTCCTGGCACATTTAGCTGATGACGAGGTACAGTTTCTAGTGATTGGAAATGGCCTTAAACCCAGCGAAATCCCTAAGAACGGAAAGTCTCTTGGGTTCATTTCAGACAAGGTTACACTCAGAATTGCTTATGCTGCTGCCGACCTGTTGCTACACCCTGCACCAGTAGATAATTTACCTAACACCGTAGCTGAAGCAATGTGTTGCGGCACTCCTGTCTTGGCATTCAATACCGGCGGACTACCCGAGATGATAATACCCGGCAAGAGCGGTTGGTTGGTCGAACAACAATCATCCCAATCGATTATAACGGAGTTGCGTAATCTTTTAGAGTCACGAAGCTTTGAATTGTTGCGAGAGAAAACTCGAGATATCGCCACAAACCTTTTTTCAGAGGAAAGAGTTTCGGAGGAGTACCTTGCCCACTTTCGCTCGTATACTACTCGCCTCAACCCACAAAACGAGGTTCAAATCAAGAACGGCGGTATAAAGTCATAGTTTAATCATGAATATTCTAATCACTGGCTCGTCAGGACTTATTGGCTCCGAAGTCTGTTCCTATTTTGGAAATCAAGGGCATGAGATTCATGGTATCGACAACAACCAAAGAGCCATATTCTTTGGTCCGCAGGGTGATACTTCTTGGCGACGATCCGAGCTAGTCCAGACGATTCCCTCTTACACCCACCACGACCTAGACATTCGTGACCGCTCAAAAGTGTTTGATTTAGTGAAGCAATTTAGACCTGACGCAATTGTGCATGCCGCTGCCCAACCTTCTCATGATAAAGCCGCTTCAATTCCCTTTGACGACTTTGAAATTAACGCAACGGCTACACTTAACTTGCTAGAAGCCTCTAGGCAATTTTGCCCGGAAGCTCCTTTTGTTCATATGTCCACGAATAAGGTATACGGTAACGGACCAAATAAATTAAAGTTATTAGAGCTAGAAAGCCGATGGGATTACGATGATGCGGAATTTGTAAATGGAATACCCGAATCCTTTTCCATCGATCAGTGCACTCATTCCCTCTTCGGAGCCTCTAAAGTTGCTGCCGACATAATGGTACAGGAATATGGGAACTATTTCGGAATGCCAACCTGCTGCCTTCGCGGTGGTTGCTTGACCGGTCCCTCGCACTCAGGAGTCGAACTCCACGGATTCCTAAGTTACCTAGTAAGATGCAACATTGAAGGACGAACATACAAGATCTTTGGATATAAAGGGAAGCAGGTTCGGGATAACATTCATTCCGAAGATGTCGTTCGCTTTATAGACTTATTTCTACAAAATCCTCGATCTGGAGAGGTATACAACCTTGGAGGCGGAAAGGAAAACAGTTGCTCGATCCTCGAAGCGTTCGAGATTTGCGAAAAATATTCAGGTAAAAGACAAAGTTACGAGTATTTGGAAGAGAATCGGATCGGCGACCATATTTGTTACTATAGCAATTTGAACAAAATCTATGATCATTACCCAAGCTACACGATTGAAAATAATTTGAAAGATACTATCCGTTTGATGATAGAAGCACAGTCAAAGAGCTAAATAGAAAAATGTCCTCAATCTGCTTATCTTTCGTATTCAATCATCAATACGAAAAAAATATTCCCAAGTTAAAAAAAATTTATGGTGAACGATTCTCCACGATTAAATTTCTTTCGCCTTTCAGTGATTGGAACAAAGATGAAGCCATAATCCCAATCTTCGAAACCTCCATTCACTTCCAAGGATATTTCTCTCAAGCATACCCACTTTTACCCAAAGATTATGATTATTATGTCTTTTGTGCAGATGATTTGCTTCTAAATCCTAGTCTAAATGAAGACAATCTCATTAACGAATTAAGATGCAAAGATTCTGGCTATATCAAATACTTGAACCCTATCTGGGAACATTCTTTCGCTTGGCACAAATTCGAGGAATGCAATTCCTTTCCCTCAACTGATAATATCATACCCTACTCTCAGTACCTACCAGGGCGGGATGAATTACTCATGAAATACGAAGCTCTTGGATTTAATTTTCGAAATATCGGCATGCATAATTTTTTTGGAGTTTATCAGAAGGGAATTACTACGGATAGACTTTGGGCAGGGATCAAGTATGTGATTAGAAACGGCTTAAAAAGATATGTGCATTACCCTCTTATGGAAGGTTACTCGGATTTCATAGTCGTACCAAAAGAAAACCTCAAAGTATTTTGTTACTATTGTGGAATTTTTGCCGCTATGAATCTTTGGGTAGATGCAGCCGTTGCAACATCACTCATTTTAAGTTGTGACAAAATCGCAAACGAAGAACAGCACAACTATAAGGGTATTGAATTATGGAATAATGAAGATGTTTATAATCAAACTAGATTAGCTGGAGGAAAAGTTAATAATCTTAAAAATATATTTTCGGAAAATACGCTTTACATTCACCCTGTCAAACTTAGCTCATTCAATTGAAAACAAACAAAACTATTTTTACAGTACTAACAACGATCAATCCTCCAAATCCTAAAGTTGGTGACTGGAAAAAAGTCACTGGTAATAAAACAATCGTTATAGGTGATAATAAAACACCAAATGACTGGAATCATTCAGATTGTGTATTCATAAACATTAAAGAACAAAAGGATTCAAAATTTAAAATAGCTAAGAATTTAAGTGAAAATCACTATACTCGAAAAAACATAGGATATTTATATGCACTAGAATATGGAGCCACAAGAATCATCGATACAGATGACGACAATTTCCCTTTTGCTGAAAAATGGAACATGATGTTAGACAAGGCACCCGATTACCTAGAACTCAATCAATCGAAGAGGATTCGTTCCAAAAACATTTACAGTTATTTCTCTGATAATTCATCTCCATTTTGGCCAAGAGGATTTCCACTTGATGAAATAAAATCAACCGACTCGTTGATATTAAATAAGGATACCACTACTCCAAAGAATTGCTCTAATATATCTTTATGGCAATGTATGGTCGATGGAGATCCTGATATAGACGCGATTCACCGGCTAATCTTCAAGAGCACGCCTCGATTTAAAGAAATGCAACCTTTAGTCTACAAGAAAAATAATTTCTGTGCATTTAATTCCCAAAACACATTATGGAATGACAAAGCAATCATTCCACTGCTTTATCTACCAGCAACTGTAAGCTTTAGATATACAGATATTCTTCGAAGCCAAATTGCTCAAGTAATTATGAATGCATGTGCAATTGATTGGGGATTTTACCCATCTACTTCATACCAAGAGAGAAATGATCATGATTTAATCACAGATTTTGAATCTGAAGTTTCAATGTATCTTAAAAACAAAGAAGTAACTTCTATACTTTTAGCTACAGCAAATTCTAGCTCATCTGTAACCGACAACCTGGCAAACGCCTACAAAGCACTAGCAACCGTCGATATAGTAAAAGCCCAAGAATTAAATCTTGTAGATCAATGGCTTGCGGATGTATCCAACTACTAGAGCTTTACTTGATGCATTCAAAAAAAGTTTTACTTGTTACTGAGACGCCACCGAAAACACCAAATGGCTTTGGAGTTACCTTGCAGTGTATGTTCAAAAATACCCCGCATGACGTTCTGTATACGGATGCTGCTTTTTCTGACCATGTTGAGGAGGGTTATACACTCGCGCAGGTACCCTATCACAAGTCAAAAATTTATCTCCTAAAATTTATCTCCGGTAAAATCCCTGAATGGAGAAAACGCTACTCAAAAAAATGGTTGATTAAAAACGTATCCGATGAGCATTCAATGGTTTATGCCTTCGTATATTCCACTGATTGCCTCAACTATGCTTCATGGGTCTCGCAAAAGAAAAATATTCCCCTAGTAGTCCACCTTGCGGATCATAGCGATTTATTTGAGAAGTCGCCTATTACTAACATCCTGCGAGAATGCTCAAAGTTGATCTGCATCACAAAGGATATGAAGAGCAAGTACGAATCAACACTTGGTAGAAAAGACATTAAGGTTTTGCACAATGGTGCCGAAGATCAGTGCTTTAATATCCCCCCACCCCACCTGCCACCATTCAGTAAGAATAACTCTTTTGCATTATGTTTTTTAGGTGGACTGTTCTCCCATCTGCACGGGGATTGCATTGAAGATATTTTTGAGTCCGTGTCTCAAATTCGCAAGTACCGCCCTGAGCTAGAATTTCATATTTACGGGCAGCTTCAACCCTCCAATTTTTTATCAGATCAACTAAAAAGATCTGGAGTAACATACCACGGTATCGTAATGCCTTTGGAAAAGAAATACGAGATCATGCAACGAGCACACTGTTTTGTAGTCCCATCATCCTTCAACCCAAATCATCACAAAGATTACCGCTATTCCTTCCCGACAAAACTACCAGAATTGCTAGCTAGTGGTAGACCGATCCTTTCATATGGTCCACGTGATACCGCCACAAATCGTTTTTTGGAGACTAATCGACTTGGTATCCGAATCCATCAGCGTTCTGTTAATAAATTGGTATGGGAACTTTCTTCAATCATTGATCACTATGAAGAAAATCTTCAAAAAGCTGCCAATGCAACCTCGCTGATTGAAACGAGTTATTCCGCGAATGTCGTCCGCCAAAAACTAACCGAAATTTTAAAGATTGTGTGAAATTTTTTTGGTCCATCCTATTCAAATCAGCTGCTTTGCGGAATCGGGTCTTGTTCTACCTCCGGAACAATTATTTTCATGAACTAGGACATTCTGTCCCATTGGGGAACGATTTTTGGGCTTATTTACTAGAGCATGACGCATACGATTCGTTTTCAGAAATTTTCATTCAAAACGAGTACACCAATTATTTACCCAATGAACCAATAAGCACTATTTTGGACATTGGAGCACATTACGGGTATTTCAGTTTATGGATCCAGTCGAAATACCCTGACGAAAAAATCCACTCTTTAATGATAGAGCCTTCTCCGAAGTGCAATAGATCATTAACGAAGCTTGTAAACCAAAGATGTTTCAAGGGAAGATTCAAATACTTACAAAAAGCAATTGATGGAGTTGATGTTAAAGAATCTAAATTCTACGATCGTTCGTACATGGCAGGATCCATATTTGGGAAATCCACAAACGAGATCTGTACTCGTATTGAAACTCTAAAGGAAGATGATATTCTAAATACTTCTTCCCCTCCCTACGACTTAATTAAATGTGACATCGAAGGTTCGGAATGGGAATTCATCAATCATTACCAGCAAGTTATTCGAACCAGTAAATACCTATTGCTGGAATGGCATGGTTGGCATCAGGGAGGTGGTGGATTCACTCAAATATCTGACAAGTTATCAGAAATACATTTCAAAATCATTCGGTCCTCATCACCCTCTAAGGCTATAAGCAACAAGGGAGAAGTCGGTCTTGTTTTAGCTAAAAACTTAAAGTTTAAAGTTTGAAAACATACGGAGAAATTCCCGCTGGTAAAAGCGAGCTGAAAGTACTTCTGTACCCATTTTACAAAATTTATCCTTTTAAAGTTTGGTCAAAATACAGGTGGTGGAAAAATTCGAAATTAAAGGAAAAGCTTCCATCACTTAATCGGCAGAATCGATGGATCACAGTCATAGACAGATTAGGGGCTCCCGGAGATGCCTTAATAACTGCAAATGTTATTCGTTGCATTAAGAAAAAGTATCCAACACTTAAAATCAACTGCATCACACCACATCCAGAGCTTGTTCAACTCGATCCCAGCATTGATTCTTTCAACCAAAGAGAAACCTTTTACTCTTTCGATTCAACTTATTGGGAGTTGATCGTTCGCAAAGAAAAAAATGAAAATATTGTTTCCCACAATATGAAAATTTTAAGAATTGATGACTATGTATACCAGTCCCAATTTCATCTTGCTAAAGAGGAAAGAGATTGGGCGAAATCACATCTGATCGATTTGCAAAAACCTATTGTTGCAATTTGCTCTAAAAGCAAAGAATCAGTAAAGAATTGGCCATTCCAAAATTGGGCGATCTTACTAAAGGAATTGTGTAACAAATTTACGATTATCCAATTAGGCGATCACCTAGAACCAAAGTTTGATGGAGTAATACGTTTTGCTGGAAAACATACGATGCGAGAATCTGCTGCCATTCTTTCGCATTGCTCTTTTTTCATTGGTCCAGACAGTCTACTGATGCATATAGCTAATGGTCTCCAAGTTAAATCAATCATCATTTTTGGAGGTTCTCGACCAGATTCGTGCTTTGGCTATGAAGAGAATTTGAACCTTAGTTCGTCACCAGCATGCAGTCCTTGTTGGATTCATGATGGTTATGAAAGATGCACTGAAAACATGAAATGTATGAATTCTATTAGTCCAGGACAAGTACTGGGCGAGGTAGAAAATATTTTTAAAAACAATTAAAGCATTTATAGATCCGACAAGAAAATGAGAACAACTATAAATTTTTTATTTTTAACATTTATTTCTAATATAAAGTTAATCTTAGTTAATATTGTTATTTTATTTTTACTTTTTGAAATATCTTCAAGGCTTTATTTATCACTTAGGAGAGAAAGTAAATTCTTAGATCCTTCGAGAGTAACTGAATTTTATTATCCAGAACTAAATTCGTGCAGAAAAAAACCGACTACGCAAAATGAACACAATATTCTACTTCTAGGTGCTTCTGTTTTGAATCCCTCGTGGGGAACCGTAGAAGAAGAAATCAGAAACGCACTAAAGGAGGCGACCACAAAACCATTTGTCATCCACAATATGGGAATGCCCTCCCATACTTCAAGAGACAGTTTGATCAAGTATAAACTTTTAAAAGGAAATCACTTTGACAAGGTTTTAGTCTATCATGGAATAAATGAAATACGTATGAACAACTATTCGGAGAACCGATACAAGGATGACTATTCTCACATACATTGGTATCGTATAGTCGACCCTATCACTCAATATCCGGAACTGTCCTATTATGCGACACCGTTTATGATTCAGCACACTTGGTTCAAACTTACAACAAGGGATAATGACCAAGAGTTCGAGAATAAGAAATATGGAAGTAAAATCAAAACGGCTACTTCTCTTTCATCCAATCTTAATGCAATTGCTGACATTGCCAAAGCAAGACAGGAAAATCTTATACTATGCACATTTGCAACTCATATTCCACCTAATTATTCTCAAGAACAATTCAACGACCATAAATTAGATTATGACAAACATTTATTACCTATCGAAGCTTGGGGATATGCTGAAAATGTAAAAAAAAGTTTGATCGTACACAATGAAGTTGTCCAAGATGTATCGAAAGAAAATGGAGTTACATGTATCGACCTTTCGAATTTAATTCCCAAAAGCAAATTAACTTTCGATGACCCATGTCACTTAACTAATCAAGGTTCACGTATTTTCGCCCGTGCAATTGTGTCTGAACTTCTTCCTTAAAGTTACGAAAACTTAGTTTCATTTTAGATAAATCCTCTACTTTTCATTGCTAGTTCTTGACGATTTAACCCACTTCAAGAAATTTTGAAATATTCAATACTGCTACATACTCTTTATAAATAATTAAGCTATAAATCATCTTGTTTCACCTAATTCAGCTTAGATGAAAATATCTTGTTTTATCTTCGTAGCTCGTTCGGACGCTTCATTTGTCAAAAACACGCTGCCCCCACTCTGTAAGATGGCAAATAAGGCGGGTTGTACTATCACAGTAGTTTTGGATGCAAGCAAACCGAACGGAGTGTTAGGTGAAAGCTTAAGACAGTCTGATCTCTCAATAATTTTAGAGCTCCTTGAGGAAATCAAGTTACAACACCCATTCGAAATAGAGATTCTATCTCCTGTATTAGAAGAAGTTCAGCATTTGTCAAAAACTCACCTAGGTAAGTCGTATCGAGAGACTCACTGCTTCAGGGGCTACCCCATTCACGGATCTATCCGACAATTCCATAAAGACGATTCGGACTACATCTTGCACTTGGATTGCGATATGATCTTTTATGAGGAGGAAGGATTCTCATGGATTACAGCAGGAGCAAGGTTAATGGAGAAGAATGAAGACATTCTCTGCGTACTTCCTCGTGGGGGTCCACCTGCGATGGACGGAAAACTATACCAAGGAACGACTCAATACAAAGAGGATAATTCACGTAGTATCTATCTCTTTAAGAATTTCACCAGTAGACATTATTTGGTACACCGCAAAAAATTTCTAGAATTATTACCAATGAAGCCCTTGTGGCTTTCTTGGCGAGAACCTCTTAAAAGTATTATATATGGAAAGGGAAAGATGCTCTGCTGGGAGTCGATTGTAGAGTTTGCGTTGTCAAAATCTAACTTTTGGCGTGCCGACCTTATGAATACTGACGCTTGGTCAATTCACCCTGGAGATCGATCAGATAAATTTCATAAATTACTTCCAATTTTAATAGATACAATTAATGAGGGAACATACCCCAATGGGCAAGCTGGATATTTCGATCTAAAACTCGATTGTTGGGAAAAATTGATTAATGACGAAAGCTAAATTTTACTTTCTACTCCCAGCATTACCAATTGCAGCCTTTCTTGTAGGCACTATTTTCCTGCAAACAAACAAAGCACCATGGGTGGATGAATGTTATACCTATTATGGAATCACACACGATAGTTGGGACGGATTCTTTGATTCAATTTGCTCAGGTGTAAATTTTTCTCCTCCGCTTTATTTCTTACTGAATTGGATCGTCCAACTGGTATTTCATATTCCAATAGGGGCACTCAGAATCGAAAGTGCCCTATGGATTTCACTAGGGATGTTTCTGATCTTTATAAGATGTGCAAAATCATTTGGTGGTCTCTCTGCTTTCCTCGGTTGCACAGTGGTACTATTGCAATCGAAACTTTTGTTTGAGCAAGCTTTAGAAGCACGTCATTACGGAATGTTCTTTGCCACTGGGGCGTGGTTGATCCTGCTATTTCCAGAAAACCAACGATTTAATTCAAAAAAGCACAATGCTTTATATTTTCTGGCCCATCTAACCCTTAGCCTCACTCATTATCTTGGTATAGTATTTTCTGCACTTACTGGCATTGCCCGGTTTTGGTTTCAAAGGAAGAAAGGTGTGAAAGAATCCCTGCCAATCACTGAAATTACATCTTCATTAGTGGCTCTTCCAGTCTATATTGTACTATTGTCACAGCAATCATCACATCTAGGGAATTGGGTAAAACCCAATACTCTTACTTCTTTATTGGAGACCTCCTTTAATTCTCTCACCCTACTTACACTTGTTATCCCCATTCTGCTATCCCTGTTTTTCATAAAATCCAGAATAAAACCTAATGCTACGGTTAGTTTGTCTCCAATTGTTATTATCGCAATCATTTGGTTTTTAACACCCATCATTTTTTGGATTATTTCACATGTTTCCAGTTTAAACTTATTCAAGGATCGTTATTTCATTCCGAAAGAAGCCGCAGTAATGGTTTTGGTCTCATATTTTTTACACAGAGTCATACCAATGCTTGGTAAAAGCAAATCGCCCCTTAGCTCGAAGCTTTTAAGTGTAGGTGTAACTCTACTTGTATGCATTTCCATGTTCTTACTTTCTGCAAAGCGAACGCTATTCGGATTTGAACCAAACAAAGACTACCACCACAAGCTCTTAATAAAGGAAGAAGTCTGCCGGAGTCCGTTGACAAAAATATATTCGGGAGATCATTTATTTTTCCCAAACTATTACACTAATACCTCTTATACTAACCACACATTGGTAGTTTCGAACGAAAGAATAAAAGAAGTATATAATCGATTCAACTCCATTATAGACACAATAACTCTCAACGAATTCTCTAAAGAACCATTTGTTTTAATTCTCGATGTAAATAATTATTTTATAAATGATATTTCCATCAAAAGAAACTATTTCATGGAAGATTTAATATTACCTTTAAGCAATCCAATAAAGGCATATAGAATGACACCTGTAAAAGATGTTCCATAATCGAATTCTATTCAAAATACTTAATTCTTAATTTATGATTCCCTTCAACAAACCTAAGTTAAGAGGAAAAGAATTTGAATACATTGAAAAGGCTTTAAAGGAAGGACATTTTTCTGGTGATGGAAAGTTTACTTTTGAATGCCAAAAGGTTATTAAAGAGCGTGTTAACTCTCAAGAGGCATTCTTAACTCACTCTTGTACGGCTGCACTAGAAATAATCGCTTTATTAATGGATCTAAAAAAGGGAGATGAAGTAATAATGCCCTCCTATACATTTGTTTCCACCGCTAATGCATTTTGCCTTAGAGGTGCTACACCTGTATTTGTTGACATTAGAAAAGACACCCTGAATCTTGACGAAAATTTAGTTGAAGATGCAATAACAAAAAAAACAAAAGCAATTGTCTGTGTTCATTACGCTGGTGTGGCATGTGAACCTGATAAATTAAGAAAAATAGCCGATAAGCATGGTCTCGTTTTCATAGAAGATGCCGCACAAGCTCTAGGCTCAAAATTCAAAGGGAAACCACTTGGCAGTTACGGAGATTTATCCGCAATTAGTTTTCATGAAACAAAAAATGTAATATCAGGTGAGGGTGGAGCATTGATTGTAAACAATTCAAAATATACAAAACAAGCGGAAATCATAAGGGAAAAGGGAACTGATCGAACCAGTTTCCTAAGAGGTGAACGTGCCATGTACACATGGAAGGAATTAGGTTCATCGTTTCTTCCAAGTGAACTAGTTTCAGCCTTTTTACTCGCTCAACTAGAAGATATTGAGGAGGTTTTAAAATCCAAATTAGAAATCTGGAACGACTATCACCAAAACCTCAAAGAACTTGAGGACAATGGTTTTTGTAGAAGACCAATCATTCCATACGGCAACGAACATAACGGTCATTTTTACTATATTTTGCTAGAAAACGAAGAACAAAGAAAAGACATGATACAACATTTGTTGGGTCGCGGTATAAATTCCGTTTTTCACTACATCCCTTTACACTCATCCCCTGCTGGATTAAAATATGGCAGAGTTCATGGCAATTTAAAGAATACAGAAACACAAAGTAAACGACTACTCAGATTACCTTCTTGGGAGGGTCTACAATCCATAGATGAAATTTGCATTGGCGTTACAGATTTTTTCCAAAGCTGAATCCAATCAGATTATATGAAGAAAGATTTGGATAAACACCATATATCAATTGTCGTTGCATGCTATAACGAGGCTCCTCATTTAGAAGAAAGCATCAACAATATTCGAGCAGTAATGGGGCAAACAAAATATACCTACGAACTTATTTTTGTTGATGATTACAGTCAAGATAACACTAGAACAATAATTAAGAGAATTGTAACTGCCAACAAGCAGAATATGAGTTATATTTTTCATGGCAAAAACATTGGCAGAGGGGGAGCGGTAACGAGCGGTTTCATGCAAGCAAAGGGGAGTATTATTGGTTTCATAGACATCGATCTAGAAGTTGATGCATGCTATATTCCGGCAATGATTCTTGGAATAGAAGCGAAGTACGACATAGCAACAGCTGAAAGAATCTATAAGCTTGATCTCTCTAAACTACTGAGGCATTTCTTGAGCAAAATATATCGTAGTTTCTCGAGGTTTGTTCTTGGAACAAAATCTAAGGATACAGAAACGGGATTCAAGTTCTTTAAGCGATCAGTTTTGTTGAATTTGCTCAAGAAAACCAAAGATAACGGATGGTTTTGGGATACTGAAATTATGTTTTGGGCTGAAAAATTAAACTTTCAAATAACTGAGATTCCTTGCCTTTTTATTAGAAGAAAAGATAAAAAGTCTACTGTCAAAGTTTGGCGAGACAGTCTAGATTATCTTAAAAGCTTATATGTTTTCAGAAAAAGAAATCAATGAGCATTAAAGGTTTTATTTATAGCAGCCCTTTTGTTTACAGGAGTTTCATGAAGATACTCTATCGAAAAGATTACATCACAAGATGGCAAAAAGTAGCATCGCAAATTCCGCCGGGTTCTTCCACTCTCGATGTGTGTTGCGGCGATGCTGGCTTCAGGAAATTCCTCGACCCTACCTGTTACTATCGTGGAATAGATATAAACAAATCATTTGAAGAGGAAGCAGATCGCCAGGGTGTCGACTTCGTTATGATGGATATAAGGGCTGATGCATGGCCTATTGCCGACTATGTGACCATGCTTGGAAGTCTTTACCAATTCATTCCTGATCACCAAGCATTAATAAACAAAGGACTTGATGCGGCACGAAAAGCATTCATTATCTCAGAACCAATTGTAAACATGGCCAGCAAATCTGTTTTCCTTTCAAAACTTTCGTCTATTTTGATCAATCCTGGCACAGATTGGTCTAATGAAAGATTCAACAGAACAAGCTTCCTAGAAGTACTGGAACAAAACAACTGTTCTAAAGTAATTGAAAATGGAAGAGAATTAATTGGTGTTTTCAACAAAAGCTAAAGAATTAATTTATGCTTGATAGTACTTACGATGAAGTTTTTGAATTCGAAGCTACACACTGGTGGTATGTTGGACGGCGGGCGATCATTAAAAAAAACATGGAATTTATTATATCTAAAACCATGAATGCACAAGGTCTTCAAAAAAGGACGATCTTAGATTTCGGGTGCGGAACTGGCTTCATGACGAACATTCTCGAACAATTCGGAAAAGTTAAGGGCTTCGACTCATCTCCAAAGAGCATCGAGTTGTCTAGAAAAAGAGGTATAAAAAATACTTTTCTGTGTACAGACCTGAAGGGATTCTCTCAATCCGAGGAGCCATTCGATGTTGTAACCCTTTTCGATGTACTTGAACATGTTCAGGAAGAAGAGGAATTGCTTAATTGCTTACGAAAGCTAACAAAAACAAATGGTTATATTCTCGTAACCGTACCTGCATATCAATGGCTTTGGTCGGGCGAAGACTATGTTTCTCAGCATCTTAGAAGATATACAAAAACCGGACTTATAAAAGTTTTAGAGAAATCGAATTTCAAAGTTGAAAGGGCTACATATTTCAACTTTTGGCTACTCCCATTTCAAATTTTCACAATATTATCCTATCGTATTTTCAAGAAGAAAAAACTTAAAAAGTCGAATATTCGGATACACTCAAAACTTCTGAATCGAATACTTACTTTTATTTTTCGAAGCGAGGCATTCTTCCTGAGATTATTCCGCTTCCCTGCCGGAGGTTCAATTCTTTGTATCGCAAAACCAAGAAATTAATTCGTCTTTTCCCATTCTGGAAACACCCCCGATTCATATTAAAAAATATTAATATTATAAAAAAGTTTTTATTTTTCTGTTTAGTAATATCTTTTTTTATTGTTTGGGCAGGCCACGCAAGCAATGCACACCATGACGAATGGGTTAGTGCTAAAATATTTCCCTCTCTTGCTCTTTCCAACGGGTATGACCTTTACCAAACAAGCGAAGGACCATATTTGCTAACAATATATGGTCCCGCATCTGCCTTTTTCTTCCTGCCTGTATGTTTAGGTTCAACTCCTGAGCAAAGCATCTGGATTGCAACCTTCCTTAATCTTTTTTTCGCAATTGCTTTCATTCTTCTGGTTTTCGATAGCAAAAAGTCATCTCAAAGATTTACAGTTAATACAGAACTCCTATGCGGTTTTGCATGTGTCTTCATTCTCTCCATCGAGAAAACGACGACTAGTTTATTTCAAGTTCATCACGATCTTCCCGTTCTTTCATTTCTATTGGCCGCCTCTTTATTTCTTTTTCGCAAAAATGGATCTAGTCAGACCGTTTCCCTATGGATCGCCTGCTTTTTTATTTGGTTAGCCTGTTGGTCTAAAATTATAGCAATCCCATGGCTAATGCTTCCTTTTGTATGGGCTTATCAAAACCAATACGCTCTAAAATCTAAAAGTACTGAATCATCATATCTTATTAGAGTCTTTTATGCATTGCTTGGTACCGGGACTATTTTGGCTCTTATTTTTGGCTTTCTTTTTGGATTTGAGGATATCTGGTTTCATCTTTTCGAATCCACAAACTCCTACCCGTGGAGAAGTTGCAACAGTTTATTTGGCGAAGGAGAAGAACCATTTATTGCCAGTAATTTCCTATCAAAAGTCCCAATTCTGTTTCGTATAATACTTTTGTATTTAGTCGAATATTGGTGGCTTGCTTTGGCATGCGGTCTTATAGGTATTAATAATTTTAAAAGTAAAGAAGGTCGAATTCTACTTTGGTTAGTTATGTGCTATTTCCTTAGCCTACCCACATGCCTATCAGCGTTGGCTAAATTTGGAGGAGTCGCAAATTCATTGGTATTTGCTCACGTACCTGCCTTTGCTGCTCTTTTTTTGCAAGGATCCAAGCTTATAGATAAATTAGTGCCTTCAGATCCGATAAAGATTGGCGTTTCTTTTATGATTGCGATCATACCCGCACTTGCGGGAATTCGGATGGCCAAGGCAATAGGCAAGGACTCTTCAGTCTCCCCGCTTCAATTGGGTTACGAGTATCTTCTGGAAAACCCCAACAAGCCGGTATTCTTTGCTTTAGCTCCTTTACCCAACTATTTTGCAACCGGAAAAATTTGGAGTTCGGGCGAAGCCTTGACCTATACGACCATGATATCAAAGGACGCATTACCAAAAGATGCTGGTATGGATGGCCCGAAGGAGATTCCTCTAATAGCCTTCGGTACTCCTCCGTATTCAATAACTTTCTTTGAGAAAAAGTTTAACCTCAAGCCAGTTTCATCACCCGCTAATCTAAGAGATTGGTCGCTCTTTCGAGCCACTCCGAAAACGGAGTGAAACCACACAAAGATAGTAAGTTCAGAAATGGCAAGTTTTGCCGGAATATAATTATGCGAAAAAAATCGAGCGAGATTCGGGTTTGCTCATTAAACAGTTTGTTCCAAGTTTCCAAACCCTTCTTTAATTCTTGAAGGCCAAAAAGTTCTTTTCTGTTCTCAAACCTCTACTCGTTTGGTCTATTGTTTTGCCGATCGTCATCGAGTTAATCTTGCATTGGACTCTCAATGATCTACCCAACAAACTACTGAATCATACCACCGGTCCCATTCAACGCCTTGGTCAATATTCAAAAGAAAAAGTTATGCCAAGTAATTACATTGCTATGCTAGGTGACAGTAATGTGTACGGTTTTGGTCCATGGTTATACGACAATTCATGGAGCATGGGACAACCGAATTTTGCCACGCATCATCTTTTAAACGAAAATCTTGGTCGAGACATAATGGCTTTTGGCTATCCGGGATACGGAACTCTGGGATCGTGCTTAAGCATGGTCTCAGAGAGGGGAATGCTTGACCGCTCTTGGATTTGGCAGAATGTAGAGTATCCTAAACATATATTAGTTGTTTTTTACGAGGGAAACGACCTCATTAACAACCTTCACGAAATCGAACAGCGTGGATTCAACATTTCTCTTCCACTCGCCGAAGACAGCAAGACAGAGATTAACCAAATAATAGTTAAAGAGTCTGAAAAACTGCGTAGCAGTTGGTCTGTCCTCGACCACTCAGCGAGTTGGAACATTTTTGTAGGACTAACTGATAACTATCTGCACGAAGACAAGGCGACCGAAGAACAAACCACCTCCGTTTCAGTTAAAATCCCTAATTATAATCCCCAGGAGGAATCCGTCGAAGAAAATGTTGCTCTAATTAGCGGAAACCGGGTTTCTCTTGGCTACTGCGAAGGACCTGCCTTACACCTTAGCGTTGAGGAAATTAATCTTGCCCTGGAAACAGCAAAAGAGTCACTCGCTTTCCTTAGAAAATGTTTTTCGAAAAGTAAAATTGATTTGCTATATTTGCCTTCCTCCTTGTCTATTTATGAGTTCAAGAATTGTGCTCTTCGTCCAGCACCATTAAAAATAAAAGGAGAAACCAGGAACGAAGTTTTTTATCCCGCAGATGCATCAAAGAAGAATGAGTGGCTTCGCTTAGAGCTTTCTTCTTTATCAAATTCATTGGGTCTCGGATTCATCGATACAACGCCTTTTTTGAAGGAAAAAGCTCGCTTGCATTTATTGCATGGACCACGGGACCCAATCCACTTGAATCGCAAAGGGTATGAGTTTTTTTCTAAGGCCATAATCCAACAACTAGAAACTAATTTTTGATTCGCGGCACTTCAGCATGTCGTCAGATAAATGTAATTGCTGTCGCAAAGGAGGTAATACAATACAATTTCATTTCAAGTGAGACACGAGAACATTGACTTGAGCAATCTTGCCCGAATTGCTCGAATTGTATAATCATAAATAATGTTTAAAGGTAAAACAAAAGGCATAATTACAATTTGCGTAATAAGCTATCTTTTGTACGGAATATTATTCCTCGGAGTAATTCTACATACTTCTGATCAACCTGTCTTTCTTGGAAAATACTCAAGCAAGTATTTGTTGTTCTTAGGATTATTTACTGGGATTCTCATCCCATGGCATTATTTCACCAAGTTCCTTTGCTCGACTTCTATTATATCATCTCCCTTAAAAAAATATGAGTTTAAACCCAAGCACAAGATCCTCTCAGTAGCATGCCAGCTTTTTTTAGCTTTTCTCCTTGCAGAGCTTTACTTAAGAAGCGAGCAATCCGAACCGAACAAAGAGTACCTCAAAGGCTTCGACCCTTTTTTACAAAATAAGTTAGTCCCCGATGTAAAATTCGGAATTAACAGTTATGGATTCCGTGGTGAGGAAATACATAAAGTTAAACCCAACAATACGAAAAGAATTTTTCTCTTAGGAGGATCTACCGTTCTATCTGCCCGTGTTGAATTCGAAAAAAGCCATGCCCGCATTTTGGAGAACTCGCTACGAGAATCGATCAGTTCAATGGAAATTGAAGTACTTAATGCCGGAAATCATTGGCATACATCTAAGCACTCAATCATTAAATATCTCTTTAAAGTTAGGAATTTTGACCCAGACTTGATTATAGTTTGGCATGGTATTAATGACCTCGTTCGGTCATTTGCTTCCCAGCAATTTTCATATGGAAAATACCAAGAAGATTATTCTCATTTTTACGGAGCTCTTTCAGGCGTTTTCCACGGACATGTGAGCCATCACAAAACAAAGCCTATCATCGAGTTCGAATCTATATTAATGAACCGAATCAGTAAGCAGAGAGTATTATTTAAGGATTTGATTACGGGTCCAATTGAAACCAAGATCGAGTATATTAAATGTCCTAATTTCCCAAGTTTGATTCCTTTTGAAAAAAATATGAGAAGCCTAGTTCACCTAGCGAAATCGGATGGTGTCGAAATAATCCTAGCGACTCAACCCAACATGTTTAAGCAAAATTTAACTCAAGAGGAAAAGGACATGCTTTTTTTTGCAAAAACCTTTTGTACCAATCAATCTAATCAGGCCCCTGACTTGAATTCTATGATTAATGGTATGAATTTATTTAACTCCAAAATTCGTCAGATATGCAAGGAAGAGAATATCGGTCTGATTGACCTTGAGAAAAAAGTATCCAAGAAAGCTCAATTCTTCTGCGACGATGTCCATTACACTGAAGATGGAAACAAGCTTATTGCATTAACTCTAAAGGATTTCATATTAAGTAATCAGGGCTTTTGATATAATTTAGGCAAAAATAGTAAAGTTTGAAATCGATTCGAAACATCTTAGGTATTTCAGCATATTATCACGATAGTGCTGCTTGTCTCTTGCAAGACGGTGAAGTATCCGCAGCAGTTCAAGAAGAGCGATTTTCTAGAATCAAGCACGATTCTTCCTTTCCCAATCAGTCAATTGAATATTGCTTAAAAGCGGGTGATATTTCCATTGAGGACCTTGATCATGTTGTTTTCTATGAAAAGCCCTATCTTAAGTTCGACAGGCTACTGGAAACATATCTCTCTTTTGCCCCTTCCGGACTTCGTTCATTTGTAGCTGCAATGCCCCAGTGGCTGAAGGAAAAATTGCATCTCCCAAGGGAAATAAGACGCGAGCTCGGAAAGTCTTACCAAAAACCAATTGCCTTCCTTTCGCATCATGAATCTCATGCCGCCAGTGCTTTCTATCCTAGCCCTTTTGAGAATGCTGCAATCCTAACGATGGATGGAGTGGGAGAATGGGAAACCGCGACTATCGGAGTGGGCACTGGTAACCAAATTGAATTACTGAAATCTCTGAAATTCCCGCATTCCCTAGGCTTACTTTATAGTGCATTTACTTACTTTTCAGGATTCAGAGTAAACTCGGGTGAGTATAAACTTATGGGTTTGGCCCCTTATGGCAAACCTGTCTACAAGCAACTGATTCTGGATGAACTTATAGATTTAAAAGAGGACGGCTCCTTTTCGATGAACCTCGATTTTTTCAATTATTGTCAAGGTTTGACCATGACAAACCATAAGTTTTCAAAATTATTCGGCGGACCTGCTAGAAAACCAGAAATGGAGATTACTGAGCGAGAAATGAACTTGGCTGCTTCCATTCAGGTTGTCACGGAAGAAGTCGTTTTGAGAATGGCCACCTTCGCAAGAGAGACGAGCGGTCAAAAAAACCTCTGTCTTGCTGGTGGTGTTGCCTTAAATTGCGTAGCTAATGGAAAGTTGATTGAAAAAGGAATTTTCGAACGCATCTGGATTCAGCCGGCAGCTGGAGATGCAGGTGGAGCATTAGGAGCAGCTTTATTCGTTCACCACCAGTTACTCGAAAAAAAGAGGATTCCAAGTGAAAGTGATTCCATGTCAGGATCGTATCTTGGCCCAAGTTGCAAAAATGAAACAATCAAGGATTTTCTTGAAGAGAGTGGAGTACCTTATCATTTCTTTAATAAAGAGGAGGATTTACTTAATGAAGTTGCGTCCGAAATTTCTAAGGGCAAAATAGTCGGCTGGTTTCAAGGACGTATGGAATTTGGTCCTCGGGCCCTAGGAAACCGAAGTATTATCGGAGACGCTCGGAGTGAAAAGATGCAGTCCAAGATGAACCTAAGCATCAAATACAGGGAATCTTTTCGTCCCTTTGCACCCTCAGTCCTTGCCGAAGATGCCCAATCTTATTTCCAACTTAAGGGAGATTCTCCCTACATGCTTGTCGTAGCACCAGTAAAAGACGACTTAGCCTGCCATTTATCAGAAGATGAAAAGAGTATGATGGCTTCCGACCCGGACCTTCTCAAACGAGTAAAAGTAAAACGGTCTTCACTTCCGGCCATAACTCATGTGGATATGTCAGCCAGAGTCCAAACCGTAAGTGAATCCAGAAATAAAAGATACTACCGACTCATCCGTAAATTTAAGGAATTAACTGGTTCAGGAATCATAGTGAACACCAGTTTCAATATTAGAGGGGAACCGATCGTCTGCTCACCCGAAGATGCCTATCGCTGCTTTATGTCGACTGAAATGGATATACTAGTCATTGAAGATTTTGTTCTATACAAAGGCGAACAGCCTGAGAAAGATAATGATTTAAAAGAGAAGTACATGGCCAGTTTCTCACTAGACTAGAAATTGCGCCGAAAAAAAATTTATGAAAAAAACTCCTGCGCTAAAAAACCAAGACAGAAAAGCCATTGCCAAGAAACTTTTGTTTTTTTCTCCTATACTCGGACTTGTTTGGACGTCTATCCTTTTCTTTACAGGTGTGCATGAAACGTGGAGTTGGTTTCTATGGGCTTCGATTTCAATTACCGGGTGTTCGATTGGTCTCTTGGGATTTTTTTCCATTACTCTTGGCAATCTGATTTGCTCGGTTTGGTTTATCCTACTGACATTCATCGATAAGCTGATCATTTGGACAGTCTTACCGATTTTTTTCTATCTCATTTTATCCCCTTACTCTATTCTTATTCGGATGTTTAGAAAAAATAGTTTTCAAGAGGTAAAAAAAAGCAAACTAAGCTATTGGCATGATGCCGAGTCGGCTAAAACAGCAGAAAGGTACTTAAGACAATTTTAAAAAAGTTCAGCACACTAATGATTTCAAAAAAAAACATTTTAAAGCTAACAGTTTCAATTTTGATATTCCTTAGTTGTGGTGAATTTCTCAGCTATGCTTATTACTTTCACAAGAATTCACGATCAGATTTTGGTTGGGAAAAAATATTAAATAAATTCGACTACTTGCTATTTCAGAAGAAAAATCTCTCCTTTCAGCTCAAAAATGAAAATATAGGCGATGAAATTGTATGGAAAAGTTTGTATGACGAAAAAGAGGTTTTTCTTCATTATTTAAAGACTGAATACAGAAAAAAATTCAATGAATTCCACCAACTGACTAAAAAGCATGAATCTGATCTGCTTCTCATTTACATTCCGCAAACCAAACCGAACTCGTACTACAGTCCATCCGAGGAAATTTGTCGGAACTTCTTTAAAAGTATTTCGGAAGAATACAACTGCACATACTTGGACCTCACCTCCAAATTTAGAAATTTCGACTATGACCACATTACTCTTTCTCCTGAAGACAATCACCTTTGCAGATACGGCAACTACTTGGTAGCAGAAGAGGTTTCCAAGTTCCTGAACAACCAACCATCTGATTTCCCCCAAAATAACAAAAAAGCAAAATCTTACCCTAGTGACTTGGGGCATTTTGGCTATTGGAGTGGTTCATACAAAAAGTCACACTTCAATTATGCACGATATGACATATCTATAAACAACATAGGAATAAGAGGTAATCATGACCTCATCTCACCCAAAACGAAGTGCAGGGTAGCCTGCATCGGGGACTCTTTCACATTCGGACATGGAGTATTAAACGAGCATACCTACCCACACATCTTGGGTAATCTTAACACGCAATTTGAAATACTGAATTTCGGAATCCCAGGCACTTCCATAGTAAGTCAGTTTATGATGCTTAAAAACTCAAAAGACCTACAAATTGATTATGTCATTTTACAAGTTGGAGACAATGACTTGAAGGACTTGATGACTCATCATCAAGAAATTTTTTCGGTCATCAAACCAGTTGCTAGAACTCAACAAGAAACCACTTTCCTAGAAAAAATAGGCAAACTATAATTTCTTAATTTATGAAACCTGATCACAAAAAATCATTCTCTGCAATCAGTGAGGAGAAAAAAAACGAAGGATTCTTGAAAGAATTCTATCTTTTGCTCTCGCACAACAAGAAATGGTGGATAACCCCGATCATAATGATCCTACTTATTTTCGGGATGCTAATTATCTTAGGAGGATCCACCTACGCACCTTTTATCTACACTCTATTTTAGAAAACTAGAAAGATAGGAAGCTCATTGAAAATACTAATTACAGGAAGTTGCGGATTTGCCGGTATTAACATTTGTAAATCGTTATTGCTGGCACGCTCTAAGTTGGAAATAACAGGCTTGGACAATCTTTCCAGAAAGGGTAGCGAGCATAATGTTAGCAAGCTACAAGAGCTTGGCGTTAGCCTCTTAAGGAAAGACATAAGAAACGCTTCTGATATAGAAGGGTTGGAGAGATTCGACTGGATCATAGACTGTTCTGCCAATCCTTCGGTATTAGCTGGTATCAACGGTGAATCATCGAGCAGACAATTGATCGAGCATAACCTACTCGGGACAATTAATCTTCTTGAATACTGCAAGCTTCATCGAACGGGCTTGATTTTGCTTAGTACAAGCCGAGTATACTCGGCAAACAGCCTGGCTAAGATACCCATCAAGGAAAATAAAGATCATTTTAAGATCGGTTCCGCACGGGAGCTACCAGGTCTTTCTGGCAAAGGAATAAATGAGGACTTTCCAACCTCCCCACCGTTATCGTTGTACGGAATGTCCAAATTATCATCTGAAAATCTCGCCTTGGAGTATGGAGAGAATTTTGATTTCCCAGTATGGATAAACCGCTGCGGAGTGATGGCTGGTGCGGGTCAATTTGGAAAAGCCGAGCAGGGAATCTTTTCCTTCTGGATTCATTCCTTTCGTGAAAAAAAACCGCTTAAGTACATTGGATTTGGCGGCTCAGGGTTTCAGGTTAGAGATGTGATGCACCCTAAAGATTTAGAACCTCTGCTTTGGAAACAAATGCAATTCCCCGAGAAGGAGGTTCCCAGGATTATAAACTTGGGGGGAGGTATTGAGCAGTCGATGTCTCTCAAGCAATTGAGCCAGTGGTGTGAAGATCGTTTTGGACTGAATAAGGTTGCTTCGTCAAAGGAAGAACGTCCTATGGATGCACCTTGGATCGTTATGGACCCTTCACTGAGCCAAAGAATGTGGAATTGGGCCCCTGTAACTAGGATTGAAAATATTTTGGATGAAGTTGCCATTCACGCGGAAAAAAAACCAAATTGGCTCAATTTATCTTCTTGAAAAAGAAAAGTGCAGATTGAATTATAAAAATCTGATAGCGAGCTTGCCTGGGTTCTGGTGCCTGTTTGAAGCCTTGGAATTAAGTCTTCTTAGAAGTAAGGTGCCGACCTGGTTCGGTCTTTATTCCACACCCAAGACCATTGCTATCCTACTACTTTTGACTTCAGCTTACATAACTTTGCGCTTCATCTCTCCGATAGTATCCTCAAAATTGGATGAGATTCCGCTTAAAGAAAAGCTGAACAACTTTTCTTTCTATAAAACTTTCTTTTTTTTGTTTATTTTCTTCAGAGTGACCCTTTTTAACGTCCCATGTACTGTGGGTGAAGATGTCGCCAAGCAAGTAATGACAACTAGGCAATGGATTGAAGGGGAATCCTCATCGCCTAATAGGTTGTCTTCTCCACAGAGTAAGGACTTGTCCGCAACTGAATCAAATTGGATTTTACGACCGCCTGGAGCTTCTTGGATACCTTTGCCTGGTTTGCTTTTAGGCTTATCTCTTGGACACTCAATTCAATTCTCTTTGTTCTTATTGAGCATGGCCTTTGGAGCAGGTTGGTTAAGGCTAGCTCAAGTACTTTCTCTTTCTAGGACATCCCTTCAATTGCTTGCCTTTTTATTGGCAATTACAGCTTCAGTGGGATCTCTATCATTATCAACTGCATCTGCTTTTACCTCAGCAACTTTTCCGTGGTTATTGGTATGGTCGCTACATCTGAGCGAGCAATGGAATCTACCTGCCCGCAATTTAAAGATTAATTTACTCTCCATGTTATTTTTCCTAACCATCGGGATTCATGCTTTTTTCAAACTGTCCAGTTTACTTACTGTCTCAGCAATTGCACTAATTCCATTTCTCTTCCACTTTGCAAAATCCAAGAGAATACAAACCATAACCTGTGGAAGGGCAATTGCGGGAATAATTTTATTTCTTCTCCCCTATTTTTTCGTCAACGAACTCAATCAAAAATTTACTGGGATTAGCTCTGACAAACTATATTCAAAACAGGATTATAACGCACAGCATGAGTTGTGGGGAACACATTTTACGGAAAGTACGCAGGGGGGAATGCTAGCAACTAGCCTACTTGCATCCACTGGTTACGCTACACCCGCTCAAAGCTTTGCTCATGGATTCAGAGACCTTTTGATGCAATTTGAAAATTACAACTCGATATTGCATTCTCATCGAATCAATCCTCGCATACTAGGTTGCTGCATCTTTGCGATTCCCTTCACCTTAATTCTTTTTATGGGACTTTGGAAGATAAGATTCTTTGTTCCAAACAAGCAAATTATACTTTTCTCGACACTTTTCATTGTTCCATTCCTTGGTTTTGCCGCGGTTTCCTACCACCATGGATACAATTATTTAATTTATCCATCTTACACCAAGGAATTTGCCATGATCTTTTCAATTTTTGGACTAAGTTACATTGTCCGAAGGAACAAGATCATAAAGCATCAATTTATTGGGAATTTGTTAGTGGCTTTTTTCATATCACTGCCAATTATCTCCTCCTCAAAAGTTTTTTGCAGAAGTGTAAAGGACTCCTTCCATCATTCAAGTCCATCCAAATATGAAAAACAACAGAACTTAGGAGAGAGCAAGTTTTCAGAGTCTCTTCAAACGATTGAAAATGATTCCAATTCGTCATTGGATATCTGCCTTTTTCTTTGCTCCGGTGACCACGGCGACAATATTTTAAGAACACCAATGCGAAATTTATCACTCCATTTTGCAAAAGGAAATTTAATTCATCTCCCTAACTTTGATACCTCTCGGCCCTTGAATGTGTATTGCCTCTTGGACCCGCTCTTGGCTAATGA